>Ga0114129_10003475_pt1 | contig 22148 bp, 20 predicted proteins | sample RhiMetdeltSRZDD1_FD_80071 | JGI IMG/M metagenome (GOLD analysis project Ga0114129, IMG submission 80071) | Populus rhizosphere microbial communities from Tennessee, USA - Rhizosphere MetaG P. deltoides SRZDD1 (version 2) (version 2) | ecosystem: Host-associated > Plants > Roots > Rhizosphere >... | reverse complement strand
TCCCGCCGAGGATCTTGAGGATGTCGGCGTCCTTGTATCCTCGGTCGGCTAGGGCCTCGGTGAGGCGCGGGAAGCACGCGACGCGGTCGAAGCCCTCGGCGTAGACCGTGTCGAGCGTGTAGTGCCGGATCACGTCGGGATAGCGGACGCGGAACAGGTGCTCGAAGCGGACCAGCGACTCGCCCTCGAAGAAGTCCGATCCGACGCCCACGTGGTCCACCCCGATCAGGTCGACGGCATAGGCGATGTGGTTGACCACGTTCTTCAGAGTCGGGCGCACGCCGGCCCGGGGCTCGCAGAAGGGCGAGTAGGCGGTGATCCCGACGACGCCATTCCGGGCGGCGACGCTCTTCAGCACCTCGTCGGTCAGGTTCCGCGGGTTGTCGGTCAGTCGCCGGACGTTGGCGTGGGAGACGACCACCGGCGTCTCGGAGAGCTCGGCCGTCTCCTGGATGGTGCGTCCGCCCGCGTGGGCGAGGTCGATCGCGATGCCGACGTGGTTCATCTCGCGCACGACGACCCGGCCGAACTGGCTCAGCCCCGTGTCAGGCACCTCGAGACATCCGCAGCCGATCGAGTTCCGCTCGTTCCAGGTCAGCTGCCCGATCCGGAGCCCCAGGCGGTGGAGGATTCGCAGGAGGTTCGCGTCGTCCTCGATCTTCGAGGCCAGCCCCTGGCAGCCGAAGATGATCCCGACCTTGCCCTCGCGTTTGGCCCGCAGGATGTCGTCGACGGTGAGCACGTGGACGAGCCGGTCCCGCTCCAGCTCGAAGTAGCAGAGGTAGGCGTGGACGGTACCGACCATGGACCGGAAGTTGTCCACCCCGATCCCGATGCCCGAGATGCCCATGGTGACGTTCATCGCCGTCAGCCCCGAGGCCACCAGGCGGTCGAGGAAGGGGACGTCGTTCACGGGCGGCGGCGGCACCAGCGCGGTCGGGAGCAGCACGGCCGTGCCCTGGCCGTCGATGAGGACGGCCTCCTTGTGGAGCCGCTTGGCGCGGTCGGAGGGGCGGGACGTGGCAGTGGCGACCACGGCTTTCTTGCTGGGCACGAAGCTCTCCTTTCGTCGAGTGGAGCCGCCCGCGGTTCTGCTCAGAGGACGCTTCGGGCCGCGGGCCGCGCCCCCTCGGCGAACCGGGTGAAGCGGAATCCGTGGAGATCGAGCGAGGGCTTCGCGTCCACGATGAGCTCGGTGACGAGACGCCCCGCGATGGGCCCCATCGCGAAGCCGTGGCCACTGAACCCGGTGGCGAGGATCAACCCGTCGAGCGCGGGCACATTCCCCAGGACCGGGACCACGTCCGGCGTGGTGTCGATGTAGCCGGCCCAGCTGCGCTCGATCGCCAGCCCAGGCAAGGCGGGGAAGAGCCGGCGAAACTCGTCGAGGCTTCGCCGGACCTTGTCGGGATTGGGGACCGGCTCGCCGCCGCCGTCCAGCTCCGGCCGGGGCGCCGCGCCCGGCACGCGCCGGCGGAGGTCGCGCCAGAGCGGGGCGCCAACGTGGAACCGGAACAGCTTCCGGTTCTTCCAGTAGTTCGGCAGGAACAGGCGGAGGTGGCGCAGCGACTCGAGGGTGACGTCGTGATCCGTCGCGCCACCGGCCGCCAGGTTCAACCGGCCGTCCGGTCGCTGGCGGAACGCGACGCCGGGCCCCCAGACACCCGCCCGCGTGATCGGCGGCGCCGGCGTGGTTCGCGCGACCGTGGCCCGCACGAGTCGCTGCGGGAGATTGAGGCCGAGCGTCCGGAGGATCGGCATCGACGCGGCCCCGGCGGCGCAGACGACTCGCTCCGTCCGGATCTCGCCCCGCTCGGTGAGGACCCCGCTGACCGCGTCGGCCCGGACCAGGACCCGCTCGACCGCGCACCCGGTCCGCAGCTCGGCGCCGTGCGCCGCCGCCGCCCGGGCGAAGGCCTCGGTGACCTTCGTGGGCTCCGCGTGGCCGTCGCTCGGGGTGTACATGCCGCCGACCCAGTCGCCCTGCATGCCGGGTACGATCTGGTCGAGGTCGCGCCGCCGCACCAGCCGCGTGTCCATCCCGTGCTGGCGGGCGACCTCCAGCCACTGCTCGAACAGCCCCATCCGCTCCTCGGTGACCGCGAGCGCCAGGTTGCCGCCCTGGACCCAGTCGATGCCGGCGCCGAGCTCGGCCTCGAGCGTGCGCCACATCCGGTTGGCCTCGACCATGAGTGGCACTTCCCGCGGATCGCGCCCCTGCTGGCGGACGAAGCCCCAGTTGCGGCCCGACTGCTGGCTCCCCACCTCGCCGCGCTCGAGGAGGAGCGGCCGGACGCCTCGCCGCGCGAGGTAGTAGGCGGTTGCGCACCCGACGATCCCGCCACCGATGATGACGACGTCGGCCTCGCGCGTCACGCTCGCTCCGTTCGCTCAGGCGACGTAGAGGTCCACGTCACCCGCGCCGGCCAGCACCTCGAGTCCCCCGGCCGTCAGGGCGTAGGTGCCGCCCTGGATCACCCCGATGCCCTCGTCGACCAGCTCGACGCACGCGTGGAGGACGAAGACCATTCCCGGCTCGAGGCAACGCTCGACGCCGCGGCTGATCTGAAGCGTCTCGAGCCAGATGGGTGGATAGGCCACCCCGACCCCGTAGCCGAACCGCATCATCGCGGCGCTCTCGAGCCCCACCCGGCGGAGCGGCTCGAGCGAGGCCTCCTCCACCGCCTCCGCGGGCACACCGGGATGGACCGCGCGGATCCCGGCCCGCAGCGACTCGCGGGTGAGGCGATAGATCTCCCGGGCCCGCGGCCCGGGCTCGCCGAGGGCCATCGTCTGCATGGCCACGGCGTGGTAGCGACGCGCCACTCCGGCGAACTCGACGTGGACGAGGTCGCCGGGCTCGAGCATCCGGTCGCGGGGGGTGGCGTGGCCACCCGGCGTCCGGGGTCCGCTGGCGAGCTCGGTCGGGATCGCCCAGAAGTCGCCGCCGACGGCGCGCATGGCGCCTTCGATCTCCGCCGCGAGGGCGATCTCGGTGATGCCGGGCCGGAGCGCTCCCCGCGCGGCCAGGAGCCCGAGCCCGGCGTAGCGGGCGGCGTCCCGAAGGTACGCTGCCTCTTCCCGCGACTTGACGAGGCGGAGATCGCCCAGCAGCTCGGTTGCATCCTCGATGCACGCCGGCTCCAGCGCCCGCCCCAGGCGGCGTCCCAGCGCGTAGGGCAAGGCGTACGACTCGAGCTCCACCGCAAGACGTCCACCCCCCAGGCCGTGCTCCTGCACGACCTTGGCGATCCGGACCGTCGGGTCCTCGGCGAGCAGTCGATACATCCGGAGATCGGCGACCCAGGAAGTCTCGAGCGCAAGTGACCGGTCCACGTCGCGCAAGACGAGGGTGGGCTCCCCTCCGTCGGCCCGGAAGACGAGCGCCTGCGGGCTGTTGACGCTCACCCAGGCGTCGTATCCGGCGAGATAGTAGAGGTGTTCCGGCGCGACGCTGATGCACCCGTCGAACCCCGCCTCGAGGAGGCGCGCGCGGGCTCGCGCGAGACGGCTCCGATGCTCGGCCTCGCTGAAGGCGGCGAACGCGGGCTTCATTCGGGAACCCGTCGCCGCGAGACCCGAGCGCGCGCGAGGCGGCACCGGCGCGCAGTCGGGTCGTTCACGATCCGCTCCGCCGGAGCTGACGGACATGGGCGGTGCCGCTCGCATAGAGGCGCGCCGAAGGGCGTGGTGAAGGACCACCGGTCACCTGACTCGACCTCCTCAAAGAAATCCATGGAAGGCGTGCCGCGGCCGTATGGTGTTGACAACCTTATCCTGACCAGATCATATTCGGGCCGGTCCTTGAGCGTCTAGTGCCCATGTCAATCCGTCGCTCCGCGGTGCGGCAACTCATGCTCGCCGACAGAGTGCGCCGCGAGGCGATCGTCCGACCTGCTCTGGCGAATCGCCGTGATCGCATGACACGGCTCTCGGGATGCCTCGTAGATCAGGGGCCGCGGCCGTGCAGGTAACCGATTTCAGTCCGTACGCCTGCACCTGGGGGGCCGAGCCCCCGACGGTCCAGGAGATCGTCGACGTCGCGCGGCACGCCGAGGACCTCGGCTTCCATTCGCTCCAGATTCCGCACGTCCCGGTGTTGCCGTATCCGGAGGAGCGGCCGCCCCGCGGCGGGATCGCAGGATTCATTCCGAACCGGTACCGGCAGTACCAGTACGACCCTCTGGTCCTGTTGCCGATGCTGGCCCAGGCGACCAGCCGCATCCGCATCGGCTTCAACGTCGCGGTGACGCCGTACCTCCATCCCTACGTGTGGGCCAAGTACCTCGCCTCGCTGGACGCCGCGACGGGGGGGCGGGTGATCGCGGGCTTCGGCCTCGGCTATGGACCGCCGCAGGGCATCGTGCCGTCCCTCGAGAGCGTCGGCATCGACGGCCGGCAGCGCGGCAAAATGGCCGACGAGGCGCTCGAGCTGATCACTAAGCTCTGGACCGCCGACGCCCCGCTCGACTTCGAGGGCCGATACTACCGGCTGACCCGCCTGACGGTCGACCCCAAGCCTGCCTCGAAGCCTTACCCGGAGCTCTGGTGGGCGGGAGACGCGGTGCCGTCGATCGAGCGAGCGGCTCGCTATGCCGACTATCTGGAGGTGATGTGGCCGCCCGCCCGCGAAATCCAAAACCGCTTCGTGCCCGCGCTCCGCGAGGCCAACGCGCGCATGGGCGGGCGGGCCAAGGTGTCGGACATGATCTTCGCCGAGGTCCACTCGACGGATCCCTCGCGGGAGACGATCGGGTCGCGGTACCACATTGGCTGGAAGGAAGATGCCTTCGCCGTCGGGACGCCGGAGACCGTGGCGGGCACCATCCGCAAGCTGCACGCCGCCGGCGTCGAGCACTTCGCGCTAGACATGCACCGGCACGGCTGGGACCATGTCCGAGTGCTGCACGGGCACATGGACGCGTTCGTGAAACAGGTGCTGCCCCTCCTCCGCTGACGAGACGCGGGCACGACCGTCGTCGGACGACGGCGGCCGGGGCAGGGGCTGTAGAGCCTACGGTACGAGCGGATCATCATCGACCGATCTGAGGCGCCATCGCCGAGAAGGAGACCGCTCATGACGACCCCTCGAGACTCACGAGGCATCACCCGCCGTACCTTCCTCAGCACCGCGGCCGCCGGCCTGTCCGCGGGGGCGGCGCTGTGGCCGCATCCGACGACGGCCCAGAAGGGCCGGGTCGTGTTCGCGACCTGGGGCGGGTCCTGGGAGGAGGCGATGCGGAAGGCCTGGTTCCAGCCGTTCACCCAGAAGACAGGCATCGAGGTCGTGACGGTCAGCGGGCCGGACTACGGAAAAGTCCGGGCCATGGTCAAGGCCGGCCAAACGGAGTGGGACATCGTCGAGTGCAATCCCGACTTCCAGTGGATCGGCCCCCGCGAGGGCTTGCTCGAGCGGCTCGACTTCAAGGTCATCGACCGGACGCCCATCGTCCCGGACCCCAAGCTGGTGACCGAGTATTCCGTGCCCCAGGTGTTCTGGGCCCGCGTGATGGTCTACAACACGAAGCAGTTCTCCAAAGAGAACCACCCGCGGAGCTGGCAGGACGTTTGGGATCTGAACCGCTTCCCCGGCAAGCGGGCGCTCTACTCGAAGACGAACGGCGGCTCGCTGGAGATCGCCCTGCTGGCCGACGGCGTCCCGCCTGACAAGCTCTATCCGCTCGACGTCAACCGCGCCCTGAAGAGCCTCGACCGCATCAAGAGCCAGGTGATCTGGTACGACACCAACCAGCAGATCACGCAGTACATGGTCGGCGGGCAGTTCGCGGTCGGCATCGCACCGGACGGGCGGGCGCTCGCCGCCATCGGCCAGTCGGCACCGATCGCCATCGAGTACAACCAGAGCATCCTGACGTGGTCGGCGTTCGTGGTGCCCAAGGGAGCGCCCAACCGGGAAGGTGCGATGAGCCTGCTGGCTTACGTGTTGACGCCGCAGGCGCAGGCCGCGATCGCGATGGCCTTCCCGTACGGTCCGGTGGTGGCCAAGGCCTACGATTCGATCCCGCCGGAGCGCGCCGCGATCTTGGCCGGCGGTCCGCAGCAGGCCGGCCGCTACATCCTGGCCGACGAGCGCTGGTGGGCAGAGAACCTCAACGAGGTCACGGAGAAGTTCACGGCCTGGCGCATTGCCTAGACGAGTCGCAACGCAGCGCCCGACGCCGGGGCCCGATGCCGACCACGCTTCGGCCCGGCGTCGGGCGCTCCTGATCCTGCCCGGTCTCGCCGTCGTCGTGCTGCTGTTCCTCTATCCGCTCGCCACGTTGGTGTTGACGAGCGTGTACGGCGACGGCGGGTGGACCCTTCAGCACTACCGTCGCCTGTTCACTGTGCCCGCCTACCTGAAGGTGCTGCGGAACACGATTCAGACGGCGGGACTCGTGACGCTCATCTGCCTGGCGCTCGGTTATCCGCTCGCCTATCGCCTCACAACCTCGTCGGGCGTCCTGCGCGGCGTGCTCGTGATCGCCGTGTTGATGCCGTTCTGGACCAGCTTGCTCGTCCGGGCCTACGGTTGGATGGTGATCCTGCATCCGAACGGCCTCCTGAACACGGTGGCGCTCTGGACCGGGGTCGTGCGGGAGCCGCTGGAGCTCGTTCACAACACGACGGGTGTGCTCATCGGCATGAGCCAGATCATGCTGCCGTACATGGTGCTGCCGATCGCCGCCGTGATGCAGAGCGTTGATCCGAGACTCCTCCAGGCGGCCAGCAGCCTGGGCGCCCCGCCGTGGAGACGATTCGTCTCTGTGTACGCGCCGCTGACGCTGCCGGGGGTGCTGGCGGGGTGCCTCCTCGTCTTCATCATCAGCCTGGGCTTCTTCGTCATTCCCGCCCTGCTCGGCGGCACCCGAGACATCCTGCTGGCCCAGCTCATCGACTTCAACATGTCCAAGGTGCTGAACTGGGGCTTCGCCGCGGCGCTCAGCACCGTCCTGCTCGTCACCACGCTCGCCATATACGCCGTCGCCGGGCGAATGCTCCGCATCCAGACCTTGTGGGGATCGTTCCGATGAGTCGGGCGCGCGGGTGGGGAGAGCTCGGGCCGGCCTGGAACGCCGTCCTGTGGGTCTTCACGGCCCTCGTGGTGCTCCTTCTCGTCGGCCCGAGCCTGACCGTGATCGCGATGTCCTTCAACTCGGCCGACCTGCTCCAGTTCCCGCCGCCCGGATACTCGCTCCGCTGGTATGCGCACTTCTTCAGCCGCACGGAGTGGCTGACGGCGGCCTGGAACAGCTTCATCGTCGCCGTGCTGACGACGCTGGTGGCGACGGTGCTCGGAACGATGGCCGCGCTGGGTCTGGTTCGCGGCCGGTTCCCGGGCCGACACCTGGCCACGGCCGTGTTCCTGACCCCTCTCGTCGTGCCGGTCATCGTGACGGCGGTCGCCGTCTATGGCCTCTACGCGAAGCTCCGGCTGGTCGGCACCGTCTGGGGGCTCGTCATGGGCCACACGGTGCTGGCCCTGCCGTTCGTGATCATCAACGTCTCCGCGGTCTTACAGGGGATGGACTGGCGAATCGAGCAGGCCGCGCGGAGTCTCGGCGCCGGACCGCTCCGCGCCTTCACGCTGGTCACCCTGCCGCTCATCCGACCGGGCATCCTGGCCGGCGCCCTTTTCGCATTCGTCGCCTCGTTCGACGACCTCGTCGTCGCCCTCTTCGTGAGCGGCACGCGCGCTGTGACCCTGCCGGTCCGGATGTGGTCGGGGATCCAGTTCGAGCTGAACCCGACCGTCGCCGCCGTGTCGACGATGCTGATTCTGGTCTCCGTCCTCGCGTTCGGGGCGGTCGAGCTGCTCCGCCGCCGCCGCTGAGGCGCTCAGGAGCCCGCATGGCTGAAAGCCATGGCGCCGAGGTCAAGCTGCTCGGATTGAGCCGGGACTACGGCGAGATCGCCGCGGTCCGCGAGCTGGATCTCACAGTGGCGCCGGGGGAGTTCGTCACGCTCCTCGGTCCAAGCGGCTCCGGCAAGACGACGACGCTCATGATGGTCGCCGGCTTCGTCCAGCCGTCGGCGGGGGACGTCGTGCTCGACGGTCGCTCGGTGGTGGCGCTCGCGCCGCACCGTCGGAACCTCGGCGTCGTCTTCCAGAGCTACGCGCTGTTCCCGCACATGTCCGTGTTCGACAACGTGGCCTTTCCTCTGCGCATGCGGCGGGCCGCCGTGCCGGAGATCCGTCGGCGGGTCGAAGACGCGCTGGCCCTCGTGCAGCTGGGGCCGCTCGGTGCCCGCCGGATCCAGCAGCTCAGCGGCGGCCAGCAGCAGCGTGTCGCCCTGGCCCGGGCCCTGGTGTTCCGGCCTCCGGTGCTCCTGATGGACGAGCCGCTCGGCGCCCTCGACCGGAAGCTGCGCGACCAGATGCAGCTCGAGATCAAGCGAATCCAGCGGACGCTCGGCCTCAGCGTCCTGTACGTGACCCATGACCAGGAGGAGGCGCTCATCCTGTCGGATCGGATTGCCATCATGCACGAGGGGCGCCTCCACCAGGTCGGTACCCCGGCCGAGGTGTACGATCGGCCGGCGACGACGTTCGTCGCCGATTTCGTAGGGGAGTCGAACATGCTGAGCGGCGTGGTGGAGAAGACGACCGCCGAGAGGTTGACGATCCGACTGCGAGGGTCGGCGCGGCTCCTCGAGGGGCGCGAGGGTGCGTTCGCGCCCGGGCAGGTGGTCCGCGTGATGATCCGCCCAGAGGCCGTCGCCGTCGGGGTCGACGCCGCCGGAGACGGCGACAACCGGATTCAGGCGGTGGTCGAGGACGCGTTGTACCTCGGCCAAGCGATCCGGTACGTGGTGCGAGGCGACGACCTGACGCTGGTGGCCCGGGTGCCGCGGAAGGCCGACGACATCGCGCTCCGTGCGGGCACGCGCGTGACCGCGTCGTGGCCGGCGGGCGCCACGGCGGTCATCCTGGAGACCGCGCCGTGACGGACGCGCGACGCGACGCGGTGCTCGAGCCTCCGACGACGGGCGAGACTCATCCGCTGCCATTCAGCGCCGCCGAGTTTGAGCGGCGGCTCCGCGCGGTGCGCGCCAGCGCCCGCGCCCGCGGCTGGGAGGCCGTGGTGCTGAACGCCCCGGAGAACCTCTACTACCTGAGCGGGTACCAGAGCCTGGGATACTTCGCCTACCAGGTGCTCGTGGTCCCGGTCGACGCCACGCCCTGCTTCGTGGTGCGCTACGGCGAGCGGGGCAACGTGTGGGGGCGCTCGTGCATCCAGGATCTTGCGCTCTGGCGCGATACGGAGGACCCGATCGCGGTGACGAAGATGGTCCTCGAGCGGGTCGCCGCGCGGCGCGTGGGGATCGAGCTGCAGTCATGGTTCTTCACGCCGGCGATGGCGCAGCGGCTCGCGGCGGCGTGCTCCTCCGTAACGTTCGAGGATTGCACGGGCCTGGTCGAGGCGCACCGGGTGCTGAAATCGCTGGAGGAGATCGCGTATGTGCGAGCGGCCGCCCGAGTCAGTGTCGCGGCCCTCACGGCCGGCATCGAGGCGGTCTCCCAGGCGGCCAGCGACCTCGACGTCGCCGCGGCGGTGTACGTGGCGATGATCCGGGCCGGCGGCGAATATCCGCCGCTGCCGCCGCTCGTGACCACCGGCTGGAACACCACGCTGTTCCACAACACGTGGAGCGGACACCCCCTGAAGCCGGGAGACGTGGTGGAGTTGGAGATCCCGGGCGTCGTTGGGCGATACATGGCCGCCGTGTCGCGGACGGCGGTCCGCGGCGAGCCGCCGGCCTACGTGGTCGAGCGTCATCACGTCGCCGTCGAATCCCTCGAGGCCGGGCACGCAGCTATGAAGCCCGGCGTCTCGTGCGCGGAGGTCTACGAGGCGTTCGCCCAGCCGTACCTCAGGGCGGGTCTCGAGGTGCCGTCGAAGCCGGCCTACCCGCTGGGCATCAGCTTTCCCCCAAGATGGATCGAGGAAGGGCCATACGTCCTGCCCGACAATCGCACACCGCTCCAGGCGGGCATGGTCTTTCACACGCCGCGGACGGTGCGCGTCTACGGCGACCAGACCCCGATCGTCAGCGAGACGGTGCTTATCACCGACACGGGCGCCGAGGTGCTGACGACCGGCCTCGAGCGCCGACTCTTCCGATGCTAGGGAGGACCGCATGGCGATGCAGTTCGGCGTTTGTGACATAGCGGTCGATCCGACTGACCAGTTCCTCGAGCTGGTCCGTCACATGGAGGAGAGCGGCTGGGACTACCTCTGGGTGGTCGACTGCGTGCTGCACAGCCGCGATAGCTTCGCGTACCTGGGCGCCGCCAGTCAGCACGCGCGACGCCTCCGGCTCGGGACGAATATCGTCAATCCCGTCTCGCGCCATCCGGCAGTGAACCTGGTCGGCATCACCACCGTCGACGATCTGACCGCGGGCCGGGCGGTCTTCGGGGTTGGCCTGGGCAGCGACTACTCCCTCCGCGAGATCGGCGAGCCGCCGTCGACGCGGAAGCTGGTCGAGGAGATGGTCGTGCAGTGCCGGCGGCTGCTCGCCGGCGAGACGGTCACGTGGCGCGGCGAGCGCTTCTCCCTGGATCAGGCGAAGCTGCGGTACTATACGGAGCGCCGCCCAATTCCCATCTACGTCGCGGCCACCGGCCCGAAGATGCTCGAGCTCGGGGGCGAGGTCGGCGACGGGGTGTTCGTCCACGTGGGGGCGAACGCGAAGACGGTCGCCTTCGCCGTGGAGCGCGTGCGGGCGGGGGCCCGGCGGGCGGGGCGGGATCCCGACGCCCTCGACATCTCCCTGTTCCTCTTCTGCTCCATGAGCTCGGACCGGCGCGAGTGCCTCGACGACTGCCGCATGGCCAGCGCGCTGATCGTTTCCCGCGTCCCCGACTACGCCCGCATCATGGACTACGACGCCAAGCTGGTGGCCGAGATCCGCGAGACGTGGAAGCGCACCTCCTCGGCGGCGACTGCCGGACGCCTGGTGCCCGACGAGTGGGTCGAGGACCTCAACCTCGTGGGCACGCCGGCCGAGGTGGTGAAGCGGATCGAGTCGCTCGCGGCGCTCGGGATTCGCCACATCACCATCCTGCCGCGCGGGCATTCCGAGGGCGGGCGATCGAGGATGGAGACCGTGAGATCGTTCGCCGAGCGCGTCATGCCGAAGTTTCGGTGAGCCGCCGAGCCGACCAACGCGGGTCGAGCGTCCCGCAGCGCCGGAGGACTCCATGCGCCTGATCGACCTGAGCCACCCCATCGTTCCGTTCGGAGATAACCCCTACGCGCAGTTCCCGGTCGGGCCGAAGAACATGGTGGGCGTCACGAATCTGTTCGAGGACGTCGGGTGGTTCAGCCGCGCCTGGTACCTCGGCGAGCACTGCGGGACCCACTTGGATGCGCCGGTGCACTTCAACCCGACCGGCACGCCTGTGGACCAACTGCCGCTGGACTGGCTCTATGGGGAGGCGGTCGTGCTTGACTTCGCCCACAAGAAGGCGGGCGAGGACGTGACGGCCGCCGAGGTCGTCGCCGCCGTCGACGCGCTCGACGGCGGCGGGCTGGGCGACGCGCGCATCGTGCTCGTCCGGTCGAACCGGAGCCGACTCTGGGGGACCCCCGAGTACCACCGGGACATGATCAACATGACGCCGGAGGCCACCGAGTGGCTGCTCCGTCACCGCGTCCGCGTGGTCGGCTGCGATGCCTGCGTGTGGGAAGTGGATCGCGGGTCGCGGCTGGAGGGCGCGGGACGGCGTCTGACCGGACCCGAGCGCTTTCCCAGCCACGGACTCATGCGTGCGCACGACTTCGTCATCATCGAGAACATGGCCCACCTGGACCAGCTGTCGCGACCCCGCTTCACGTTCGTGGGACTGCCCTTGCCTCTGGTTGGAGGAAGCGGATCGCCGATCCGCGCTGTTGCCCTGGTATCTGAGTGAGGGTCAGGGGCCTTACGCGTCTGACCGGGTGGGCCGCGCCTAGCTGCGTCACCGGCTACCGGTCCCTTTGCTGGCCTACCACGGCATCCGTGTCTCCGCGCCTGGTGGTGCGCGACGATCGTAGCGGCGCGACCTCGGGCGGCGCCGGTGGCGGACCTCGCTGCTTGCCGTGCAGCAGCTCCCCCGGGCGCTCGGCCTGATGGCCGAGCGGTATCAGGTTCCTGCAGCCCGACCCGCTCTTGGTCGAGCCCACTAACCGGAGCGGTCGTCTTCAGACCCTGCGGGCTGGGTTATCCCGCCGTTGTCACGGGCAACCTAAAGGAGCGCTGGCCAAGAACGCCAGCGCGCCTCCGCGCTTGACCCATGCGCGCTAAGTAGCTATTGTGCAAGCTCGGGGTCGTGGTGCAGCCTGGTTAGCACACTGGCCTGTCAAGCAGGCGGGCAGATCGAAGCCCCTCGGTAAGTCGCGGACTTGCGGAGGGGTTTTTCTTTCGGTGCTTGGCTAGCGGGGGGTGGTTTCGGGCCTGACGAGGGCGGTCGCGGGCATAGTTTTGGGCATAGCTCCGGAGTCCGCTCAGGCCTGACTGACATCCGCCGCACAGTCCGGCAGGATGGTAGACTGAGCCACCGGCTGGGGGATTCATGGGCAAGGTCGAGAGGATCGAGGAAGAGGTCTTGGCGCTCTCTCCGGAGGAGCTTGCGCAGTTTCGTGCCTGGTTTCTGGAGCACGACTGGGCGGCTTGGGACCGCCAGTTCGAGCGCGATGTTCGGGCCGGCAGGCTTGACGACCTTGCCCGGAAGGCCCTTCGGGATCACGCAACCGGTAAAACCACGCCTCTCTGATCCACCACGCGTCTCCTGACTTCTGGATGGCCTACCGGTCGTTGCCGCCGGAGGTCCAGGAGCTTGCTGATCAAGCGTACGCGCGCCTGAAACAAGACCCGCGGCACCCCTCGCTCCACCTCAAGAAAGTCGGTCGCTTCTGGTCGGCTCCCGTCGGAGCTCACTACCGTGCTCTCGCCGTCGAAGCGACAGACGGGCTCGTATGGTTCTGGATCGGCACGCATGCGGACTACGATCGACTGCTCGGCTGAGGAGATCGCGGTCAGCGGCGTCGAACCTGTCCCTTCTGCTTATCCCGTCCAGCTTGTCCGCATTGAACTTCCTCATCGAGGATGGCCAGCATGCTGACCCTGATCCTCACGGGCCTCCTCTTCGCCCTCCGGACCCGCCGCGCCCTGGCGCTCGAAAACCTCGCGCTGCGGCACGAGTTGGCCGTCCTCCAGCGCGCCGCGCCGCGGCCACGCCTGCGGCGCTCCGACCGCCTGCTCTGGGTCCTGCTGTCCCGCCTCTGGGACGGCTGGGCCGGTGCCCTCCTGCTCGTCAAACGCGAGACCGTCATCCGGTGGCATCGCGCCGGCTTCGCGCGGTGCTGGACCTGGAAAAGCCGACGCACCGCCCGGCCGTCGCCCCCGAGGGTCCGAGCGCTCATCTGACGGATGTCCGAGGCCAACACCCTATGGGGTGCGCCGCGGATTCACGGGGAGCTCCAGAAGCTGGGCCTCAAAATCTCCCAGGCGACGGTCTCCACGTACATGGCCCGCCGTTGGACGCCGCCAACAGACCTGGCGGACCTTTCTCGACAACCACGTCGGGAGCCTCGTCTCCGTGGACTTCTTCGTCGTGCCCACCGTGATGTTCAAGGTTTTGTTCGTCTTCGTGGTTCTGGCGCACGAGCGGCGGCGGGTCGTCCACGTCAACGTCACCGACGCCCCCACCGCCCAAGGGCGGCCAAGCAACTCGTGGAAGCGTTCCCCTGGGAGACTGCCCCGCGATACCTCCTGCGCGACCGCGATGCGGTGTACGGGTCGCGTTCTCGAGCCGAGCCCAGACCATGGAGATCCGCGAAGTCAAGACGGCGCCTCGGTCTCCTTGGCAGAATCCGTACGCGGAACGTCTCATCGGCACCCTCCGCCGCGAGTGTCTCGACCACGTGGTGGTGCTCAACGGGACCCACCTGCGTCGCCTGCTGAGCGAGTATCTCATCTACTACCACGGGGCCCGAATACACCTCTCCCTGGAGAAGGACGCCCCGGAGGCAAGACCGGTGGAGCGCCTTGACGAAGGCCGGATCGTCGAGAGACCCATGGTCCCGGCGGCCTCCGTCATCGCTACACGCGCCGGGCGGCGTAAGATCGTTCCGTCCAGGGCGGGGACCCGCCACGCGGACGTCGCCGGTCGGCCGGTCAACGCGGTTCGGCTCGGTCTTCCGCCGCCTGGCATCTGAAACTCCACACGGAACACGTTGGTCCGCCCCTATCCTGCGGAGCGAGGACTCAGTGCGCTTGACGAACGGCCGCAGCCGGTCCTCCCAACACTTGGATGGGTTTGACGGAAGGGACAGGCGGCGTCGTTCGGTTAGCCCTTCAGGCCGCTGGTCCTGATGCCCTGGATGAAGTAGCGCTGCAGGGCCAGGAAGAGGACGAGGCTCGGGATACTCAGGAGGCTTGCCGCGGCCATCGCCACCGCGTAACCCTCGAGCTGCGTGTGCGTGCCGATTGACGGGGCGAATGCGGCGATCCCGACGGGCATCGTCTTCATGTCCTCATCGAAGGTGACCAGGAGCGGCCAGAGGAAGTTGTTCCAGTTGAAGGCGAAGACAATGACCGAGGCGGCGATGAGCGGCGAGCGAGCCAAGGGGAGGGCAATCCGCCAGAAGATCGTCCACCGCCCGGCGCCGTCGGCGAGCGCGGCATCCTCCAGCTCCCGCGGGAAGCCCAGGAAGAACTGGCGGAAGATGTAGACGCTGAATACATTGGCAATGGTCGGCAGGATGAGCGCTTGATATGTGCTGGCCCAGCCGATTCGAATCATGCCAAGCAGGAGGGGGATGACCGAAACCTCCCCCGGTACCATGAGCGACGCGAGAAACATTCCGAAGATCAGGTCGCGAGCCGGAAAGCGGAGCCGCGCCAGCGCGTAGCCGGCCATCGCCCCGAACAAGACACACAACGCCGTCGACGTCGTCGCCACGATGACACTGTTCAGGGCCCATCGTCCGACCGGGTGCTGGAAGACCTGGACGTAGTTCTGGAGGACGACGGTCCGCGGCAACCATTCGACGTCTCGGGTGAGCACCTGGTTCGCTGGCTTGAGGGAGGTGCTGAGCATCCAGACGAAGGGGGCGGCCCACAGAACGGCTACGAGCATGCCCACGCCCCAGATGGGCACATGGAGCAGTCGCATGTTCCAGGGCTTCAAGCGGCGGTTCGCAGCCACGATCAGGCGCCGGATCGAAACCACCCCCCCTGCTCCCGGATGACGAGGCGCTGCACCAGCGTGACCCCGACGATCACGACGAAGAGCAGCATCGACACGGCCGCGGAATAGCCCATGAGCTGACGGACGACCGCCGTCGTGTAGACGTAGTGAATGACCGAGGACGAGGAGCCCGCGGGACCGCCATTCGTCATCACGTAGACCTGGCTGAAGATGCGGAGCGTGGCGATGAGCTGGAGAGTGACGACGAGACTCAGGATCGGCCGCACCTCCGGGAGCGTCATGTGCCAGAACTGTCGTAGCGGGTTGGCCCCGTCGACCGCCGCCGACTCGTAGAGCTCCCCGGGGACATCCTGGAGGGCCGCCAGGAAGAGGACGAAAGCGAGCCCGAGATCCCACCAGACCGAGGCGAGGCTGACGCCAACGAGCGACCATCGCGTGCTCGTGAGCCACGGGATCGCCGGGATCCCCAGGAGGCCGAGATACCGGTTCACGAGACCGAACTGAGTATCTAGGACCCATACCCAGACCAGCCCGATCACGCTGGCCGCGACCACGTTGGGGGCGAAGAACAGCGTGCGGGCTAGACTCGAGAGCGGCCAGCCCTGGTTCACGAACACGGCGAAGAGCAGACTGAGCCCCGTCACGCACGGCACGATGATGAGCGCGTAGAAGCCGATGTTGACGAACGCTGTCGCCACCCACTCGTCGTGGACCGCGGTCGTGAAGTTGCGCAGCCCGACCCAGCGGGGGCTTCCGAGGATTCCCCACTCGGTGAAGGCCACATAGGCGCCAAAGAGGATGGGCATCACATTGAACAGGAGGAAGAAGAGCAGGAAGGGCGCGACGAAGAGATACCCGCTCAGATCACGAGCGCGATCGTCCCGGGCGCTGCCGCGTGGTCGTGCGGCGCGGGGGATCGCCATATCAGGCCGGCACGGAGAGGGATCCGCTCAGCTCGGGCTCGGCGCCCCGTGCGCCGCCCGGGTCCCGGCCCGAGCGGCGCAGGTGGCCGTGCCGGGATCAGCCCTCGTCGAGGTCCTTCTGCCAGCGCTCCTTCAGTTGCTGCATCGCGGCGTCGGGCGCCTTCTGGCCGACCCAGACCGTCTCGAGCGTCTTGGCAAGGAAGTTGCCGCCCGCGTACACGGTGAACTCCGGCGCCGCCACCACGGGAATCTCCCCGACGGTCGCGAACTCCATGCCCTCGATGAAGGCGCCCCGCACCGACCAGGGGTGGCCGCCGGTCTTGTAGTCAGGACGCGCCAGGAGGGACTTCCGGGGGGAGGCGCCCCGTCCCTTCGTCGTCCAGAGGAAGCTGTTGTCGGAGAGCCACTTGACGGCAGCCAGGGTCGCCTCGTGGCGACCCTTGTCGCGCTGGGCGTACAGTTCGAGGCCGCCCTCCTCGAAGTAGGTCACCCGCCGCTGGCCGATTTTCGGGAACGGAAACGTGGCGAAGTTGAGGCCTTGCTTGACGTAGCCGTTGAGGGTCCAGGGGCCGGTCCAAAAGATCGAGCCCTGGCCGGTGCCGAACGCCTTGTAGCGATCGGTCACCTCCCGGGTGGAGACCTTGTGCTTGTCGAACAGGTCGAGCACCCATTGCATCGCCTGCTTCCCAGCCTCCGGGTTCACGCACGCCGTCTTCAGGTCATCGCTGGCCCGCTGGAAGCCCAGTTGCTCGGCGACGATGCCCCAGGTCACCGTCGGGTGCACGCCCGAGCCGGTCATCATGATGCCGGAGCGGACGACCTTGCCGCCCTCCCGCTTGGTCAGGCGCTGCGCCCATTCGAGGAGGCTCTTCTCGTCCCCTGGGAATTTACTGGGATCGAGCCCGGCTTCCTTTACGTGGTCGAGGTTGATCTCGGGCTGGAGGCTCATCAGGTCCATGGGAATGAGATAGAGGCGGTTCCCGTACTTGGGGTACCGGGCCGCCTTGAGGGACGAGTCGGCGAAGTCCCCCAAGTCGAGGCCGACCTGCTTCGCGAGATCGTCGAGCGGGACCGTGACTCCGTCCTTGGCCAGCTTCGCGCCCAGCCCGGCCGTGCCCCAGCCGAAGTCCGGGGCTCGCCCGGTCGCCGCGGCGGCCAGGAGCTTGGTCACGTACTGCTCTTCCGGGACCAGCTCCATTTTGATCTGAACGGCCTTGCCCTTGTTGGCCGCGTTGAAGTTGTCGATCATCTGCTGCCAGATCTCTCCGTCTGAGGCCGCGAGCCAGCTCCAGTGGACCAGCTCCACCGGCTTGGACTGGGCGGCGACGCTGCCCGCCCGGAGGACGGGCGCCGACGCCGCCAGTGTTGCGCCGGCGGTGACGGTCTTCATGAACGTGCGCCGAGTCAGGCCTTCGCGTTGCGTCATGGTCTCCTCCTTCTCTTCAGATCCGATACGTGGTCGCCTCGATCCCTGTCACACCGCTTGGGTCCTGGCAGTAGTAGACGGTGAAGACGGCGCCTGCGGTGGTGACCGTGGAGGTCGGGTATCCAAGGTCTCCATTCGGCAAGCCGCCGCGGACGGCACGGGTGTCACGGACCTCCCAGCTTTGGCCCTCGTCGTGCGACACGACGGCGTGGATGGCGTAGTCCGGCCGGCGATGCCCGTAGACACACAGGACGCGCCCATCGGGGAAGAGGGTGAGATGAGCCGGGTACCCAGCGATCCCCGTCGGTCGGGGGCGTGACCAAGTCCGGCCGTCATCCGTCGACTCTACCTCGTGCAGCTCCCGGGTGTAATTCTCGCGGAGCAAGACAAGGATCCGGCCGCTGGGGAGGATCAACGGCGCCGGCTCTTCGAACCAGCGTTCGTCCTCGGCGGCAACGGGAGTCGGGGCGGTCCATCTCCGGCCCCCGTCGACCGATCGGACGGCGAAGATCCGCCGGTACTCTGGCACGTCCGAGAGTGGTAGGAGAAGCAGCCCGGATGGCAGCTCCACGGCGCCACGAAGACCGTACCCTCCGGGGTAGGGACGGGTCTCGATCTCGTGGGTCTCCGCCCAGGTCCGCCCGCCGTCAGGGGACCGATGCACGAAGGTGCCGCCGTTCCCGCGAGCCCACGGGAGCATCGCGTCCGGTGATGCCGCGACGTCACGCGGCGCGTCGAGCTCCGGCGAGGCGACGAGGCCCGCGGCGAGGTCCCGCGGAAAGGTCAGGCCGCTGGCGTCGGGTCGCTGGTGGGCGGCGGCCAGCGGATACCACCGGAATCGCCACTGGTGGAGCAGGACAGCCCCGCTCCCGAGCGCGGTCAGCCCGGCGCACTCGACTCCGTGCCACTCATAGCCCGGGGCGACCTCGGGAGCAGTCCAGGTCCGCCCCTCGTCCTCGGACCGCATCGTCACGTTGTAGAAGTGCGGATCCTGGGGCGGATGGAGGACGAACGAGCGGCGCACCGACCGATTGAACACGAGGAGCCAGGCCCCGTCCCTCAGCCGCACGATGTGCGGGTGCGCGCAGTAGGCGAAGGGATCCCGATAGATGACGCCGTGCCGGGCGGCCTCGACCGGCCTCGGTCTCTCGCCCCCCATCGGGCGGGCTAGTCGGCCAGCCGGAAGCGGGTGCATCGCACATATTGGAGCGGACGCGCGTCGTCGTTCCATTCGTGGTAGGACGCGACGATCATGTCGTCCGGCATCTGTACCACGCTCGGGTAGCCAATGTGCTGGAAGACCCCCGGATGATGCCAGTCGATGTCTCCCTTGTCGGCCGTGCCGCTGCTCGGCCGCATCCGGCTCGAGCCCGGCGTGTCCGATCCGCTCCGAGCCGGGACCCCGCCCGCGCGGATGACAAATTCGTCCTTCACATCCCAGGCGAGGCCGTCCTCAGAAACCACGCCGCGGACGCCGTAGGGCGGCCGACGGTACCCGTACACCATGAGATAGCGACCATCCCGAAGGGCGATGATCTCGGCGGGATAGCCCCAAATGTTCGTCCACCGGGGCGGAGTCCAAGAGAAGCCATCGTCCTCAGAGACGGTCACCACGAGATTCTTGGCATCGCCGCTCGGGTTGACGTGGGTGCGCATCGCGCACACGAGTCGCCCATCCCGAAGGCGGACGACCGCCGGCTCCTCGTAGTCGAGGATGCTGGCCGGATCGTAGGCCAGGGTTGAGTAGTATTCCCAGTTCTCGCCGTTGTCGTCAGACCGCATGAGGGCGGACCGCGTCGACTCGCCCTCGCCTTCCTCCCCGTACCCGCGGATCCGCCCGTAGAGTCCCATGATGATCGCGCCGTTGGGAAGCTGCCAGCAGCCTAGCCGGCAGCCGCCGTGCTTGAGGGGTCGCACGTTCACCGGGATGGGCGGAGACCAGGACTGACCCCGGTCGGTCGACTTCACGACGAACGTGCCCAGCCAGCCCTGGAGCTTGTAGGCCCACGTCCAATCGCCCCACTCGGCGGTGAGGGGACGGGCACTCCACGAGGGCTGCTCGGGCCTGATCCCGCGCTTGAAGAAGCCGGTGACCGTCAGGTTGACGAGCCAGGTCCCATCGGCCAGCTCGCAAAACCCGCAGTCCCAGTTTCCGGTAGTCGCGCTCCAGGGCAGCACGACCGTGAGGCTCGATTCTAGCCACGATCGCCCCCCGTCCGGTGAGCGCTTCAGGAGCGTCTGCCCGCTGTCATGGTGGTATGGGAACCGCTCCTCGTTGAACACCGCCACGATCTCGCCGCTGGCGACCAGGCGCGTGGCGATCTGATTCATACAGTGTTCCGGGTGCGCGTGGATCGTGTGGTGACTCACGTCGGTCAGCTTCGGCATCGCGGCGTCCTCGCGTGTTCCGACAAAGGCGTCTGCTTTTCTCCTCGTGTTCCGGTCCAGCCCCCTAGTAGCACACCCCTCCCAAAGGATCGATCGAGATTGTGTGCTCGACAATTCGGCTGCGAGCTCATGGCGACCAAGCAGGCCGCCAACTGGACCGACTCAACAGTGCTGAGCGGGGAGAGAGTGCCGTCTTCCCGGTCGTATTCCACCGGCCCTCGAGTAGATGGTCAGCTGTTGAACTGTGCCCGAATCGAGTGCCGCCCCAGCAGCAGAGCATATATTTGTTCGTGACGGGGACTCTAGGAGGAATGTCTGCCCGTGTCAACCGCCGCCGCCACCGCTAGCACCACCACTAGTCTTAGTCTAAGTGTGCTGGCGCCGCCGGGCGACTGAGGGCCCGAGGGCTGCATGAAGAGCAGCCGGTCGGGTCAGCGGGTCGCGGCTCGGGCGCTGAGCTCCCGCGCGCCGGTCGCACGGAGGACGGCCTCGATCACGTCCCGCTGGTTGCTCGCCCGGGGCATCTTGTGCTGGTCGCCGAGCTGGTCCCGTCCGACGAGCCAGCGATGGAAGCTGCCCGGAGTCACGACCGTCACGCGCGGGGCCGCCATCCCGATGTCGCCGGCGCGCGTGCGGTAGTCCGTGTCCTGGTCAAAAACCTGATCGGCCCGACCTTTCCGATCCTCTGACGCGTGGGGGCATGAGCTGTCGGCATCTGGGGCGACAGCGATCAGAGATTGCCACGCCCGACCTCCCGCGAAGCCAAGACATGCCACTCCGGGCGGGTGGTGAGTGACACCAACGGCCGAGCGTCGGCCGGGCGACCGACCGCGATCAGGCCGCCCGCTGGTAGAGGTGATGGAGCCCACCGACCTGCGGGATGGACACCACGCGCCCAAGCTCGGGCGGATGCACCTCGCGTGGCTGGGGACTGTTGTGGTCGAGCGATTGGTGTGGCCGCGCGGTGTTGTAGTAGCCGATGTAGCCATGTAAGAGCCGGCGGAGATGAGCCTCATTCAGGATGAGGACATGATCCAGGCACTCGCGGCGGATTGAGCCGATCACCCGCTCGACAAACGGATTCTGCCAGGGCGCGTGTGGGGCGATCCGAACCTCTCGAATGCCCATCCGCCGGACTCGCCGCGCGAACTTCTCACCGTAGATTGCGTCTCGATCGCGGAGCAGGAATCTCGGAGCCGAATCGTCCGGGAACGCTTCGATGATCTGCTGAGCGGTCCAGACTGCCGAGGGGTGGTCCGTGACGTTGATGTGGAGGAGTTCGCGGCGTTCGTGGCGGAGCACCACGAAGACGAACGGGAGGCGGAAGGTCGGGGTTGGCACGAAGAAGAAGTCGACGGCCACGATGTCTCGGACATGCGCAGTCAGAAACACGCGCCAGGTTGGGGAGGGCCGAGGTGACGTCAGGTGCATGTACTTGGCGACGGTCAGCTCGGCGACCGCGTAGCCGAGCAGGGCGAGTTCGGCCCGAATGCGCCGGCGGCCCCAGGTGGGATTCTCGCGAGCCATGCGCCGGATGAAATGGCGAAGCTCGGGGTCGAGCCTCGGGCGGCCGACTGAGGGGGCCCTGGACTTCCAACGCCAGTAGAGCTGGAAGCCTCGGCGATGCCAGGCGAGGACGGTGGCGGGTTGCACGATGACGAGGCTGGAGCGCCAGTCGGTCCAGACGCGGGACAGCCAGACCCAGAGGATCCGGTCCCACCGAGACAGATGGGGTCGGACCACGGATCGCTGGAGGACGAGGAGTTGATGGCGGAGTGCGAGGTTCTCGAGGGCGATGGTCGTCGACCCAAGGAGCCAGGCGCGTAGGAAGGTCACGACAATCATTGCGGCACTCCGGCATCGGGCGTGGTATCTGAGCCGAGACTCTACCGGATCAGCGGGGACGCGGCGAGTCAAGTTCAGGCGAGACAAGTAGATGGAGTTTTTGATGTGATAAGCACGTTGGCCCCCCGCCCAGCCTGACATAGGTTGGTTGCTCGGAGCAGAATGGACACCTCTCTGAGCCAGGAGGCCAACACGATGGCACACGTAGGGGTCGACTTGCACAAACGAACGTCGCAGATCGCGGTCCTCACCGAGGACGGCGAACTCACCCAGCATCGACTCGAGAACGAGGTGGCCCGCCTGGAGCAATTCTTCGCGCAACTTCCGCCGAAGACGCCGGTCGCCATCGAGGCCTCCGGCACCT
>Ga0114129_10003473_pt1 | contig 22155 bp, 19 predicted proteins | sample RhiMetdeltSRZDD1_FD_80071 | JGI IMG/M metagenome (GOLD analysis project Ga0114129, IMG submission 80071) | Populus rhizosphere microbial communities from Tennessee, USA - Rhizosphere MetaG P. deltoides SRZDD1 (version 2) (version 2) | ecosystem: Host-associated > Plants > Roots > Rhizosphere >... | reverse complement strand
TTTAGCGAAGTGCCTCTATTGCACACATGGTGCACGTTGCACCCCTGGAAACGCACTGATCAAGCGTTGACTAGGGGAGATAGCACAACAATGGGCAGGTTGTACATCTGCCAACCCATATATGTGAGTAACTACGCACCTCGTATTAATTATTGAAGATCAACCGGCTAGTGCGCCGCCTCGGGCGGCACGCCCCCGCGGCTCAGCGGCTGTAGCGTGCACCGTGCCTCTCCCTGCGCCTCGCTCCTTTCGCGCTGAGGCGGAGGGGGTGTCTTGATCTGCTTCGCAGATACAAGACCGACAGGTCGGGCCTCTACATATTTTTGGGTTTCGTCACTGTGGGAGATCGGCACGTTCACGCCCCAGAGGGACCTAACGTTTCAGGGTTCGATTCCTCGACGGCGCGCTAGTCGTTGTCGATCAGGAAGATCAAAGGGGTCGCGAAGACCACGAAGAGCAGTCCTAGCACGAGCACGGACGCCCACACGATCGTAGTGAGGACCTTGGTCACCATGGCTCCGCAGCGTAGACGACAGACATCCCCTCCTCGGCGGGATTGCAAACATAGCGCGAGGGGGGTGTCTTGATTCACTTCGTGATTACAAGACCGACAGGTCAGCCATCGATATATTTCTTTTTTTTCATGATCAACATATAACGATCCGGCCACAACGACGCGGTGGTCTGAATCTTTAGGCCATGATCGCAGCCACCCAATACTCGGAGAACCGATGTCCCAACTGCCCCCAGCTACTGCCCCCCAGCAGCCCGGCCTCGACACCTTGAAGGTGCGCGGCCGACTCCGAGCAGTCTGGCTGGCGCTGTGGCTGGCCGGCGCGGCCGGGTGCGTTGCTGTCGGCCTCTATGAAGACACAGCGGAGCCGGGGCGCCATGCTTGGTGGTGGCTTCCACTCTTTCTGTCCTTGGCGGCGATCCTGGTCGTGCTCGGGATGCGCAGCTTCGGGCAGGGAGTCGATGCTGACGGCAACGGCGTGGTCGTCAGGAACATGTTTCGGGCCAGGCCGATTCCCTGGCGCGAGCTTGCCGCCATCGAGTTCAAGGGCGTGGACTCAGAGGCCATGAGCAACATGTACTACACGCTGGTCTTCCAGCGCCATGACGGATCTCGGGTCACCGCCGAGGCACCAGGCGGTGGAATAGAACCCGGCGAGTACCTCTTCGAGCTCCGGGAGCGTCTGCTCGCCATGCAATCCGCTGCCGGCGAAGATCAAGAAGGCGACCGGGAAGACTCCTGGCCGACGTATCCGGCAGAGTCGCACGTCCAGGGTGCCGCGACAGACCAGCCCAAGCGTCGGTTTCAGACCGTGCGCGATTGGCTCCTGCTCGCCTTCATCGTCGTCTCCGTCGTCTTATTTGGTCTGCCGGCCTTCTTGATCGTTGTCCTCGACGCCCTACCCCTAGTGGGCGACTGGCTGACCGCTCATGTGCCATTTTGGGATGAGGTCACCGACTTCTACAACTGGCTCTGGTCGTACGCGGAGTAGTCGTTGAATGGGATTGCACGTGGAGACTCTCAAGCGTTGCCTGGAAGGAAAAAAAGGGGTGTTCTCTGCGACAATAACAAGATCACCTGCTGTTCGAACAGCGCGACCCCGGGTCGGGTGTGATTCCCCGGGGTCGAAGCTGCAGGTGCCTTCGATAGGGGAGAACTCATGCGGGGAACCACGAAGCGGGGCCCTTGGGGCACGAAGCCAGGCGGCTCTAAGCATTCGTTTGCGGGCCTTCCGATCAAGGTGAAGCGGCCGAAGAAGTCCCCGTTGGTCGCTGCGCCTAAAACAGGTCGGGTCGACCGGCTCCGCTCGCGTAACCCGCTTCCAGACCCGTCAGCGATGCCGGTTTGATTTGGTGCGCGCGCTTGCTGTTGCCGGCGCCGCGGATGTGCGCAGGGTTGGCCGGGAGGAGGTCATCGGTGACGGCGCTGTCCGCGGCTTCAGCGGCCGGTTGGCGAGCCATGCCTCAGCGAACGGTTTGAGCGTCGCCTGCCTCGCGCTGATCTTGTTCCTCGCGGCGGGTGCAACCCACGTCCCGGCGTCGATGTGGCGCCGTTCCTGCTGCGGACGGGAGCTTGCGGATCCGCCCGAACGGCTTCCGTTGCTTCCGTGCCTTCCGCTTCGGCATCCCGTCTCCCCTTGTACGTTGCGTGCAATAACGTGACAATGCGAGTGCACAGTCATGTCCACTGCTGACCGCTAGTGTCCACACCGATGATGCTGTGAAACACCTGGTCAGCACAAAGAACCACCTAGCCACACGGCTAACGCCCGCGCACGTTTCACACAGGGTGCACCTATGCCCACGGACTACTTTGGCGAACGCATTGCGGCGCACTACGACGAGTCGGCTGCGGACATGTTCGACCCTGGCATCGTCGATCTCATGGTCGATTTCCTTGCCGATCTCGCATTCGACGGGTCTGCCCTCGAGCTGGGCATCGGCACCGGCCGGATCGCCTTACCGCTGGCGCGGCGAGGCGTTCGTGTTCATGGCATCGATCTTTCCGAGGCGATGGTGGCGAGGCTCCGAGCGAAACCGGGTGCCGAGCAGATCGGTGTCACCATCGGCGACTTCGCTACGGCCACCGTCGAGGGATACTTCTCGGTGGCCTATCTGGTGTTCAACACGATCATGAACCTGACGACTCAAGATCAGCAGGTCGCCTGCTTCCAGAACGCGGCGGCACATCTGAAGCCAGGTGGTTGCTTCGTGATCGAGGTAGGGATGCCGGATCTTCAGCGGCTGCCACCCGGGGAGACCATCCGGCCCTTCACTGTGAGCGAATCGAGGCTCGGATTCGACGAGTACGACATCGCCTCTCAGAGACTGGTCTCCCATCATTACTGGATTGCCGACGGCAAGGTCGAAGTGTTCACGCCGCCCTTCCGTTACGTGTGGCCGGCAGAACTCGACCTGATGGCGCGGCTTGCCGGCATGTCGCTCCGAGAGCGCTGGGGCGGCTGGCAGCGTGAACCGTTCACCAGCGAGAGCATGAGTCATGTCTCGGTTTGGCAGAAACCAGACTCACCTGAGAAGACCGTCCGCACACCTCCCTAGACCGACCGCTCCGCTGTTTCCGCGCAGCGGGAGTGGGAGTTCTGCGTCAAGGCAGGTTCAGATAGAGCTCAGCTGCGGCTCGGTCGCGTCGCTCAGTCGCTTAAGCAGTCGATCGAAGACACGAGTCCGATCGAACTGCAAGGCGTACTCGCGAGCCCGTTCGGCCATGCTGGTTTGCTCCTGTATTGGCATGGTCACAGCCAGGTCCAGCGCATCGGAGATTGCGCGCGGACTGTTCGCCGGGACGATCATGGCCGTGTCCCCCACGGCCTCCCCGATTCCGCCAGTGTTAGTGGTGATCACGGGCCCGCCGCCGGCGAGCATTTTCTCCACCAGCGCGATGCCAAACGTCTCCACAAACTCAGGCCGCGGCTTGCTGGGCAGGACGAAGGCGGCGCAACCCGCCATCAAGTGCGGCTTCTCGTCGTCGTCCACGTCGTTGAGGAATCTGATCCGCTCAGCCGCTGGCGTCGTAGCTGCTTGTTCCCGCAACTGCTGTGCCTCGGGTCCATCGCCCGCGATCACGAGCGTGATTTCCTTGCATCCCGGACTAGTGGTAAACCCGTTGATCAAGTCATCGACTCCCTTGGCACGGGCGAGCCTGGACAGGTAGAGCACATACCCATCGCGCATCAGCGCACGTCGCGCGAGCACCTCCGCCGTTCGTTCTGGACTGACGTGCAGATAGTCGGCGGTGTTGATTGCTGGGTAGGAAATGGCAACCCGCTGCCGGCACCGTACGCCGAAGGACGTGCCATGGCGGGCGTCGATCTCCTCGGCCGAGGAAATGATCAGCTCCTTGGTGTAGTCCGACACAGCGACCGGAAGATCACTGTCGAGATAGGCCGACAGCACGTGGGCCGCCGCGCCGAACCGCCCGTCGCCGGCACATGAGCGGACCACGTTGGTGACGTCCGAACCGACTGCTTCGGCGATGGTGGCGACCGGAACCCGCAGACCTGTAGAGCGGGCGACTCGAAGCGCCTCAGATACGGCAAGCGTGTGCGGGCTGAGATACAGCGACATGCACACTGTCGGGACACCGTCGGTGAAGAGTTCGACGAGACGCCCGGTCATGCCAGCGAGGTTGCGTCCGTCCGGCACCTTGTAGTCGCCGACTGGTTCAGGGCGTTCCACCTCGATGCCCTTGCTGTACGGGAGTACACCGTTCAGGGGCTTCAGCGGCAGACCCGATGTCGCCAGCAGGTCCAAAGGCCAGGTGATGATGCGTACGTCGGTGAAGTCGCGTTGCAGTGCGACCTCAGCCAGATTCCGGGCTTCACCGGAGTGTCCGCAGATCACCGGATCGGCTCGTACGACGATGATGAGTCGCCGTTGGGACGACATGCGTGGCGACGTTCCGTTCGTGGAAGCGGTCATGAGCGGACCCCCCGTGGTCTGAGCTTTCATGTCTGTCGTTCCGCCACTGGTGTTCGAGCCGGTCCGGCCGAGGCGGTCGTCGCATCCCGGACAGCAGCATGTGAGGTTGAAGGAGGTCGGGTAGTGCTGCCCCATGCCGACGGCCGCGGTCCAAGCTGCAGCCGCAGGTGCCCGCCTCGATGCAGTTCGCGTGCGGTCAGCCAGGTCCGGCTCAGCGTTTCTCCGTTGAAGATCGCCGACTGGACATACTGAGCGGGACCGTCCGCAACAGGTTCGATGAAGCCCGCCGCGTCGATCACCAGCTCCTTGTCAGCCAAAGCAAGCCGAGATTCGGCGAACGACGGGGGGTTGATCAGGTAGAGGCTCTGGCCTGCGATCGGGAAGAGCCCGAGCGAGGCCCAGACGTACCAGGAGCTCAAACCTCCCGAGTCGTCGTTGCCAGGCAGGCCACCGCGCCCGAGGCCGAACATGTTGTTGATGCCTGCGTGCACGACCTCTGCCGTACGGTCCGGCCGTCCGGCGTAGTGATAAGCCCAGGGCGCCTCCATGTCAGGCTCGTTGTTCAACCCTTCGAAGCGGTTCAGTGCATACCCGGCTACAAGGTCCGCTGCGTTCGGCCGCTCTCCCAACTGCTTCACTGGATCGGCGCCATAGCCGAAGAATCGGTCCAGCAGCTCAAGGAAAACGGCTTCGCCTCCAGCAAGGTCGATACGCGCCTTCATGTCGTGCAGTAATCGGAACGAGTAGTTCCACTTGCCGCCCTCGTAGTACGTCGAGTCGATGAGCAGACCGTCGTCGCGATTGAACGCGTTGATCCACCGGTTTGCCAGGCCTTCGAACTGCATCGCCAATTGGTTGTCCCCGAGGTAGCGGGCCACCTTGGCAGTGCAGTGGTAGCCGAACGCCAAGTCGAGGGTGTGGGTGATCGGCTCGGCAATCCCGCGGACCAGGTAATCCTCGCCGTAGCCGCGCCGCAGGTCGGTATCCAGGTGACACAGCGCCCAGTCCCAGTCGATGCCTGGCATTCCGAGCTGGCAAAGGTCCGCAAAAAAGGTGTGAACCAGCGCGCTGCCCTGGCGAGAGAAGCGATCTGCGCCCTTGGCCATCCGGTACCCGATCGGAAGATTGCCCTCCTCCTCGCAAATTGCGAGCAGCGCATTGGCCAGCTCGACTGCCCGGGCCGGGTACAAGGCGGTGATCAGCGGCAATTGGGTGCGGTAGATGTCCCACATGGTGCAGATGTCGAACACGAAAGGTCCCTCGGTCGGCCACGTCGGGCTTTCCTCAGGTGCGAAGCACGGCTTGATCAACGAGTGATAGAGGGCAGTGGCAAAGATCGTTTGCCGCGAGCCGGAAGAGGTTTCGATCTTGATCTTGTTGAGGTGCTGCCGCCAAACAGTGGCCGTTTTTGCCTTGCGGCTCTCGAATGCTGCGGTGCCCGATCCGCAGTCTGCGTGGAGGTTGCGCTGAGCCTGTGCTACGCCGCGCAGCGAGAACCCGAATCGCAGCTCGAGCACCTGGCCGGGCTCAGCCGGGCCACGCCACATCAAGCCGAACGGACGTAGCGTGGTCGGCCGAATCCGGTCGAAGTCCAAACGGGTGCCACCGGGCATCAGGCGCCGGTCGTACCAAAGCAGTTGCCGCCAGTCGCTCGCGTCGCACTCCAGGTGCACGGCCAGCGGCGCGCCCTCAACCACGATCTCGGCCTGGGCGATCCCCGGGGCGAGCGATTCGATGTGCGCGCGGAGCGGAACCGTGGCGCCGTATGGAATCGCGAGGCCGCCCATGGAGAAATCGATCACCAATCGTGCGTCCCGGTGCGCCGGGAAGGTGTAGCGGTGCACCGCGCTCTTGGGGCCGACCGTGAGCTCGCAAGCAATGCCCGAGCTCAGGTTCGTGGTGTAGTACCCCGGCTCGGCCCGCTCGTCGAGCAGCTTCCAGGTACTGCCGAGATTGTCGAGGGGCTCCTCCATAGGGGTCACTCGGAAGTAGTTGTAGTACTTGCGAATCGCTCCGGTCCCGGACTGCTGAAAGTGGGTGAATCCCGAGGCGATCTGGCTGTCGTAGATCTGGGATGGCCTCCCTTCGGTGCTCAGCTGGTAGAGCCCGTAGCCGGTGGGATAGGCCCCGGAGTACGCGCAAACTGAGACCATGCCGAAGGGATAGGTAGCACCTGGATGGGTGTTGCCGACCTGTGGCTTGGGCCACCACCAGCTTTCGGCCAGACCCTGTGGGACAGGAAGATCTGTTACCGAGCTACCAATGAACGGATCCACATACTCGATCAAGGTCAGCCTCCTCGTTGCCCGGGCGGCGATGTCCCGACGGTAGGAGGACTGCGTTTCAAACAGGTTTCGCTGGCATGACGGTCTCGTGGATCACATCTGGTGGATCACACGTCGGCCGGCGATCTTTCTCCCGTCCCGGGTCGGAAACCCACCTTCAGGTCCGCTTGCAGCAGCGGAGCCAGGCGTGTGACGCCATCGATGATCGCCCGCTCGGACAGGTTTCCAAATCCGAGCACCAGCTGGGGAGGGTCGGGCGATCTGGTGGAGCGGTTGGCGCTCATCCCGTAGATCCCCACTCCGTGCGCCCGAGCAGCCTCGACAACGGCAGCTTCGCGAGCGCCCCGTGCGAGCTGGGCGACGGCGTGGAAACCGGCTGCGAGGCCGCTCAGGCGTACGTCGGGGGCATGCTCGTCCAGGGCCGCCACCAGTGCGTCGCGCTTGCCGGCGTAGACCTTGCGCATCCGGCGTAGGTGCCGGTCGAACCGGCCGGACTCGATCAACCGCGCCAGCACCAGTTGCTGCAGGCCAGGTGAGCCGCGATCCGCGCGGATCTTGAGTTCGGCGATCTCCTCCACGAGCCCTGGCGGGCAGAGCAGCCATCCGAGCCGGAGCGTCGGAGCGAGCGACTTACTGACCGTGCCGATGTTGATCACCCGCTCGGGGATCAGTCCTTGGACCATCCCGACTGGGTCGCGGTCGTAACGGAACTCGGCGTCGTAGTCGTCCTCGATGATCCAGCCGCCGGTGTGCACGGCCCAGTTCGCCAGCGCCTGGCGTCGCTGCGGCGACAGCACCACGCCGGTTGGCCACTGATGCGCCGGGCTGACCACGACCGCCTGGACCCGCGCCGCTGAAAGCACATCGACACGGATCCCCTCGTCGTCGACGGGCACCGGAACAAGCTCAACGCCCGCGAGGCCGGCGGCGATCTGCCCGGTCTCGTCGTAACCGGGATCTTCGAAGGCAACGCGGTCTACGCCGAGAGCCGCCAGGCACACCAACGCAAGGTTGAGGCCCTGGGCAAAACCCGTGCACACCACGACGTGTTCAGAGTCAGCCGCAGCCCCACGTACTCGGCTCAGATAGCTCGCCAAGACCTCCCGTAGTCGTTGGCTTCCGCGCGAGTCTCCGTAGTCGAACGCCGCGGTCGGGGCGTCCCGGCAGATCTCAGCGGTCGCCCTTGCCCAGTCCGTACGCGGGAACGACGCCAGGTCTGGCACAGCTGGGAGGAAGTCAGCTATCAGCCGTGGCATCGGCTGCGATGCAGGGAAGGAGATCGGTGCCATGGCGGGTGTTGGAGCCTCGCGGCGCGGGCGTTGCGCGGATGGGCTGACCCGCGTGGCCGACCCACCCCGGGCGACGAGATAGCCCTCCGCCTGCAGCTGGTCGAAGCAGTCGACCACCATGCCACGAGAGATGCCCAGCCCTCGCGCGAGCTCTCGGGTGGACGGCAGCCTCTCGTCCGCCCGCAGCCGGCCCGAGCGAATCGCGTCGCGCAGCCCACGCTCCAGCTGGGTGCGCAGGGCCTCACCCGAGCTTCGGTCTAGCGGTATCAGCACATCCGGGCTCGAACCGGTCCACTGAATGGCCATAGAACTGGACCTTACCGGAGACCACTCCTAAACGGGACGCTGAACTCATGAGCACCGTGACCGACCCTCTACCCGCTTCCTTCACCACTCCTCCTCACCGGATTGCGACCGTGGCACCACCGCCTCGGGCGCGGCTGCTCACCGGCCCGGTGGTTCGGCTGTTCACCGCCGACTTCGCCGCGATGATCAGTTTCTACCTGCTGCTCTCGGTAGTTCCGCTGTACGCCGCCGACCGCGGCATCGGGACCGCCGGAGCGGGCCTCTCCACAGGGGTGTTGATGTTCACCGCGGTCGCGACGGAAATGACGACTCCAGCGCTGGCGGCGCGGCTCGGGTATCGGCGGCTGCTGATAGGCGGGCTGGTGCTGCTCGGCGTACCCGCCCTCGTCCTGCCGGCGGCCGGCTCGCTGTCGGCATTCATGCTCGTGTCGGTGGTACGGGGCATCGGATTCGCGATCGTCGTCGTGACGGTCGGAGCGATCGCCGCCACCGCCATACCTGTGCAGCGGCGCGGCGAGGGTCTAGGGGTCCTCGGCGTAGTCGCGATGCTGCCGGCGGTAGTCGCGCTGCCACTCGGCGTGTGGTTGGCGGGCGCCGTGGGCTATGCGGCCGTCTTCGTGATCGGTGGTGGCGCGGCGCTGCTGGCGGTGCTGCCTGTGCTCTTCTTGCCGGAAGGTCGAAGTGAGGACCACTCACACAGCGGCCTGTCGACGTGCATACGCCGTCCGGAGCTTCGCCGACCGCTTGTGATGTTCGCGGCGGCTGCCGTCGCTGGCGGTGTCGTGGTTGCGTTCTTGCCCGGCGCCGTGACCGCAGGAGTGGCTGTGCCCGCGCTGTTCGTGCAGAACCTCGCGGCGACTGCGGCCCGCTGGCTCGCGGGACGGCGCATCGACCGGTGCGGCCCGAACGGGATGCTGGTCCCCGCTACCCTCATCTGTGCCGTCGGCATGGGCACCGCCGCCTTCACCAGCACGCCGCTCGCCGTGCTAGTCGGCATGGCTGCTTTCGGGGCAGGGTTCGGGCTCGCTCAAGCAGCGACGCTGAACACGATGCTGGCGCGGGTGTCCGACCGCCAGTACGGGGCGGTCAGCGCGGCCTGGAACGCGGCGTACGACTTGGGCTGGGCCGCCGGCGCGATCGGTATCGGTATGGTCGCGGCCACCGCCGGGTACCCAGCCGCATTCGCCGTCGCCGCCGCGCTGGTCCTAGCAGCGCTGCCACTGGCCCGGCGAACGAGGCGCTGACTGAAAGGCGAACGCCCTGCCCCCGACTGACGCTGGGTGCGTCCCGCGTACGCTCTGCGGCCGGGGCTCCTACGCTGAGGGGCGATAACCTAGTGCGCTGGATTCCATCCCAGCCGGGGATGGCACAGCTCAACGTCTGGAGAAGAAGTTCGTGACGCCGACCAGTCGACTCGACAACGTCATCAGTCTGTGTAAACGCCGTGGCTTCGTCTTCCCCGCGGGGGAGATCTACGGCGGGACCCGCTCGGCCTGGGACTACGGCCCGCTCGGCGTTGAGCTCAAGGAGAACGTCAAGAAACAGTGGTGGCGCTCGGTGGTGACCGAGCGGGAAGACATCGTTGGCCTTGATTCCTCGGTGATCCTGCCCCGCCGCGTGTGGGTGGCCTCCGGGCATGTCAATGCATTCCACGACCCGCTGACTGAATGTCTGTCGTGTCACCGGCGCTTCCGCGCGGATCATCTGGAAGAGGACTTCGACGCCCGGAAAGGCCGCAAACCGACCGGTCTTGAGGAGATCACCTGCCCACACTGCGGCACCCGTGGCCAGTGGACCGAGCCTCGAGATTTCAACATGATGCTCAAGACGTATCTGGGCCCGGTTGAGGACGAGTCCGGATTGCACTACCTGCGTCCGGAGACTGCGCAGGGCATCTTTGTCAACTTCGCGAACGTCGTTCAGGTGACGCGAAAGAAGCCACCCTTCGGCATCGGACAGATGGGGAAGTCCTTCCGTAACGAGATCAGCCCAGGCAACTTCATTTTCCGCACCCGCGAGTTCGAGCAGATGGAAATGGAGTTCTTCGTCAAGCCCGGTACCGATGAGGAATGGCACCGGTACTGGATCGACGAGCGGACCCGCTGGTACACCGAGCTAGGCATCTCTGGCGAGAACCTGCGCCACTTCGAGCATCCGAAGGAGAACCTGTCCCACTACTCGAAGCGGACCGTTGACATCGAATATCGCTTCGGCTTCTCCGGTGGCGAATGGGGCGAGCTCGAGGGCATCGCCAACAGGACGGACTTCGATCTTTCAACCCATAGCAAGCACTCGGGTGTTGATCTGTCCTACTTCGATCCGGCCACTGGAGAGCGGTACTTCCCATATGTGCTCGAACCGGCAGCCGGCCCCAACCGGGCGATGATGGCGTTCCTGGTCGATGCGTACGCCGAGGACGAGGCGCCCAACACCAAGGGAGGAGTTGACAAGCGCACAGTGCTGCGGCTTGATCCTCGGCTAGCGCCAGTGAAGGTCGCGGTACTGCCGCTATCGCGGAATGAGGCGCTGTCTCCCAAGGCCCGAGATCTAGCTGCTCGACTCCGGAAGGTCTGGAACGTCGACTTCGACGACGCTCAGGCCATCGGCCGTCGCTACCGCCGACAAGATGAAATCGGTACGCCGTACTGCGTCACGGTCGATTTCGACACCCTCGACGACCAGGCCGTCACAGTCCGGGAGCGCGACTCGATGACCCAGGAGCGGGTGTCGGAGGACAAGGTGACCGAGTATCTCGTTCAACGGCTCGGCAGTTGCTAGCTCAGACTCTCTCTCAAAAGTCGGCGTTGAAAGTTGGGCCCATCGTCGTTGATCCGCCGGTGGTGCTCGCACCCATGGCAGGGATCACCAATGCGGCGTTCCGGCAACTGTGCCGTGAGCAGGGGGCGGGACTTTACGTTTGCGAGATGATCACGTCGCGGGGACTCGTCGAGCGGGATCGCAAGACGCTGTCGATGCTGAAGTTCGACCCAGGGGAGAGGGTTCGGTCAGTTCAGCTGTACGGCGTCGACCCGATGATCATGGCGCGCGCCACTGAAATCCTGTGCAACGAGTACGGCGTCCAGCATGTCGATCTGAACTTCGGCTGTCCGGTTCCCAAGGTCACGCGCAAGGGTGGCGGCGCAGCACTGCCCTATAAACGCGATCGGCTCGGGATGATCTTGACTGCGACAGTCCGGGCGGCCGCGCGGTACGGCGTTCCGGTCACGATCAAGACCCGGATCGGCATCGACCATGATCATCAAACCTTCCTGGACGCTGGCCGAATCGCCGAGGAATCGGGTTGCGCGGCCATCGCGCTGCACGGCCGGACCGCACAGCAGGCGTACGCGGGCAAGGCCGATTGGAATGCGATCGGGGCACTCAAGGCGCACGTCTCAATACCAGTTCTGGGCAACGGCGACATCTGGGAGGCGACCGACGCACTGCGGATGGTCCGGCGGACCGGGGTCGACGGCGTGGTCGTAGGTCGTGGCTGCCTCGGTCGGCCGTGGCTCTTCCGCGACTTGGCTAACGCCTTTGCCGGGCGTGTGGCCCAAACCCTCCCGAGGCTCGGCGAGGTCACGGCCATGCTGCGTCGTCATGCTGAACTGCTGGTTGCCCTCTCGGATGAGCTTCCTGGCTTGAGCGATCTGCGTAAGCACATGGCCTGGTACTTCAAGGGCTTCCCAGTTGGCGGTGAACTGCGGCAGCGCCTGGGGATGGTCTCGTCGCTGGCCGAGCTCGAGAGCTTGCTGTCCGAGCTCGATCCAAACGTCAACTTCCCCATCTCCGAGCTGGGGTCGCCTCGCGGGCGGCAGGGCGCACCACGCGAGAAGGTCGCGCTGCCTGCGGGCTGGCTCGCCGACACTTCTGGTCGTGAGCTCGACTTGGACGCTGCGGAGCTGGGCATCTCCGGTGGCTGACGAGGTCACTCCGCGTGCCAAGTCCTGGGCAGACACCATGGCAGGTCACCCCGACGGGAATCTGGTGCGCGCTCACTCGGGGCCGCAGGCCCGGCTTGGCGCGGGACCTATCGTGCGTCGCGAGTTGCGGGAGCAGCGGGAGCGAGCAACGCTTCGATCGGGTGCCGCCTTTGCTAAGGGAGCGGGGAGTCGCGCGATTTCAGAGGAGCCCGACGACGAGCGCACCTGCTTCGAACGTGATCGCGATCGGATTGTGCACTCCACTGCATTCCGACGGCTCGCGGGTAAGACTCAGGTCGTCGTCTTCCCGACCGACCACCAGCGCACCCGACTCACCCATGCCCTCGAAGTAGCTCAGGTCGCGACGTCGATCGCTCGCGAGATCGGCGTCAATACCACCCTTGCGGAGGCGATCGCGCTCGGGCATGACTGCGGTCACGGCCCTGGCGGACACGCGAGCGAGGATGCCTTTGATGTCTTTATTCGCGAGGGTTTTGATCATGGACCTTGGGGGGCTGATGTCGTGCTGCGGAGTCTCAATCTCTGCGCGGAGACGTTGGACGGAATCCGGAATCACTCGTGGTCGCGGCCGGCCCCGCTGACCGCCGAGGGCCACATCGTCAGCTGGGCCGACCGCATCGCTTACTCCGCCCATGATCTTGAAGACGCTATCCATGCGGGAATCGTTACGTCCGATGATCTTCCCGCTGAGATCGTCGAGGTGTGCGGACGAACCCGGCGTGAGCAGCTGAACACCTTTGTCCGAGCAGTGGTAGGCGCCGTCGAGGAGCACGGCGAGGTGGGAATGCAGGCCGAAGAAGCCGGGGCCCTGGCTGCGCTGCGGGCGTTCAACTACGAGCGCATCTACGTGCGACCTGCCTCGCTTGCTCAGTCTCTCGCCGTAGTCGAGGTGTTGCGCGCACTCGTTGAGTACTACGTCGAGCACCCGGCGTCGATGCCAGACGAACTCGACGTGCAGCCGCAATCTGACGCAGCATTGCGGGCGGCCGTCACATACGTGGCGGGCATGACCGATAGGTACGCGTTCGATATGGCGATACGACACCTCGGCTGGCCATCTGAGCGCCTGCCGCGGGGCATCGATCGAGGCACCTGATTTCTGCCTAGCTTGCAAGAAATCGGGCTCGCCCAAACCGCCGTCCGAGCGGTCCGGATTGTGTTCTAATCGGCCGGTGGGGGAGCGCGTACGCGCCATCAGTCCGGCGTCGTTCGCCTGGCGGATCGCGGCAAGCGTACTGGGCATTGGGCTGCTGCTGAATGGTTCATTGCGGATGAGTGATGACGCGTGGCCCTTTGGGCCGCAGTCGCAGTATGCGTTCTCACCGGCGAGCGACGCGACCATCGTGATCACCCGAGTTGAGGTTCTGCTGGCAGATGGACGCCGGATCGACCTCCCGCTGCGGGTCGAAACGGCAGGGATCAGCCGTGCCGAGATCGAGGCTCGCATTCCAGAGATCACCACTGATCCATCGTTGCTCCGATCGGTGGCTGACGGGTGGACCTCCCGACACCCAGCGGAACCGCCACTACTGCGGATCTGGCTCGTCCAAGATCAGACCCAGCTTGTGGCTGGTCGCGTCGGCCGGACCCGTGCGGTCGAACTCGCCACCTGGGGACTGCCCGCATGAGAACGCTCCGGTCAGCGGCCTCGTGGTTGATGCCGGTGGTTCCCGAGTCGCGGGTAGCCATCTTGCGTACGGTGCTCTACCTGTTCGTGATCATCGACATCCATCTCTTCGTACGTGACCCGATCCCGCTCAGCAGAAATCCAGAGCTTTATCGGCCGCTGCTGATGGAGCGGTTGTTTCACCTGCCACCGCCGAGCGTGCCACTGACGATCATGCTCTACCTGATCTTGGTTGCGGGCTGTCTCTTGGTGGCGGCCAACGTCCTGCCGCGCCTCGCCGGTTGGGTAGTGGCGGTGGCCTTTACCTGGTGGACGGCGATCGGAATGAGCTACGGCAAGGTCGACCATGATCATCTCGCGCTCGTGGTCGCGTTGTGGGTGCTCCCGACGGTAGGCGTGATCGCCGACCGATGGCGCAGCGTCGAAAGGTCGGCGCAAGCCGGATGGGCGCTCAAGTGCATCCAGATCTCGGTGGTGTTCACCTACTTCCTGTCCGCGCTCACCAAGATCCGCAGCGGCGGCTGGAGCATCACCAGTTGGCCGGAGAGCTCGATCCTGCTGTGGGCAATCATTCGGCGCCCGCACGGACTCGGTCAGTTTCTGCTGCCTTATCCTGAGCTACTCCACGTCATGCAGTGGTTGTCATTTACGGCTGAGCTGACCGCCGTCATCGTCTTGTGGCTGCGTGGCAGGGCGTTGCTCGCCGCGGCGGTGTTCTGGATGGGATTCCATGTCTTCACGCTGGCAATCCTCTACATCCACTTCGCGCCGACGGCGATCTGCTGGCTGGCCTTTGCGCCGCTAGAGCGTCTTGGTCCCTGGTTGCGCCGGATCAAAGCCGGGCGGAGGCAGCGCACAGGCCGGCGAGCCCCCAGGCATGCGGTGGCGGTTCTTGGCGATCACCCGATAGACAGCAGCGGCTAAAGAACGCACCAACGGCAGATCGATTGCGAACCCGACGACCGCGTACGGTCCCCCACGGAATTTGAGCCACGCAGCGAAGGCTGCCGCGCCTCCATGGATCGTCCCATCGGTAGCAACCCACAATGCCTCGCGTCGGGCACGGTCTGCGGTCGTGCCAAGCGCCGCGAGATCGGAGAATTGCCAGGGAACGAGCCGGACATTCGGCCCGACCGGACGGTGCAGGCGCCGGGCCAGCCACTCGGCGCTGGATGTGCAGAAGGCACAGTCCCCGTCGAAGATGAGCCAAGGGAGGTCCCGAATCGCCGCCACCACGGCCTCCAACCTACCGACGACTCTGGACGTCCCACTTCTTCTACGCCGAAAGCTACGTGCACGTACCTTGCGGTCACTCTGCACACGTTGCACGCGGTGTGCAAAACCGCCAGGAAGCTGTGCAGACCCGCCGACCCACACACAGCTCACGCCGCATCACTGACGGTCGCTCGGTGGACTTTCCGGTGAGTATGCCCGAGCGTCGGAGCCGGAACATAGACTCCCGTCCGTGGGCGGGCGGATCAATGAGGAAGACATCGCCGCCGTACGCGATAGGGCACGGATCGAGGAGATAGTCGGCTCCTACGTCACGCTCCGCAGCTCAGGCGGGACGATGAAGGGCCTGTGCCCCTTCCACGATGAGAAGACGCCCAGCTTCCAGGTGACACCCTCGCGCGGCTATTGGTACTGCTTTGGTGCCTGCGCCGAAGGCGGCGACGTCATCGATTTCATGCGCAAGATCGACAACTTGAGCTTTGTCGAGGCAGTCGAGCGGCTGGCCGATCGGGTCGGCATTCAGTTGCGTTACACCGATGACTCCGGCCCGCGGGTCGAGCCCGGGGCACGAACCCGGCTAGCGGAGGCGCTGAGACTGGCTGGAGAGTTCTTTGCCGATCAGCTCAGCAACCCTGACGCCGTTGTCGCACGGCAGTTCCTGGCTGAGCGTGGCTTCGATCGTGAGGCTGCCGAGCGCTTTCAGGTTGGTTTTGCTCCGCGGGAAGGCCACGCGCTCACGCAACATCTCCGCGGCCGCGGATTCTCTGGCCATGAGTTGGTGTCGGCCGGGCTAGCCCGCGAGTCTGGCTGGGATTTCTTCCAGGGACGCGCGATGTGGCCGATCCGCGACTCCGGACGGCAAGTCTTGGGGTTCGGGGCGCGTCGGCTCTTCGACGACGACCGCATGCCGTCGAAGTACCTCAATACTCCAGAAACCCTTCTGTACAAGAAGTCTCACGCGCTCTACGGGCTCGAGCTCGCGCGCACGGCGATCAGCAAGAAAAGCCAGGCGGTGGTGGTCGAGGGTTACACCGACGTGATGGCAGCTCACTTGTCCGGGGTCGACACCGCTGTCGCTTCGTGCGGCACCGCCTTCGGTGATGATCATGCTCGGCTGTTGCGGCGGTTGATGGGCAACCATGACGCGTTCCACGGTGAAGTGATCTTCACCTTCGACGGCGACGAGGCCGGCCAGGCGGCTGCGCTCAAGGTGTTCGCTGGTGATCAGAACTTTGTGGCGCAGACCTACGTGGCTATAGAGCCGACCGGACTCGACCCGTGCGACCTGAGGCTTCAGCGCGGAGATGCAGCGGTCCGCGAGCTGGTTGCGCGGCGTGTGCCGCTGTATCGCTTCGTGATGAACAACCTGCACAAACAACATGATCTTGATCGTGTCGACGGCCGCCTCGCGGCGCTGAGATCGGCAGCTCCGCTCGTCGCGAGCATCCGGGACAACGCGCTCGTCTCGGGCTATGCGCGCGAGCTGGCTGGTCTGCTGGGTATGGACGTCGAAGAGGTACGCGCCGAGGTGATGCGTGCCGCAGCCAAGGCCGGCCGCCGGCCAGCGATTAGCAGGTCGAAGATCACCGATCCGCGGAACGTGGCTGAGCCGGAAGCCGGGCCTGAGCTTCCGCTGCTACCCAGCCCCAACGATCGACTGCTCGTCACCGAACGGCAAACAGCAAAGCTGTTGATTCAGAACCCCAATCTGTTCCCCGATGCCTGGGATGGCCTGACCGTGGCCGACTTCACCCATCCCGCGTACGCCGCGGTCTTCACCGCCGTGGAGAAGGCCGCGGTCGAGCTCGGCGGTGCGGGAGGGACTGCCGATACCGAGTGGGTGCATCGCGTTGCCGAGGCATGCGAGGCGGATGAAATCCGCTCCCTGGTAGCAGCGCTTGCCGTCGAGCCGCTGCCGGTGCACGGCGAGGTGACCATGCGATATCTCATAGCCAACTCAGCCGCGATGCAGTTGCTCACGGTGATGCGTACGATCGCAGCGCTGAAATCCAAGCTGCAGCGTACGAATCCAGTCGAGGAACAGCACAGGTACAACCAGATGTTCTCCGAGCTGGTCGTGCTGGAGGCTCGCCGCAAGGCACTGCATACCCGCAGCATCGGCGCCGAAGACTGATGCCTGCCGGGACCTTCCGTCGTCCGCCGCATCGCTGCGACAACGAGAGCTTGTCTCGATCCTGAGACAGCCGAGCGGTGGCTAGAGGCGCTTAGGCGCCGATGTTTGGTGGCAGTCGCCGAAATCAGCGCCACGGTTATCCACAGATTCACCGCAACCAGGTGTTGCTGACGGCATTGACTGCCGCACAGTGTCGGCATGACTCAGCCTTGCGACGATCAACCCGCCGAGACCGTGCTGACACGTGCAGAGGTTGTGTCGCTGCAGCGCGCGATCGAGGCGGGCCTGCTGGCATGGGATGCCCGAGTATCGGGTGCTGGGTTTGCCGATGCGACCGATCAAGAACTGAGACTCCTCGAAGCGAGCGGAGAGCAGGCCAGGCAACGTTTCATCCGAGCCAACCTCGGGCTCGTCGGAATGATCAGTCGCCAGTACGCCGCCCGCAGCCAGCTGCCAGATGCGGAGCTGTTCCAAGAAGGCTGCGTCGGCCTGATCACCGCCGTCGAGCGGTTCGATCACGCGCGAGGCTACCGGTTCTCGACGTATGCGCTGTTCTGGATCCGCGCCTGCGTCGGCGCAGCCACCGCCAGTCTTCTGGGGGCGATGAACTTGCCAATCAGCCGCGCCGAACGACTGCGCGCCGCGCATGGGCTGGAGGCTGAGCTCACGCAGAGCCTGGGCCGTCCTCCGACTCTGCGAGAGCTGGCGGACGCCCTTGGCCGTACCGAGGATTGGACGGCCAGTCTGCTCACTCATCAGCGCCCGAGGTCGCTAGACCTTGTCGACGGCGCGACCCTGGACCGGCTGCATGCCCCCGACAACGTTGATGATGTTGTCCTCGAGCCGCTGCCAGCACGGGACCTGCTGCTTCGGCTCGACGACCTCGATCGCCACGTTTTGGAACTTCGGCTCGGCTTCGCGGACGGTGAGCCACAGTCGTACGCGCATACGGCTCGAGCACTCCAGATCTCGGTGACTCGGGTCCGGCGCATTGAGGCGCGAGCGCTGGAGACGCTTCGTGGATTCTGCCCGCAGCAAGCATCGGCCCAGCTCTGAACCGGTCGAGCACAATTGGGCCCGTGGGGAAAGACAACGGACGCAGCTCAGCTTGGTGGTCCCGGAGTCGTGGGTTGCCTCGGGAGACTTATGACTCGTGGAGGTCGTCGCTCGCGGTCCAGCCCATTCGGCCGCCTCGAATCCTGGCGTGGGCGCCGACACCGGCAGGGTTCTGCATCGCCAGCCTGGCCACCTTCTCGTATGGCAGCGAGCGCCGGTGGGAGCATCTCGGTTGGCATGAGATTGAACGCGGGGGCTGGAATGCCGAACTGCAGAAGCTGACTTGGGTGCGCTATGCCGCCCCTGGCGAGGCACCGGCTCGCGGATCGCTGGAGTTGACCGAGCCGGGTCGGCTTCCCGAGTTGTTTCGCGAGCGTGTTTCGGCAACGATCGCGGTCGAAAGGTTCGTCCCCCTCGCTGGAGAGCGCGGCGTGATCATCGCCGCCCGTCGCGATCTTGGTGGCAGCGGTGCCGTCGCCTGGCATAGCACGCTGACGCGCGGGCTGAGCTGGCAGACCGCTGGCGTACAGGCAGCTGTTGATCAAGCGATGGAGCAGGTGAGAGCGGAATACGACGTAGGCTGAGCTGGCTGCTAAGGTACGTAGCCGCGTGGTTGTCAGTCCCCTGTAGCTCAATTGGCAGAGCATTCGGCTGTTAACCGAAGGGTTGTTGGTTCGAGTCCAACCGGGGGAGCTTGACTAGGGCTTTTGCTCTTTCAAGATCAGATTACCTCCTGCTTTACCCCCGTTTCACATCTGATTTCGGCGGGTCTCCGGCGAGGCCATACGTCTTTCCCAAAGCGCAGCTAATCTATCCAGCTCTGATCGCTAGGGGAGAGCGCTTCGGGTCGGCCGTCACGGAGCGCGAGGAAGCTCCGGCTTCGGCTCGGTCGTGGAATCGGTGTAGTTCGGGTGAGCCCGTCGGCGCCGTGGATGGCTTGGAAGTCGCGGAGCACGCCGCCGCCTATCGCCGCTAATTGTTGATCATCACCGTGGTATCGCGTGCCGCCCGGGCAGCCCGGGACTCCGTTGACACGGCGGGTGGGCACGATGAAGCTGATGACCATGCGGATCGTAGTCGATCTCAACCGATGCCAAGGCTATGGCCAGTGCGTTTTTCTGGCACCGGGCGTGTTCGAGCTGCATGGCGAGGAGGCCCTGATGTACGACCCTGGCCCCGAAGAGGAGCAGCTAATCCCGGTCGTGCGCGCCGCGGCGGCATGCCCCGTTCGGGCAATCCGTGTCGAAAGGCCGGGTCAGCAAGCATGAGCCCGGCAAATGGCGCGTTCGGCGCGAATGGGCATGTCGTTATCGTCGGGGCGTCGTTGGCCGGGCTGCGGGCCGCGGAGGCGTTGCGAGAAGGGGGGTTTCAGGGTCGGCTGACGTTGGTCGGCGACGAGCCTTACGAACCCTATGATCGGCCGCCGCTATCCAAGCAGGTCCTGACGGGTCAGGCCGCGCCGGAGTCGATCGCGCTGCCGCGGGCTTCCGGGCTCGACGCCGAGTGGCGACTCGGCACGCCGGCCGTCGGGTTGGACCTGGCAGGCAAACGGGTGCGCCTGGCCGATGGCGACGAGCTCGGCTTTGACCGAGTGTTGATCGCGACCGGAACGCGGGCCCGACCATGGCCCAACCCGGAGGAGGCCGCGCTGGTGGGGGTAGTCACGGTGCGGGGGAGGGATGACACGGTCCGGCTTCGCCATGAGCTGGCCGCCGGGCCGCGTCGCGTCCTGGTTATCGGGGCGGGGTTCACCGGCTCCGAGATCGCCTCGGCGTGTCGCGGCCTGGGCTTGCCGGTGACGGTTACCGAACGCGCGGCGACGCCGTTGGCCGGTGCGCTGGGCGGGACGATCGGCGCGGTCGCCGCGCGCCTGCAGCGTGAATACGGCGTCGACCTGCGGTGCGGGGTCAGCGTGACCTCACTGGAAGGCGACGATGCCGGACATGTGCGCCGTGCCCACCTGGATGACGGCACCACACTCGAGATCGACGTGGCCGTGGTCGCGCTCGGCGCCCAGCGCAACACCGAGTGGCTGCGCAACTCGGGTCTCGGCGCGGGCCCGCGAGGGGTCGCGTGCGATGCCGGATGCCGCGTCTTTGACATGTACGGCATCGTCACCGACGACATCTTCGCCGCCGGCGACGTCGCCCGTTCTCCGCATCCCCTGTTCGGGTTCGAGTTCCTGGCACTCGAGCATTGGAGCAACGCGATCGAGCAAGCCGAGGTGGCGGCACACAACATGTTGCACGCCGAATCCGAGCGACGCCCCTACCTCCATGTACCCACGTTCTGGTCGTTCCAGTTCGGCGTCAGCATCAAGTCGGCAGGGGTGCCGCCCCTCGGCGATCAGGTGGTCATCGTGCAGGGATCGGCCGATGAGCCGCGCTTCGTCGCGCTCTATGGCCATCACGGTCGAACTGTGGCTGCGGTTACCTTCGACCAGGGCAAGTGGCTGGAGTTCTATGTGAATCAGATCGAAGGGGCCGCGCCCTTTCCACCCCAGTACCGCAACGTGGCCCAGCCGGAATCGCGGCAGGTGCTGCAGGCCGAGTTTCCGGACCCCGCGCTGCCGACCGAAGGGCCCATGATCGTCCGTACCGGGCACTCGCCGACCGAGCGGGCGTGGACGCTCATGCCTGCGCGCGGGGGGCGGCGATGACCGAGCAGACGACGACCAGTCAACCCGGCGTACTGGCCCAGATTCTCGACTACGCCAACCGTGCCGACCCCTACCCGCTGTACGCGCAACTACGCAAGACGCCGGTCTTCCGCGCGCCGAACGGCAGTTACGTTGTCAGCACGTACCGCGAGATTTGGGCCCTGATGCACGACCCGCGGATTGGCGTCGGGGCGTTTGGCGGCAATGCAGGCGCCGGCGCAGGCGGCGGGGGGCCTGGCAGCTTCATCGGAATGGATCCCCCGGCGCACGATCGCCTCCGGCGTCTTGCCACGAGCCACTTCGAGCAGACCGAAGCGGTGCGACCCGACATGGTGCGCACCGCCAGTGAGCTCATCGACAACATGCGGGGCAAGCACCAGATCGACGTCGTGGACGACTTCGCCTACCCGCTGCCGGTCACGGTGATCTGTCAACAGCTCGGGGTGCCGCACGAGGACGAGCCTCGCTTCCATCCTTGGGCCGAGGCAATCATCACCCAGCTCGATCCGCGACCCGGACAGGAGTCGGCCGCCGCCCAGGCCTCCGCGGAGATGAACCAGTACATGGCCGAGCTGGTTGAGCGGTACCGCTCCGAACCAGGCGCCGGACTGCTGTCTGGGCTGGCGGCAGAGGAAGGCATGTCCACGCAGGACGTCGTTGCGACCGGGAGGCTGCTGCTGATCGCAGGCCATGAGACGACCGTCAACCTCATCACCAACGGCATGCTTACCCTGCTACGTCATCCCGATATCTTGGAACGGCTCCGCCACGAGGAGGAGCTGGCGATCCCACTCGTCGAGGAGCTGTTGCGTTACGAGCCGCCGGTTCAGATCAACCCGAAGTACTCGGCCCTGGACGACGTGGAGGTCGGGGGTGTCGCTATCCCGAAGGGCTCGCGCATCGTCCTCGCGCTGGCCGCCGCCAACCGCGACCCGAACCGCTTTCCCGATCCTGACCGATTCGACCCGGAGCGGGAGGACAACGAGCATCTGGGCTTCTTCACCGGCATCCACTACTGCTTCGGCGCCGGGCTCGCGCGTCAGGAGGCGCAGGTCGCGCTGACCGAGCTCGCCCGCAGGTTGGAGAACCCCCGGCTCCTGCAAGACCCGCCCCCGTACCGGCAGAATCCCACGCTGCGCGGGCCTAGACATCTCCCGATCGAGATCGACG
>Ga0114129_10003472_pt1 | contig 22162 bp, 21 predicted proteins | sample RhiMetdeltSRZDD1_FD_80071 | JGI IMG/M metagenome (GOLD analysis project Ga0114129, IMG submission 80071) | Populus rhizosphere microbial communities from Tennessee, USA - Rhizosphere MetaG P. deltoides SRZDD1 (version 2) (version 2) | ecosystem: Host-associated > Plants > Roots > Rhizosphere >... | reverse complement strand
CCCTTCTTCGTCGACGGCGCGGAACCGGGCGACGTGCTCGTCGTCACGATCGAGAAGATCGAAACGAACCGCACGATGGCCTACTCCGGCAGCCTGCTCGCGCCGTACGCGCTCGATCCGACGGCGATCAATACGCGGACCGAGCGCGAGGCGAAGCGGCTGACGTGGACGATCGACAAGGCGAAGGGGATCGCCCGGCTCGATCAGACCGACGTGCAGCCCGGCGGCATCGAGCTGCCGCTGCGGCCGATGCTCGGATGCGTCGGCGTCGCGCCGGCGCGAAAGGAAGCGATCTCCACGGCAACGCCCGGCGCGTGGGGCGGCAACATGGACTACGCGCACCTCAACGCCGGCGTTCGACTGATGCTGCCGGTCTACGAACCGGGCGCGCTGCTGTTTCTCGGCGATGGACACGCGCGTCAGGGTGAGGGCGAGGTCGCCGGCACCGGCCTCGAGACGTCCATGGATGTCGAGTTCACGGTCGACCTCGTGAAGCAGAAAGCGATCGGGTGGCCGCGCATGGAAACGGCGACGCACATCATCGTACTCGGCAGCGCGCGGCCGCTGCTCGAGGCGTTCCAGCATGCGACGTCTGAGCTGCAGCGCTGGCTGATGCAGGACTACAAGTTCACCGAGCGCGGCGCGCAGACGTTCATGGGACAGGCGGCCGAGTACGAAGTCGCCAACGTCGTCGATCCCGCGTTCACCGTCGTCGCGAAGATTCCGAAGACGCTCCTGACGCGGCGCTGAGCGCGCGTTCCTGGCCAGCGACATCGTGGCAACGGCGACGTCGTTCACGCCGCGTCGTCATTGCACGCGCCGCGCCACTCGGGTCGAGCGCGGTTTCCGGTGGACCCGGCTTCTCTTGAGCGGTCGTCTTCCACGGCGAGCCGGACCGCGAGTACGCGCTCTGCCGGAAACCACGGGCGCCGCGGGGGGCACCGCGAGGTGAGGTCCGGGGCCCTTCAGCAGAGGAATCATGAGCTCGAGGCTCATCGATGGGTAGAAATCCGAACGGTCGTACAGCTTCGCCAGCGCGTCCTGATCCTGCGCGACGAGCTCGGACTTCGCGATGTTCTCTCCTCCGCCTTCCTTCCATGCGCTGGCCCAGATTTCGGCGAGGCAGAGGATGCCATCCGCCATCCGCTCGATCGTTTTCCTGCCGAAGTCCTTGAACAACCGTTCGAGTCTCGCCTTCGGCCCGTTCTCCTCGTTGTAAGCGTCGACGATAGCTGCCGGAGGCAGAGCCTTCACCGTATCCCGCATGAGCTGAACGACCCGGATCGCCGCGCCCTGGCCGCCGGTGAACGTGGCCGACACCGAGTCGTTCTTCACCGCGGCAACGATGCCGTCCACGATCTCCGACGAATGCACGTTCAGCATGTCGGTCTCGTACACGGCATGCACTTTTCTCGACGTCGGCGTCGCGTTTTCGGGATGGCCATGGTGGAGCCGTGAGATGTGCAGCGGCTGACAGGCATCACCGACGTAGTGCGCCATGCAGCCGGCGACGCACAGGAAATCGAGCACGTTGCCGGCTTTCGCGGCTTTCACCATCAGGTCGTAGCCCTGCCAGACGCGGAACGGCAGCGCGCCCGGGTTCGTTCCTGGAACACCGCGATAGAATTCGAACCAGACGGCCGGGTCGACGTTCTTCGGGTTCTCGCACAGCTTCAACAACGTCTTGCCCTTGAACTTGCCCTGCAGGGCTTTCTGGTCCATATCGGCGAAGTGATTGTTTCCGTCGTTGCCGGTGTCTCCTGCGCTCGATCGCGTGTTCCGCCAGACATCGTCGGCGACGTCGGCCAGCGGCACGAAGTCGAAATGCGCCGTGCTGCGCCGAACGCGGTCGGACACGCGAAGGTCCTTGACCGAGAACCCGACCTGCTCGATGTTTCGGCTCATCAGCCGCTGGAGGCCGGGCAGTCCGGTGAACCCGACCGTGCACGCGAGCGCGCCGATCGCAAAGTGGCCGACTTCTCCCCAGTACTCCGCGACGCCGACGTTCCAATCGCGAATGACGTCCACGTCGAGAAGATTGCAGACGGTGCTGAGACACGTGGCGAGCGCGTAGCTCGATTGCTGCTGGCCGTCGCCCGCACCGAACACCTGACCGCCCCACTGCACGGCAATCGGCATCGGCCCCTGAGCCTTCGATTCGAGCAGCCACACAGTCCCGGAATCACCCGGGTGGGTGCTCAGGTTCTCCCCGGGGTTTCTGGCACCGATCAGGAAATCCGAGACGTACTCAAACCCTCCCAGCGACTTATATCGATAGAAGAGCGCCTTGATCGCGCCGCTCATGTGGCCCGAGCCGCACCCATACGCCAGAACCGGACAATCAATCAGGCGAAGCGAGAGATTATCCATGCCGAGATCGGCAATCGGACCGACCGAGCCGATGCCATAAACGGCAGCCGTCCAGTTAGTGATATCGTCGATTCGCACCAGGCCGATATCGAGATTGAGATAAGTGTCTTTGCCGGCAAAGCCGGGATACATCTTCGTGAACAGCAGGCGCGTCAGCTGCTTGCTCGAGCTCTCACCGATTCGAAATCGCTGGCCTGCGACTCTGACGTAGACAGGCTCGCCCGTCGGCCCGGTCACGTGGCGATTCGTCAACGCGTAGACGGTATGGCCGTCCCGGACCAGGCATCCTATCGACGCCACATGCTCGCGACCCTGCACTTCGACGTTCAATGGAAAGCCGCCGCCGATTCGAGACGTCGGATAGACGACGGGGCGAATCGGCAGCTGCGACACGTCTTCTTTCGGTGCGTAGACGACGCACACCGGCACCTTCCGCCGCTCATCGAGGTAGACCGACTCGGGCACGCGGTCCTGCCACGCCAGATCGCGCTCGCGCTTCCAGACGTCGACGAACACCAGGATGCAGGGCCACGAATAATCCCGCACCTCTGAGTTTCCCAGCGTGCGCGGCGGCCGTTCCCGGCGGGAGAGCCGGCTGCTCGCTTTCGTCCAAGGGTCGGCCTTGCGAATGAGATAGAGACCGACCGCGGTCCCGACGACATTCGGCCTGCGCATCAGCTCGACGTGATTGCGTTCGCGCGCAAGGAGCAGGTCTGACAGATCGAGGAGACTGAATTCGTTGTGCATCGAGAGCGCATTGTGGGAGTCCACACACCCTCCTCGTGACTGGGCGGTATCAGGGTTGATGCAGGATATCTCAGTGGGTCGATACTCTAACTCGACCAGCTCTCAGATATAACGCGTTCTGCGAATCGATCGAACGCATAAGCTTTGTGTAAACGCACGGGCTTCGGCGAGGTTCGCCAGAGTAACGGGGGTTCGAAGGCGGGCGAGCTAAATCGCGATGCCGAGCGTGAGCGTCGCCGTGTAACCGGTGGCTGTGTCACCGTTGACGGTGGCGAGCTCGTTCTGAACGCCGTCCGAGAACACGTTGTCGCCTGCGTTCGACGTCGTGTTCTGGCCTTTGGCAGCGTAGACGCCGGTGCGATAGACGGCGGCCGAGATCGATTCCGGAAACGCAATCTGCGTCGTCTTGATCAGCGACGTGCCGCGGTACACCTTGACGTGAATGTGCGTCGCGCGGCCGGCATACCATCCCGGATAGATCGTGCTGAACGTCACCTGTCCGTTTGTATCCGTCATCTGAAGACCGCGCAGGAACGTCTGGCCCGTGCCGTTGTAGCCTGGCTGCGCGTACTCGGAATAGTTCCCTGCCGCGTCGCACTGCCAGATTTCGACGTTCATGCCGCTGACCGGCGCGCAATTGCTGTTCGCGTTGACGATCGTCAACGTCAGCGTCAGCGGAAGGCCCGGGCGTCCCTCGGTCACGTCGCGCCGATAGAACGCCTGGTTGCCGATCATCCCGGTGCGATCGGGATACGGCCCTTCCGTTTCCGACGGCGTGACGACGCACGCGCCGGAGTTTCCGCCGCCGCTCGTTCCGCCGCCGCTCGTGGTCGACGCGCTCGGCGTCGTCGGGGAGGAGCACGCAGCCAGCGCGCCGGCCGCTCCGGCACCGAGCGCGGCCAGCAGATCGCGACGTCCCAGTCTCTTCGGCCGCTTCACAGACATCCAGTTTCGCGCCCCTCTTCGCAAGCGCGGTGCCAGCGCATCATCGCGCAAATTCCTCGTAAAGCGACGAGCCGATCGGCGGAGCGTCCTCGAACGATGTCGCGGTTGACACCGCAACGTACCAGCGCCTAGCATCCGACCACACCGCAGGAGGCATTGTGAAACGGATGCTCGTCGCCGCGACCGCGGTCGCGCTGGGAATGCTGCCGGGACTCGCGCTCGCGCAAGCGGACGCGCCGAAGCCGAACGACTACTCCGACAACAACGCGTGGCTGTGCCGCCCCGGTCTGGCGGCCGGCAAGAGCGCGTGCGACATCGATCACACGACCACGGTCATCGCCGCGAACGGCACGCTGACGCGTGAAGCGTGGAAGGCGAACCCGAACGCGCCGATCGACTGCTTCTACGTCTACCCGACGGTCTCCACCGATACGACCGACAACAGCGACATGACCGCGGATCCCGCGGAGATGAACGTCGTTCGCCAGCAGGCCGCGCGCTTCGGATCGGTATGCCGTGTGTTCGCGCCGCTCTATCGGCAGGTCACGCTGACCGGGCTGCGCAAGCTGCTCGCGAGCCCCTCGGTCGTGACGTCGCTGACGAACGGCGTCGGCTACGACGATGTGCGCGATGCGTGGAAATACTATCTGGAGCACGACAACAACGGGCGCGGCGTCGTGCTGATCGGACATTCGCAGGGCTCGTACGTGCTGACGCGGATGATCGCCGAGGAGATCGATGGCAAGCCGATTCAGTCACGGGTGGTGTCGGCGCTCCTGCTCGGCGCGGTGTTCCCGGTCGCCAAAGGCAAGGATGTCGGCGGCGCGTTCAAGACGATGCCGCTCTGTCACTCGGCGACGCAGACCGGCTGCGTGATCAACTACTCGGCGTTTCGATCGACCATCCCGCCGCCGGCCAACACGCTCTTCGGCCGCGTGCCGGATCCGTCGCTCGAGGCGGCGTGCGTCAATCCTGCCGCGCTCGGAGGCGGCAGCGGCGAGCTGCGCGCGTATCTCGACGCCGCCGGCAAGACGATCACGACGCCGATCAAGATGAAGCCGTGGGTGACGCCGGAGCAGCCGATCGACACGCCGTGGGTGAGCGTGCCGGGCCTGCTGACCGCGAAGTGCACGACCAACGAGTACGCGAACTATCTCGAAGTGACCGTTCACGGCGATCCGTCCGACCCGCGCGTCGACGACATCGTCGGCGACATCGGACCGCCCGGCCAGCCGCTGGCGAACTGGGGCCTTCACCTGATCGACGTCAACCTGGCGATGGGCAACCTGATCGACATCGTCGGCCAGCAGGCAAAAGCGTACGCGGCCAAAAAGAAGTAGCGCCACGCCGCCTCGCGACCGGTGAACGACACCATCGCGGGACAGCGGCTCGAAAATCAGGGCCTCACACGCTCGCGGGGCCGCGACCCTGCCGGTGTCGTCGCGTCACTCGGCGCCGTGCAGGCGCAGGAGTACGGACCGGCGCGGTGGGCGCTCGCGCTGCGCATGCGCGCCGGCGTCACGGACGGCGAGATCGCGCGCGCGTGCGACGAAGGCCGAATCCTTCGCACGCATGTGATGCGGCCGACGTGGCATTTCGTCGCGCCGTCGGACATCCGGTGGATGCTCGCGCTGACGGCTCCACGCGTCCACCAGCGGCTCGCGGTCTACATGCGCCGTCTGGAGCTGGACGCCCGCACCTTGACGCGCGGCACGAAGGTGTTCGAGCGCGCGCTCACCAACGGGCGTCACCTGACGCGGGCGGAGCTGGGCGAACGGCTCGCGCGCGGCGGGATAGCCATAAAGGGCGTGCGGCTCGCGCTGCTGACGATGTACGCGGAGCTCGAGGGCGTGATGTGCAACGGCGCTCGCCAGGGCACGCAGCTCACCTATGCCCTGCTCGCGCAGCGGGCGCCCGAGGCGCGGATGCTGCCGCGCGATGAAGCGCTCGCCGAGCTGACGCGGCGGTACTTCACGAGCCATGGTCCCGCGACGGTTCGAGACTTCGTCTGGTGGTCCGGCCTGAACACGAGCGACGCGAAACGAGGGCTGGAGATCACGCGCGCGCGGCAGGAGCAGATCGACGGTCTCACGTACTGGACGCTCGGCCCGACGGCGTCCGGCCCTGTGCCGGCCGGACGCGTCGATCTGCTGCCGATCTACGACGAGTACTTCGTCGCTTATCGAGACCGCGACGCCGTGCCGCACGGAATCGCGTCGAACAGATCCTTTGCGAGCAGGAGCTTATCGTTCCAGAATCCGCTCGCTGTCGGAGGACACGTTGCGGGCACGTGGAGAAGTGTTCGATCGCGCGGCGGCGTGACGATCCAAGTGATCCCGCAGCGCCGGCTGACGCGTGGTGAACGCGAGGCGCTCGACGAGGCCGGCGCGCGTTACGGCAGATTCGTCGAGACGCCGGTTTCGGTGTCGATCCTGAAAGCGGTCCCCTGATCTACCGCGGGACCGCGCCGGCAGCGGAGGCGCTCAGCGCGGCGCGCGCGAGCAGGCGCGTCGAATCGAGCGTCGGCAGCGGCGAGTTCGCGTCGTTCATCAGCAGCGGGATCTCCGTGCAGCCGAGCACCACGGCATCGCATCCCTCACCTTTCAGCCGCCCGATGACCTGCTGAAAGTACGCAACGGCTTCCGGACGAAAGACGCCGCGGACCAGTTCGTCCATGATGATGTGGTTGATCGCCACGCGCTCGTCCGCGTTCGGCCGGATGTATTCCAATCCACGCGCGGCGAGCTTGTCGGGATAGACGCTGCTCTCGACGAGCCAGCGCGTGCCGGTCAGACCGAGACGATGGAAGCCGCGCTCGGCCGCTTGCGCGGCGACGACCTCGGCGATGTGCAGCCAGGGCCGCGGCGACTGCGACTCGATGAACGGCAGCGCCTGGTGAATCGTGTTGTCGGGACAAATCAGCAAATCGGCGCCGGCGGCCGCGAGCTTCCGCGCCGACGAGAGCATCAGGTCGCCCACGCCCCGCCAGTCGCCGCGCTCGATGCGGCGCATGTACTCGCCCAGCGAGTGGGTATGCAGTGAGACCTCGGGATGGTCGTGTCCGCCGAGACGCTCAGCGCCCTCGATGCAGATCGTGCGATAACACAACGCCGCGCCCTCGGCGGAGCAGCCGACGATGCCTATGTGCTCCATGTCGCGATTCTACAAAACGGGAGATCGCGGCGACGTAGTACATTCGCGCATCGTGTCAGTGCCGCGGCTCGATACATCCCGCCTCGTGCTGCTCCCGCTGGAGGAGGCCGACGCCGTTCAGGTCCAGGCGCTGTTTCCGCACTGGGAGATCGTCCGGTACCTCGCCGCCGTCGTGCCGTGGCCCTATCCGCCCGACGGAGCCGAGACGTTCATCCGCGACATCGTGCTGCCTGGCGTCGCACGCGGGGATCAGTGGAACTGGTCGATCCGGCTGAAAGAGGATCCGGCGACGTTGATCGGCTGCATCGAGCTGAAGAAGAGCGACATCGAGAACCGCGGTTTCTGGATCGGCCGGCCGTGGCAGGGCCGCGGGCTGATTAGCGAGGCGAGCGAGGCCGTCACCGACTACTGGTTCGACGTGCTGGGATTCCCGGTGCTGCGCGTCACGAAAGCGATGGTGAACATGCCGTCGCGGCGCGTCTCCGAGAAGAACGGCATGCGCGTGACCGGCACGATCGAGCGGGATTTCGTGTGCGGCCGTCTGCCGGCCCAGAGGTGCGAGATCACCGCGGACGAATGGCGGCAGCGCCGAAGGTACCGACGGTAGAATCGCTCGCGTGAGACGGGTCTCACCCGACGTCTGGATTCTCCTTCAACCCGGGACGGCATTTCGGACGCTGGCGGCGCGTCCGCCGGACGCGAACCGGTGGCTCACCTGGCGGCGGCCGCTGTTCTTCGCGTTCCTGCTGGGGAGCACGATGTCGCTGACCACCACAGGCTCGCTCACGCTGCGGCTCGTCCCGTCGGCGGCCGTCTCATGGGCGTTCGTCCCGGCGATCGAAGTCGCCGCGCTGGCACTCGTGCTGCGCCGCGACGAACGCGATGGACTGCCGCGCCTGATCGATCTGTTCTGCAGCGGCTTCGGCGCCTGGTCGCTCTGGTTGATCGCGATCTGCGTGATGTTCGCGGTCGTGCCTCCGACCCTCGTCTTTCAGGTTTTCTTCTGGTGGCTCGAGATTGGCGCCGCGATCGTGCTCGCGTGGTCAGCCTACGTCGACTACTGCTTCTTCCGCGAGGTCGTCGGCCGGAATCGTCGATCCGCCGCGCGCACGCTCCTCGTCCACCGGTGCTGACATGGACTCCCGTGTTGCTCATCATCAGCCAGCCGGCGATCGCCCCGACGATCCTGTACTTTCTCGGCCGATGACGACTCGCGCCGCGGCGATCGGCGGCCTGCTGGTCATCTCGCTGCTCGCCGGCACGTGGCGCGACCGCGCGCCGGCGCAGGAGCCGGTGATGCTCGGCGGCTACCACGTGCTCGCCGTCGACTTTCACGTCCATACACATCCGCTCAGCTCCACCACGCTGACATCGTGGGACGTCGTCACCGAGGCGCGGCGTGCGCGCCTCGACGCGATTGCCGTGGTCCCTCACGATCACGTCTGGGCAGCCAGGCTGGCGCGCTGGTTCTCGCGGCTGATCGACGGTCCGATCGTCCTGGTGGGCGAAGAAGTGGCGGCCACGCAGTGCGACGTGCTGGCCGTCGGCATCGAGCGTACGATTCCGTGGGGCCAGCGCGCCCGGGCCGTTGCGGAGCAGGCGCACGCGCAGGGCGGCATCGCGATCGCCGCCCACCCGGTCCAGCGCGACTGGCACGGCTGCGCCGAGGCGGTGCCCGTCTTCGACGGCTCGGAGATCGTCCATCCGCTCGTCTTCAACGGTGAAGACCTCGCTCGGTCTCTGCGCGACTTCAACGCGAGCGGCGACATGGCCGCGATCGGCGACACCGACTATCACATCGGGCAATTCGGGATGGTTCGCACGTACGTCTTCGCGCGCGAGCGCGCGGCCGCGGCCATTCTCGACGCGGTGCGCGCGAAGCGGACCGTCGTCTACGATCGCGGCCGCGTCTACGGAGAGCGATCGCTCATCCAGTTGGCGGCCGCCGATGGACGCCTGCCTCGCATGGCGGCGCTCACCGGACCAAGACGCCTGGCGACACTCGACGGCGCGATCGCGATCGTCGGACTGCTTGCCGCGATCCTCTTCGGCTGGCGCGACGACAGATGATCTACCTGGGCGTAATCTTCAGATTTGAAAAGTACCCTTCCGTGCCAGGTCCGACAAACAGGGCGACTCCTCCCTCGCGTGGATCGAGCCTGAGATCGTTGACGATCAGGCAGGGCTGCTCCGCTCCGTGCACGTAGAGACGCGCTTTGCGGCCGTCCACTTCGATCTTGTACTTGGTCCACACACCGGGCTCTAAATCGACGTACGACTCGTACTTTTCGGGAGCTTCCTGCCGCGAACGCGCGAAGTCGAAGTCCGGATGCGAACTGTATTGGGTCGAGTGATTCCGTCTGACCTGATCGTCGGCGCGACCGTTCGTGGGCCTGAGATAGATGTACTCGTACCGTCCGTCGGGCTGGATGCGAAACGCGATGCCGATGAAGCCGCGCGCGGCGGCAGGCGCACTGCCGGCCGGTTGACCGGCCAAATCCACCTCGATGACGCCGTCGCGAAAGGACACGTCCTTGACCACGGCATACGACGACGCGTTGGCGGCGTCGGGCGTCGCGATCACCTGGATCGCGCTGCGGCCCTTGAAGCTGGTCTGTGCAATCGAGACGTTCTTCCCGACGAGCCGATCGGCGGTCTGGGCCGAAAGCGGGACGGCAGCGGCGACAATCAGCAGCGCCCGGGCCATGTTCATCGCTGAAGAGAAGCGTGTGCTCATATGGGTACTCCAGTTGCAGTCTATGCGAGCCGTCGGTCCGATCCATCAGCTGGTGTTCATGCGACGCCCACCCGGGTCGCACGCGCACCGGTTCCGCTGCCGATGGCCGTGTAGAATCCCCAGCCGGCCAGCGCGACGACGATCGCGACGAGCAGCGCCGAATTGGCGGAGTACCACGCGGACAAATCGCGAGTCGCGGGCACGTCGAACAGCACCGCCGTGACGAACGACGCCATAGTAAGCGGCAGCAGCCCCCAGCGGAGGATCGCGATCGCACAGGTGCCGAAATACAAGACGCCGAGCACGGCGCCGACCGCCGGCTGAGCGTTGCCGAGCGCATTCAGGACCGCGAACAATGTGGTGAACGCCACAGCGGCCGCCCACTGCCTCCGCAGGATCACGCGCAGCACGAACAGGACGAAGAAGTAGAGCAGCACGTTTCGCATCGCATACGGCAGCTCCTCCAGTACTTCTCCAGCCGTGCTCCGCACGCCGAGCAGCACTTCCATCGACCCGGGAAACGCGACGGTGCTTTCGCGCAGGAAGACGAGCGCCACGACCCGGAACAGCAGCGAGACCCACACGCCGAGCGCGACGCCGATCAGGACGTCGCGGCCGACGACGGGATCGTTCGGCCGGCCGGTCAGCGCGGTCGTCCACGAGACGAGCACCTGCGGCCAGTGCCGCCGGACGAACGGCTCGAGCGCGAGATAGATCGTCCACAGCAGCACGCCGTAGAACACGGCGGTGCAGATGGCGATCAGAAACGCGCTGAACAGTCCGATGCTCGCGGCGAGATGCACCCGGCAGATCCACAGTCCAATGAGGACGGCGGTCATGCAACCGGCCAGTCGAGCCGCTCCGCGACGATCGCCGCGACCGCTCACGACATTCCTGTGCGCGAGCACGCCGGCACCGATCACAATCGCCACCGCCAGCGTCAGGAGCGCGACGGCAGCGACGATAACGTTGCCGCCCGCATCGTCGGGCGTCCGCCACGGCGTCCGCCACGGGCCGAGCACCACGAATGCGACCGGACGTCCGCCGCGAGCCGCCGCCTCGACGCGCAGCGGACGGCCGCTCTCCGGCCATACACCCGTCCAGGCGGCGCGCGTATCGGCCGCCGCCAGCCAGTTCCACAGCGGTTCCACGGATTGCAGTTGCGCCTGGTCGAGGGCCGCCAGCTGGAACAGCGGCTTCCAGTCGACCGCCGCCGGACGAACGGCCGATTCGTCGCGCTGGGGCGGAATGGCTTCGAAGAGCGTGAGCCGCCCCGCGTGATCGATCTCCGTGTGAATCATGCCCGGCTCGATCGGCGGCGGATCGGTCGTGTCGACGATGCCGGGCGTGAGCAGGTCCGTGTGAAACATCACCGACGTGAGCGGCTCGGGACTCTGGCGGTACCAGAAGATCAGCGGCGACGGCCGGCGCGACACGACCTCGCTCCACTGTTGCCGCGTCGGCTTCTGGCGTTGCATGTGACGGAGGTATTGATCGTCCCACCGGAACCCGTATGCCTCATCGCGCGGGCGCTCCGGGTATCCGAGCAGATGCACGGCATCGCGGGCCTTCTGCGCGAGGACGTCTGGCGTGTACTCGGGCCGCATCACGTCGAACGGCCCGGTCCGAAGCGCGAACGCCAGCGTCGACGCCAGGCCGACGAGGATCGCGGCAAGCAGCAGCGCCGCGGTACGCCGGCTCAGGCCGGCACCTTCGCCGGCCGCGGCCACCATCTCCGGCGATGGCGTCTCGCCGGCGGCGAGCGCGGCCGCGAGCGGATCGCCGCCCGGAAGCGCGGCGGAAATCGACAGCGCTGAAGCAGGACGCCGTTCGGGATCCGGATCGAGGCACCGCAGAATCGCGCGCTCGACCGCCGCGTCGATCGTCGACACGATCGTCGACGGCGGCGCCAGCGCGCGCGACTCATGCTGCTCGACGAGCTCGGCCATCGTGGCCGCGGTGAAGGCGCGCCGGCCGGTGAACAGCTCGTACATCACGAGGCCGAGCGCGAAGATATCGCTGCGCGGCGTGACCTCGCGGCCGAGCAGCTGCTCGGGCGCCATGTAGGCCGGCGTTCCGACTCGGACGTCTTCGATCGCGCCGACGGCCGCGAGGCCGAAGTCCATGATGCGGACGCGGCCGGCGCCGTCGAGCATGACGTTCGCCGGCTTCAAATCCCGATGGATCACGCCGCGCTGATGCGCCGCCGCCAGCCCGGCGCACAGCTGCCGCGCGATCTCGATCGCCTTGTCCTCGGGAAAGCGGCCGATCCGCCGCAGCGACGAGGCGAGGTCCTCGCCGTCGACGTACTCCATCGAGAGATACAGCAGGCCGTTGGCCTCGCCGATGTCGTAGACGCGGCACACGTTCGCATGCGACACCTGCCGCGCCGTCCGCACTTCGTTGTGAAACTGCGCGAGGCGGACGGGCTCCGTCCGCAGTCCTTCGGGGAGGAACTTCAGCGCGACCGGCTGACCGAGCCGCAGATCGTCCGCGCGATAGACCTCGCCCATCCCGCCTTTGCCGAGCATGCCGACGATGCGGTAGCGGCCGTCGAGCAGCGCGCCGGGCGCGAAGCGGCCGTGGCTGATCGACTCCGACGACGACAGCCAGCCGCTTCCGGATTGGTGGCTGTCTGGCGGCATCGGCGTGCGGCGCGTCACGCCGCCGGAGCCAGACGTCACGGCGGCACCCGCGCCGACCGTCATCGCCTCGTCCGCCGGACAGCCGCACGACGGACAGAACCGCGCGGCCGCGGGAAGGCTGGCGCCGCACCGGACGCAGGTCACCAGCTCACCAACGCTTTTTCGCGACGTCGCCGGCGCGAATGGTGCCGCCCTGAACGACCTTCGCGTTGATGCCGCGAAGGTGCAGCTCCCGGCCGACGGTGGAGTTCACGAACTTCATCGCGTCGGGCCCGAAGCGCTCGACGAACTTGGCGCAGCCGGTATGAGGCTGGTCTGTCACTTCGATCACCGCCGACCCGATCGCGAGTTGCGTGCCCGGCGGAAGGTTCGCGTCCGTCAGGTCCATTTCGATGAACAGCTGATCGCCGGCTAGGGGCCAGCGGCTGCGATCCTGCGCCACGAGCGAGGCGACCCGGCTGTTGATGATGTTCAGCTGCATGTCCGGATGCGGCGACCCGTCGACTGTGCGCGTGCTCTTCCGCGTGCGCCACGTATCCCCGACGAGCCCTTCGACCGGATCGAGCTGCGCTTCTTCGAGCACCTCGCGCGCGCCCACGCGCGGCCGCCGGACGATGAGGTGCAGAACGCCCTCGTCCTTCGGCGACCGTCGGATCTCGTCGAGCCCTGCTTCGAGCTCCTCGCGCGACAGATGTCTCACGTCTTCGCTCATCACTTGATTGGCGGATCCAGCAGCGCCTGGTAAACCAGCGTGTTGAATCGCTCCGCGATGCCGGTAGTGTTCGGCAGCATCTGAATCATCATGACCAGCACGAGACGCTCCTTGGGATCGACGCGGTACGTGCTGCCGTACGCGCCGCCCCATCCGTACGATCCGACCGAGTCGAGCCCGTTCGCGCCGTACCGCTCCGTGATCTCGAACCCCAGGCCGAAGCCGAGCCCGTTCGCTGAATGCAGCGTGCCGACCTGATTCGTCGTCATCAAGGCCAGAGCCCTCGGAGAAAGGATCCGAACGCCGTCGAGCGCGCCGCCGTTGCGCGTCATCTCGAGGAACCGCGCGTAGTCGCGCGCGGTCGACAGCAGGCCGGCGCCGCCCGAAAAGCTTTTGTGCGGACCGTCGACGTAGTGGCCCTGCCCCTTCGGGCCGTCGGGCGCGCGCGCGATCCGGCCGTCGGGTCCGCTCGAGTAGACGGCGGACAGCCGATCGCGCTGCGCCGCCGACAGATAGAACTGCGTGTCCTTCATCCCGAGCGGACCGGTGATCCGCGTGCGGATGAACTCGTCGAGCGGCATCCCCGACGCGCGCTCGACGATGCAGCCGAGGACGTCGGTGTTGTAGCCGTAGACCCACTCGGCTCCCGGCTGGGCCACGAACGGCAGCGTCGCGAGCCGCTCCATGGTCGTACAGATCGGCTCGTCCTTGTCGGCGGTGTACCAGCCGTACCCGGCCGCCGGCCCGAGTCCCTTCGCTTCGTACTGCGACGCGACCGACGCGTTCGTGCCGTACGAAATGCCGGCCGTGTGCGTGAGGAGATCGCGAATCGTGATCGGACGTCGCGCCGGCACGAGGCGCACGTCGCCCTCGCCCGCTGTCGCGACGGTGGTCTTGCCGAATCCGGGAATGTAGCGAGCCGCCTGATCGCCGATCGCGAGCTTCCCTTCCTCGGCCAGCGAGAGGATGGCCACGCTCGTCAGCGCCTTCGACTGCGACGCGATGCGGAAGATCGTGTCGGCCGTCATCCGGCGGCCCGCTTCCTTGTCGCTCCAGCCGAAGGCGCGCTCGTACACCGGCTTGCCGTCGCGCAGCACGAGCGCGACGGCGCCCCCGAGGCGATTGTCGTCGACGAGCTGCTGGAACACCCGGTCGATGCGCGCGAGCCGATCCGCGGCGAATCCGGTCGCGGATGGCGTCGCGACCTGAGCGTGCGGCGTCGGCGCCGACACTGCGACAACGGCAACGATCGCGAAGAGCAGAACGATCTTTTTCATTTGATCACTCCGGGCGTTTGAACAGGCCGACGTATGCCGCCTTGCCGCGAACGTGCCCCGCCATGGCGGCCACAACCGCGGCGCGCGTCTGCGCCGGAGGCGCGCCGACAGCCGGTACGTCGAGCGTCGTGTCCAGGGCGAAGAGCTCGAAGACGTAATGATGCGCCGGACCGGCCGCGGCCGCGCCGGGACCGCGATAATTCGGACCGGTCGCGCTGATCTGCCGCGTGCCGTCGGGAAGCTGCGCGCCTTGCGGTACGCCTTCCGCCAGGCTCCTCGCGGCCGCCGGAATGTTCCACAACATCCAATGCAGCACATCGTCGAGGCCGCTGCCGATCGCGGCGTCGACGTCATGCGCGACGATCGCGAAGCTCGTCACGCCGTCGGGAACGTTGGTCCACGCGAGCGGCGGCGACAGCTCCTCGCCGGCCTGCGTGTGCTTCCTCGGGATCGTGCCGCCGTCGGGCCACGCCGTCGACGTGAGCGTCATCACCTGAATGGCGCCGCGTCCGCGGCCTCCGCCGCGTCCGCCCGGTTGCGGCGGCTGCCCCGCTGAGGAGGTCGCGAAGGACGCGCCCGGAGACGTCGACGCGGCGATGACCAAGGCCGTAAGCGCGAGCGCGGCGAATCGCATCGGCATCGATTGTTACTTGAACGACGCGGGCTGCGATTTCCGCCACGCGTCGTATCGCATCCGCAGGGTCTTCACCGGGTTCAGGTTCTCGCCATCCTTGATCGCATTCGGTCCGTGATCGGGTCCCGGCTGCGACACCGTCAGATACATCGAGTACTTGCCGTTGTTGTGCGAGTCTCCGCTGGTGTCGGTCTTCTCCGCCATCAGAATGTAGGCGACGTGCGCCGTCTTCCCGTCGCACGAAATCTTCGGCTTCGATCCATCGGTGGGCCACGCCGGACAGGTGCAACGGCTGTCGCCGCCCGAGCCGTCTGCCGCGTCCATCGCCGCCATCACGCGATCGGTCAGCGCGCCGGTCGTCCTCACGAACGCCTGGACGGCGTTCGGCACGACCTGACCGGGACGCAGGATGTTGCCCTGAATCGAGTAAAGAATTTCCGTACCCGGAACCTGACCCTGCACGTCCTGCGAGACGTATCCGTTCGTGAGACCGGAGTGCCCCGCGCGGCGGCCCTGCAGATCGACGATGCCGAACTGGCGGCTCTGGAACGCGGGATCCCTGCTCAGGAGCTCGATGATCGCTTTCGGCTCCGTGCCCTTCTGAAGCTCCTGGAACACGAGCATCTGGTTCTGGTGCGTGTTGTCGACGCCGGCCTGGCATGCGGCGACGCCCCTGCCCGGCACGACGACGGCCTGCACGCCCATCAGGAACTGGTCGTCGCGATCGACGCACGTCGCCGACGCGATGACCACGCGACCGGTGGATCGGTCGGCCGCGATGATCGACCAGGTTGCGAACGCTCGCGCGGGCAGCAGGAGCAGCAGCGCGAGCAGACCGGCGAACCGCCGCATGAAGAGCCTCCGTCTGGAAACGCCGCCGATCATAACGCGATCACGGTCCGCCTAAAGGCGGACACTACGAACGGCTGCGATGAGCGGTGACTTCTATCTCGATCCGAATTCGCGGGTCGGCGAGCGCTGCGGAGATCATCATGGCCGCCGGCCGAATCCTGTCGAAGTACCTTCGCAGCGTCGGCCAGCACGGCTCGAAATCGCTGACGGTCGGCAGCACGTAGGTGACGCGCACGACGTCCGCCAGGCTCGATCCCGCCTCCGCGAGCGCGGCGGCGATGTTGCGCATGCACTGCTCCGCCTGCTCGACGACGTCGTCCGAAATGGTCATCGTCTTGTAGTCGAATCCGGTCGTCCCGGACACGAAGATCCAGTCGCCGTCGACGACGGCCCGTGAATATCCGATTTGCTGCTCGAAGGTCGAGCCCGAGTCGATCAGTCGTCGCGTCATCTCCCTCTCCGTTTGCGTTCCCTGGTACGCTTGGTGTCCTTTGTGCACCGCACGTCATGAAGCCGATCGGTGCGGTGCGATAATGACCGCGCGATGGGAGGCTCATACATGCATCACCGGCGGGCAGGACAGGTCGCGGCGGCGTGCGCTGCCGCGATTGTGATCGCGAATCTCGCGTCGGCGCAAGCGCCGAACCCGCGCTTCGGCAAGTGGAAGCTGAAACAGGATCCGCCCGCGCTGAACGTCATGACCTACGAGCCGTTCGGCGGCGGGGGCATGAAGGTCACCGTCGAGTCGACGAACGCGCAGGGCCGCAAGAGCACGTGGACCTACACCACGATTTTCGACGGCAAGGACGAGCCCGTCACGGGCGATACGCGAACCGAGACGTCGGCGGTCAAGCGGATCGACGATCGCACGAACGAGATCGTCAACAAACGGGGCGGCAAGGTGATTCAGATCATCACGAACGTGCTGTCGGCCGACGGCAGGACGATCAACAACACGTACAAGAACTACAACGAGCAGGGCGAGCTCACGACGACGACGACAGCCGTTTACGAGAAGATGCCTTAGGACGGCGCGGTTTTCGCCGCCAGCTTCCGTACCGTCGTCACGTTGCGCGCCGTCCCGGCGGCGCAGATCTTCCCCAGCGGCACGGCGGCTTTCGACCCGCTGAAACCGGCGCGCGACAGCCAGTACACTTCCTTGCCGCGGATCGTGAAATCGTCGCTCGGATTGCGCAGGTCCAGAATCTTCTTCCGCATCGCGGGGTCCGGCGCGCACTTGAGGAACGTCACGAAGAGGGAGTGCTTGCCGGCGTCCTCGAACGGCTCGAACGCGACGATCGACGCGAGCTCCGCGCCCGATCGGACGAACGTCATGACGTCGTAGCCGAGCGCCGCCTGGAGGTGCCGTTCGATTTTTCCCTCGAGCACGCTCTCGTTGCCGGCTGGCGCGTCGAACAGCACGTTGCCGCTCGCGATGAAGGTTTCGACGTTCCGCAGCTTCAGCTTCTCGAACAGCGCGCGCAGCCGGTCCATCTTCACCGTGTGCCCGCCGACGTTGATGGCGCGGAGGAAGGCGACGTAGCGGAGGCCGCGAGCGGGCATCACACCGGCGGTCGCGCGTGGCGCGGCTGATAGACACCGAGCTTGCCGCCACCGGGCAGCTCGATGTGCGTCAGCAGGCCCCATCCCTGATTCTGCAGGGGGCCGCAGACGATTCCAGCCTTCTCCATCGCGTCCACGAACGCCGTCACGTCCTCGCACATCAGATACAGCTCGTGAACGTCGTTCTTCTCCGACGGATGGACCGCGATCTCGGACGGCGGCAGACCGAAGATCAGCCATCCGCCGCCGACGTCCACGTTGGTCAGCTTCAGGACATCGCGAAAGAACCGGCGATCGGCTTCGGGATTCCTGCTGTAGATGATCGCGTGCGCGCCGTTGATCACTGCCGCCTCTCAGAACCCGTAGAGCTCCGCCGCGTTGTCGACCAGAATGCGTCTCCGCTGCTCTCGTTCGGGCGCCCACACCACCAGCTGGTTGAGCAGGCGCCCATCGTCCACCCGCAGCAGCGGCGCGATGTCGGTCGCCGCGCGGCCCCGCACCGGCGTCGAGTCCGGATGCGGCCAGTCCGTGCCCCAGACGATGCGGCGCGGGTTCGCGGCAATCAGCGCCTTCGCAAGCGGCGCCACGTCCGGAAAATCCGGCGCCTGCCTGGAGCTTCGATAGGCGCCGGAGATCTTGACGTAGGCTCGACCGCTTCTGACGAGATCGATCAACGCGTTGAACCCGGGCTGCGCCACGCCGGCGGCCGCCTGCGCGCCGCCGAAATGATCGACGACGATGGTGACCGGAGACGCCGCGAGCTGCTCGTGCAGCGCATCGATGACCGTCAGCCGCGTGTTGACCTGAATGTGCCAGCGGCGGCGCTGTGCGAGCGCGATCGCGTTCTGCAGGCGCTGCCGCGCGGCGGACGGATCGGTGATGCCGGCGGTCTCGAGATTGATGCGGATGCCGCGCACGCCGGCGCGATGCAGGTCGTCGAGCGCCGCGTCGGACGTCTTGTCGTCGACCACCGCGATGCCGCGTGCGCGCGCACCGAGCTGACGAAGCGCATCGACCGTGCACGTATTGTCGGTCCCGTAGACGCTCGGCTGCACGACGACGACGCGATCCATGTGCAGCGCGCGATGGAGCTGCCGCATCTCGTCGACCAGCGCCGGCTCGGGCGTGTACACCCGCGTCGCCGCGAATGCGTATCTGGCGGCGTCGCCGAAGATGTGCGTGTGGCAGTCGCAGGCGCCAGCCGGCACGTCGAACGCGACCGCCGTCGCCGGCTGCGCCGCCTTCGCGTCCGCCACGACCGTTCGCGCCAGCGCCGCCGCGCCGGCGGCCGCGGCGCGCATGAGAAGCTCGCGTCGGGACAGCATGGGGCCGGATGCTAACACACGCCGCCCGACGCGCTTTCCTTACGCCAACCTCGCACCCGTTGGTCTCGTCAAACGCGGCTGCTCGTGTCGCTGTTGTACGGCATCGCGCCGCGCAATCCGCAAACGTTCGCCGCGGTCGCACTGATGCTCGCGGCGGCCGCGGCGGTAGCCGTCTACGTGCCGGCGCGGCGGGCGACGCGCGTCAACGCCGCCGTCGCGCTGCGCGCGGAGTAGTCCGCCGCTCGATTTCGCACGCCACGCCGCCGGCATTTTGACTAGAATGCCGCGCATGAAAACACTGCGACCGTGCCTCGCCGAGTTCCTCGGGACGTTCTATCTCTGCTTCGCGGGGATCGCCGCCATCCTCTGCAACACGCCGGCGGTCGGCGGGATGTCGGGGCTCCTCGGGATTGCACTGGCGCACGGTCTCGCGCTGTCGATCGCGGTCAACGTGTTCGGCGGCGAGTCGGGCGCGCACTTCAATCCGGCGGTGACGAGCGGATTCCTCGTGACCGGGCGCATCACGCCGAACCTCGCCGCCGCGTACGTCGTGGCGCAGCTGCTCGGTGCCACGACCGCCGCCGGTTTCTGCCGGGCGATCTTTCCGGCGGAGTCGGTCGCGGCGACGACGCTCGGGTTGCCGCTGCCCGCGCCGTGGGCGACGACCGGCGTCGTGCTGACCGCGGAGTTCATCATGACATTCCTGCTGATGACGTCGATCTTCGGCACCGCGGTCGACGATCGCGGGCGCGAGGTGAAGATCGGCGGGTTCGCGATCGGCCTGACCGTCGCGTTCGACATCCTGGCGGGCGGCGCCGTCACCGGCGCGTCGATGAATCCGGCGCGCTCGTTCGGCCCGGCGCTCGAGATGATGCACTGGCAGTGGCACTGGGCGTACTGGGTCGCGCCGATCGCGGGCGCGTGCGCCGCCGCGCTCCTCTACGAGCACGTGCTGCTGAGACCGATGCGGCCGGCGGTCAAGCAGCCGCGGGCGATGCGGGCGTAGCGTCGTCAAAAACGTACCGCTACGCCCACAAAGGGCACAACGGCGACAAAGGACACGAAGGGAACGTCAGCGCGGCGCGGCTGGCGGGACGCGGAATGCGACGACCGAGTCGCCCGATCCCCAGGCGCCGCCGCCGCCGGCCGCAATCGCGACGAACTGATCGCCCGAGGCGAGCCGGTAGCTCATTGGCGTTGCCTTGCCGCTCGCGGGCAGCGCACCGCGCCACAGTTCCCGGCCGGTGTCGATGTCGTACGCGTGCAGCGATCGATCGATGGCGGCGCCGATGAACACGAGGCCCCCGGCTGTGACGATCGGGCCGCCCAGATTCGGCGAGCCCCACTCTGGAGGAATGCTGGCAGCGACCTCGGCGCTCACGACGGCGCTGAACGAGCCCAGCGGCACCTCCCACACACGGCTTCCGGTCTTCAAGTCGATCGCGACGAGCGTGCCGAACGGCGGCGGCGTGCACGGCAGCCGTGACGGCGCCAGCAGCAGCCGCCGGCGCATGATGTACGGCGTTCCCCGCATGAAGTTGTATTCGTAGTCGTCGCCGAGTCGCTGCTCCTCGCCGCGGACCTTCTTCAGATCGAAGCCTTCCCGCGGAATCAACTGCACCATGGCGGCGACGCGGTTGACCGGCACGACTGCGATCTCGCGGACCGGATCCACGGCGACGCCGCCCCAGTGCGCGCCGCCGATGTTCGACGGGATGACGAGCGTGCCGCGGACATCCGGAGGCGTGAAGATGCCTTCATTGCGAAGCCCTTCGACCGCGGCTCGGCACGCGGCGCGATCGGCGTCGTTCGTGGCCCAGATCTCGTCGACGGTGAAGCGGTGCGGACTGAGCGGCGGCGTCGCGATCGTGAACGGCTGTGTGCGCGCCGCCTCCTCGCCGGGAATACGGCTGGCCGGCACCGGCCGCTCTTCGACCGGCAGAACCGGTCGGCCGTTCTCGCGGTTCAGCACGAACAGCATGCCGGTCTTCGTCGCCTGCACGACCGCCGGGACGCGGGCGCCGTCGCGCGTGACGGAGACGACCGCGGGGGGTGACGCGTTGTCGTAGTCCCACAAATCGTGATGCACGGTCTGAAACGCCCACACGAGGCGGCCGCTTGCAGCGTCGAGCGCGACGATCGAGTTGGCGTACCGGTTGTCGCCGAGTCGCAGCGCGCCGTAATAATCGGGCGCGGCGCTGCCGGTCGGTACGAACACGAGGTTGCGTCCCGAATCGGCGGCCAGCACGGACCACGCGTTCGCACCGCCGCCTTTGTGCGCCACGGCGCCGCGCCATTCGTCGTACGCCGGATCGCCGCGCTGCTGCGGAATCGGATCCCACGTCCATTTCAGCGCGCCCGTACGCGCGTCGTAGCCGCGCACCTCGCCGCTGGCCGGGTCGGGCCGGCTGTTGTCGGCGATCGACGAACCGGCGACGACGGTGCCGTTGACGATGACCGGTGGTGACGTGACGCTGTATGCCTGGGTCTCGAACGGCGGGACGCGCAGGCCTTTCTTCAGGTCGACGAAACCATCGCGGCCAAAGCCGTCGCACGGCCGACCGTCCCGCGCGTCGAGCGCGAACAGCTGCGACTGGGCGGTCGCGACGAAGATCCGCCGCCGGCACGGCCGGTCGAGCGGCGCCGCTTCGTCGAGCCACGTCGAGACGCCCCGCGACGCGAAATCGCCGTAGGTGACATCTCGCGCGATTTTCGGATCGAACACCCACCGCTCGCGCCCGATCGCCGCGTCGAGCGCGATCACGCGTCCCAGCGGTGTCCCGACGTACATCGTGCCGTCGACGACCAGCGGCGTGGCCTCGAATGCCGTCGGTTTCTTCGTCGCGAACGCGGGGTCGGCCTCGCCCGTGCGGTAAGTCCAGGCAACCGTCAGGCGGCTCACGTTTTCGCGCGTGAGCGCCGACGCCGGAAGATATCGCGTCCCTTCGACGTCGCGGCCGTTGGCTGTCCACGGAACCTCTTCCGGTTGCTGAGCTGCGGCAGCGATCACGCAGACCAGAATCGCGACGCTGGCGGTGACTCGCAGCACGTCAGGCGAGCAGACGCTCGAGTCGCACGGCCGTCTGGATCACGCGCGAGTCCTCGCCGCGATCGGCGGTCAGCTGCAACCCGAGCGGCAGTCCCTTCGCGACGGGCATGGGGATCGAGATGGCCGGCGTGCCCAGCGCGGTCCACGGCGCGT
>Ga0114129_10003471_pt1 | contig 22163 bp, 16 predicted proteins | sample RhiMetdeltSRZDD1_FD_80071 | JGI IMG/M metagenome (GOLD analysis project Ga0114129, IMG submission 80071) | Populus rhizosphere microbial communities from Tennessee, USA - Rhizosphere MetaG P. deltoides SRZDD1 (version 2) (version 2) | ecosystem: Host-associated > Plants > Roots > Rhizosphere >... | reverse complement strand
GACCTCGACCTGCGAGGACGGCTCCGCGACGACGTCCTGACCGCGACCGGAGAAGCCGCCGCGAATGCGGTTGAGCACGCGTACGGCCCGCAGGGGGGCTTGCTGGATGTCACGGGCAGCCTCGAAGGAAAGGCGCTCAAGGTCGTCGTGCGTGACGGCGGTCATTGGCGCAGACGCAGCTCCGGTCGCGGACGAGGTATGAGGCTCATGCGCGCTCTCATGGACTCGGTCGAGTACGAGACATCAGACGGCGGTACGACCGTGACGATGCACCGAACGCTGCCGTCGCGATGAGAGAGTTCGCACCCCTGTCCCTGCGACGCAGCCAAGACATGGTGCTCGCCGAGGTTTCGGGCGAGATCGACCTGTCGAACGCGGAAGACCTTCGGGATGAGATCGTGCGATGGATCACCAACGAGGACCGTGGATTGCTCGTCGACCTGACGAGCGTCACCTACGCCGACAGCGCAGGCATGAACCTTCTCTTCCTTCTCTCCCGGCAACTGAAGGACCGTGGGCAGATCTTCGGGGCGGTCCTCCCGTCGGACTCCCAGCCCCGGCGTGCGTTCGACGTGGTCGGCATGGCAGATGAGATACCGATGTTCGAGACGCTCGCGGAGGCACGAGCCTGGGCCGAGCGCGATTCGCCCAAGAGCCCGGTCGACGACGAGGGCTCTTCTGCCGAGCGCTGATCGTCGCCTCGAACCTACACCGCGGTTGCGCTCTTCGGCGTCACGACGAGGACGCCGTAGACGGCGAGCTCGGGGATCTCGACGACGAGCGTTCCGTTCTCGTTCTTGGCCGTCACCTCGCGTTCCCCGTCGAGATCGAGCAGCGCGGCCGCGGCCGGACCTCCGTCCCACGGGATGCGAACGCGCACGTCGCGAGCGGGGGACAGGGTGTCCGTCGGTTCGTCGTAGCGGTCGTTGAGCAGGTGCAGGACCTGGCGGCCGTCGAGCGCGTATCGGGTCACCCTCACGGCCGCGTCGGAGGATCCGATCCGTGACGACGGCGGTGCCAGGGAGCCGGCGACGATCCGGTCCCGGTCCTCGTCGCGGTAGCGGCGCCAGAAGTCGTCGAGCAGGTCTCCGTCCGCCCGGTGTACCACCTGAGGATCCAGCGGGCCCTCGGAGTACACCGTGACGTCGCCGCCCGCGCGCGCGAACGCTTCCAGGGCGGCGGCCGGCGCCTGACCCAGGTCGCGCGCCTCCGGGACCAGGAGCGTCCGGTAACGACCGAGGATCGCGGGATCGAGCTCGTCCGTATTGAACCGCCCGTCCCCGACGTACACGACGTCGAACTGGTAGCCAGACTCGGCGAGCGCCTGCGCGAGCGCGAGGTAGCGCTGATGCGCGTCGGGTCGGTGGGAGATCGGGCCGTCCGCGTAGACGATCGCGAGGTCGTTGTCCGGGACCGCGTCTTCGTAGAGCTCGCGATGGTTCCGGATGAACCGGATGTGGTCTTTCAGTGCCTCGGGTGCCGTGGCGGCGAGCCGCGTCTGATGGTCGACGCCGGGCCACCAGTAGTAGCCCCATCGCCCCGCGTTCGCGTATGCCTCGAGGAACATGAGCACGTAGTACATCGTCCTGCGCTCGTCCTTCATCTGGCGGGGGACCGTGATGCTCGGGCAGATCCAGATGGGGGCATCGGTGAGCGATGTGCCGAGCCGGTACCAGGCGGCGAACGAACCCCTCGGCAGGACGAGGTGCGGTGAGCCCGGCTCGATCCGGTAATGGTTCTCCATCAGGATGAAGTCGACGTGCGGTCCCCACAGGCACCCCCACAGGGCCCCGTACGTGCGAACGAGGTCGCCGAGGTAGGCCACGTTCGCGCTGATCGCGAAGGCCGGGTTCGTGGCGTCCGCGTACGAGCGGAGCTCCTGGATGAACCCGACCATGATGCGGAATGCCTCCTCCTCATGGAACCGGCGATAGCGCGCGTACAGCTCGTCGTCGGCGGCCAGCGCCGCCCGGGCTTCAACGTCATCGAGCGGCAACGCGGCATCGGCGTTGTGCGCGCGGAACCGCTCGAGGCACCCGAAGCAGAACCCGCACCCGCCCGGTTCGCGGTCCATGAGCCCGATGCTGGTCATGATCTCGTCGAGGTTCACGACGTCCATGCCCCGGTCGACACCGAGTCGGCAGCGGTCGAGGAGGTAGTCGCGGAACGCCCGGCTGTAGATGCAGGCCGCGAAGACGGGCTTGGACTCCCAGTAGTACCAATCGCACTCCGAGGGAGCGCCGGCGATGTCTCGGCAGACCTCGTCCAGCAGGAACGCGTTCGAGGGATCCTCGTAGAAGCTCGGCGTGAGCGCGATCATCGGCACCGAGAACAGGACCCGCCGCCCCAACTCGTGCGCATGGAAGACGTCCTCGGCCGTCCGACGCTCCGGGTCGGCCCACATCCCGTTGACGGTCGTGCCGAACGCCTCCTCGTCCTCCGGCGGCATCGCGACGGCGGAGACGAACTGCACCTGCCGATACCAGTTCATCGAGATCCCTCCGGCGCGCCGAGCCGAGGCACGCTCGGGGCATGATATCGTTCCCACATTCGGGGGCCGGTCTCGGGCCGGTCGGGCGACGACGAGGGGGCCTGTCCATGAAGACCCAGGCGGTGGTGTTCGCGGAGCCCGACCGGGTGGAGGTCCGGGACATGGAGACCCCCGACCCCGAACCCGATCAGGTCGGCATCCGAACGGTGTACTCGGGCGTGAGCCAGGGCACCGAGCGCTGGGCGTACACCGGTCGCTACGGACATTTCGACCGCGACTACTCGGCCTACTACCCGTGCTCTCCCGGCTACCAGGGGGCGGGCGTGGTGGAGGTGGTGGGCCCGGAGGTTTCGGATGTGAAGGTCGGCGACCACGTGTTCACGATGGGCACCCGCTTCACGGATCCGAACCACCACTACCCGGGGCCCTGTCAGGCCTCCCACTCCGGCTACCTGGTGGCCAAGGCCTCCGAGGTGTGGAGGGTCGATCCCTCGGTCGATCTGGCCGCGGCATCGCTGTTCCACATGGCCGGCGTGTCCCGGCACGGGGTTCGGCTCGCCAGGGTGCAGTCCGGAGACCTGGTGGCGGTGATCGGCCTGGGCATGATCGGGCAGATGGCGGCGCAGGCGGCGCGCCGGGTGGGGGCGCGGGTGATCGCGACCGACCTGATCGCCTCGCGGGTGCAGCTGGCCGAGAAGCATTCGGCGGACCGGGTGGTGGACGCGAGCTCCGAGAGCCTGGAGGAGGCCATCAGGGAGGAGGCCCCCGAGGGCGCCGACGTCGTGATCGACACGACCGGGGACCATCGGATCTTCGACCGTCTGCTCGGCCTGATCCATCGGGAGGGGCGGATCTCGATGCAGGGGTACTATCCCGACCCGATCTCGATCGACTTCCACCCCACCCACATGCAGCGGCCCACGGTGATCTTCCCGTGCGGCTGGGACGACGAGTTCAACGACGACCTGGCCGACGACATGGCGGCGGGGCACATCGCGATCGAGCCCCTGATCACGCACCGGATCCCGTATCAGGAGGCGGAGTCGGCGTACCGGCTGGTGGTGGAGCATCCGGAGCAGACGCTCGGGATGGTGTTCGTCTGGAGCGAGGCCTAGGGCCGGACGGCGTGTCGGCCCGAGCGTCCGTAGGGAGGGATTGAGCGTGGAGCGCGGGGTTTACTTCGACGCATGGTTCCCCAGGCAGCACTGCTACCACCCGAGCCTGCCGCCGCGCCGGCTCAAGATGATCGAGGACCTCGAGGCCTACCACGCGACCTCGCTGGTGTGGGCCTCGCTCGGCGGCGGGTCGATCTCGCTGCCGTACCTGGAGGAGGAGGCCTGGGGCGAGGTCGACCAGCGGTTCCGCTTCTACGGGTTCATGAACGACGCCGAATTCATCCAGCGCTGCCAGGAGCGCGGGATCAAGGTGTTCGGCTGCGTGTTCGAGGTGCAGGGCTGGGAGTTCCCCGTCGAGCTGAACGACGACGAGACCGAGGTCCTGTCGATGAACGAGCTGCGGGGCGTCGGGAAGAAGGCGTGGCTGGGCCTTCGCGAGTTCACGCAGAACACGTACCCGAAGATCTGGAAGCCGCTCGAGGACTACTTCCCGGACGGCCTGGTCAACAGCGACGGGGAGAAGGTCACCGACATCCTCGAGGAGTGCACCTCGCGGGACATCTACGGCGAGGCGTGCCATTCGACCTGGGTCGAGGTTCCCGGCAACGAGCACTACGCCTACCTGATGGACCGCAACAACCCGGTGTGGCGCGAATACCTCAAGGCGATCATCCGGATCCAGATCGACGCCGGCGTGGCGGGCGTGCACCTGGACGAGGCCGACCTGCCGATCTTCGCCACCGGCTACGGCGGCTGCTTCTGCAAGGACTGCATGAAGCTGTTCAACGCGTACCTCCAGGCGCTGGCGCCAGAGGAGCTGCCCGAGCCCCTGAAGGACACCGATCTGGACACCTTCCACTACGGCTCGTGGCTGCTCGAACGCGGATACGACTTCAAGTCCGACCGCGAGGGCACGCCGCTGTACTGGGACTACATCCGCTTCCAGCGAAAGACGATCGTCGGCTACTTCGCCGAGCTCGCCGACTACATCAAGGAGTACGGGCGCTCGAAGGGTCGCGACGTCCTGGTGTGCGGGAACTACTACTACCTGTCGCCGCACTACTACCCGTTCGAGCCCAAGGCTGACGTGCTCGTCACCGAGATGAACGCCACCAGCTACCGGCAGCCCTCGTGGTGCCGGTACGCGGCCGGGTTCGCGCGGGGCAAGCCGGTGATCGTGGTCGAGAACCCGTACGGGGGCGTCGGCCCCGAGCTCCTGCCCAAGCTGCAGCAGGGCAAGGGCTACGACCTGTACCGGATGATGCAGTACGAGGCGTCCGCGCTTGGCATCAACATGAGCGTGCCGTACGGGGCCTGGATGGGGAGCGTCATCGAGGACTCCTTCTGGGCGCCCCACGACGCGACGGTGGAGATCCAGGACTTCATCTTCCGGAACGAGCGCCTGTACTCGACCGACACGTTCTCCGAGGTCGGACTCCTGTTCAGCATCCAGAGCGCCTACGACTGGGAGGAGCACCAGGGCTGGAAGCAGCGCTTCCCGTTCTGGACCGCGGCCGACGGGCTGGTCGAACAGCATCAGCCGTTCGACGTCGTGGTCCTGCCCGAAGGTGAGCTGCGCGAGGACTGGATCACGGCCGAGGACCTCTCGAAGTACCGCACCGTGGTCCTGCCCGAATGCACGTCCCTCACGGCGGCGCAGGTGGAGGCGCTCCGCAGATACCTCGACCGCGGCGGGCGCGCGATCGCCACCGGCGAGGTCGCCCGGAACCTGGACGACGCTGCCCGCGCGGGACTCCTTTCGCATCCGAATCTCGTGCGGGCGACCGACGTCCGCCCCGAGGACTTCGCCGGCGGACCGCAGGTCTACATCGACCGGGACGTCGACCTGGCGATCAATCTGAGCCGCGTGGGCGACAAGGAGGCCGCGATCCACGTGATCCGCTACGACTACGACGAGGAACGGGACGAGGTGCCCGTGCTCGAACGCATGACCCTGGACGTGCGGCTGTCGCGGCCCTTCCGGTCGCTGTCGGTGCTCAGCCCGACGGGCGAGGTGGGGAACACCCTCACGTTCAGCCGCGAACGCCGCGAGATGCACCGGATCGAGCTCGAGAACGTCCCGCTGTACTTCGTGGCCCTGCTCCAGTAGCTCCGCTTCGCAAGGGGGACCCGGATGGGTCGGTTCAAGGTCGGCGTGCAGTTCGAGCCGCAGCACTGTTCCGTGGACGACCTTCGCGCGGCATGGCGCGCCGCCGAGGCCATGGGCGCCGACAGCCTCTTCACGTGGGATCACTTCTTCCCGCTGCACGGGGACCCGGACGGAACCCACTACGAGGGGTGGTCGTTGCTCGGGGCGATGGCGTGCGACACGAGCCGGGCGTCGGTCGGCCTGTTGGTGAGTTGTACCTCGTACCGGAGCCCGGACCTGACGGCGGACATGGCCCGCACGCTCGACCATGTGAGCGGCGGCCGGTTGATCCTGGGGATCGGCGCCGGCTGGTTCGAGCGGGACTACGACGAGTACGGGTTCGCGTTCGGGACGCCGGCCTCCAGGCTCGAGGCGCTCGAACGCGACATCGTCCGCATGCGGGCGAGGTTCGGCAGACTGAACCCGCCGCCCCGCGGGCGGCTGCCCTTGATGATCGGCGGCGAAGGCGAGCGCGTGACGCTGCGTATCACCGCCGAACACGCGGATATGTGGAACGGGTTCGGCCCGATCGAGAGGTTCATCCACAAGAACGGCGTCCTGAACGAATGGTGCGGCAGGGTCGGCCGGGACCCGGCCGCGATCGAGCGCACCGTCCTGCTGAACGGGCGAGGCGATCTGGAGGGCGTGGACGCGTTCGTGCAAGCGGGTGCACGGCTGGTGATCGTGCCGGCGCGGGCGCCGTTCGACCTGAGCGACGTCGAGCGCGTGCTGGCGGCGAGGGGGTAGCGATGGCCGAGTACGAACCGCTCGACCTGTCGGCCGTGTGCAACGCCGGAGAGGAGGCCGTCGAGGGCTTCCCCTCGATCGCGGGCGGCGGCCGGACGTACCGGGGCTTGCCGTTCCTCATCGGCGACGGGGAGCGGCGGTTCGTCCTGCTCGAGCCCGGAGGCGACGAGATCGTCGTCCCGATGGGCCGCCCGGCCGAACGCGTGATCGTCGCCCATCGCCGGCTTCCGCCGGCGATGGGCGGGACCGGGCCCGCCGTGGGGGACGAGGTCGCGACGTACGCGTTCGAGCTCGACGGGCGCGAGCCCGACGTGGTCCCGATACGGGAGCGCTTCGAGATCGGCTCGATCGAGAAAGAGGGATGGGACTCGGACTCGCCGTTCCTGGCGGCGGGCGGCGGCACGTCCGAACCGATCGGCCGGCACGAGGGCCGGTGGGAGGAGGTCGGGCTCCGGCAGACCGAGATGCCGTTCCGCTGGGGAACGGGCGAGGTGTTCCTGTGGGCGTGGGAGAACCCGGAGCCGTCGACGCTGTTGACCACCGCGCGGCTGCGTGCGAGCGGCGGCCGGGTGCTGCTGGTCGCCGTCACGGTCTCGAACGCCGGCGAGCGCCCGTTCCTGCGCGACGCGGCGGTTCCCGTCCGGATCTCGTTGAACGGCGCCGAGCGCAAGGCCCGTACCGATCAGCTGGAGGTCGAGGTCGACCGCGGCGTGGTCGGCTACGCCTTCCCGTTGCCGGCCAAGGACCTGCACGACTTCCTCACCGATCCGCTGAGCGGCTGGGGCCAGCCCGCCGATCCCGAGAGTCCGCACGCGTACGTTCGGATGGCGGCGCTGCCCTCGGCCACCGTGACGGTCAAGGGCGGAGAGGACGAGATCGCGTCGTTCCGGTGGGGGGACGTGACCTCGGACGGGTTGGTCTCGGGCGACGTGGGGGTCGAGGTCGTCGAGCACGGCCGCAACTGGGTCCACGTGACCGTGGTCGACGACGAGACCGGCCGGCCCGTCCCCTGCCGGGTCCACTTCCGCTCGGTCGAGGGCGTCCCGTACCAGCCGTACGGCCATCACGACCACGTGAACTCGGACATGGGGACCTGGCACGTCGACGTCGGCGGCGACCTTCGGCTTGGCCGGATCACCTACGCCTACATCGATGGGACGTGCCAGGGATGGCTTCCGACCGGCGACGTCATCGTGGACGTGGCCCGCGGGTTCGAGGTCGAGCCGCTCCGCACGCAGATACGGATCGATCGCGGGCAGCGCGAGTTGGAGCTCCGCCTGCGCCGCATGACCTCGATGAACGAGCGCGGGTGGTATTCGGGCGACTCCCACGTGCACTTCCTTTCGGCGCAGGGCGCGCTCACCGAGCAGCAGGGCGAGGACCTGAACGTCGTGAACCTGCTGCAGAGCCAGTGGGGGAGCCTGTTCACGAACACCGAGGACTTCACCGGCGCGCCGCACGCGACGGCCGATGGCCGGTACGTGACGTACGTGAGCCAGGAGAACCGCCAGCACTTCCTCGGCCACCTGGTCCTGTGGGGGCTCAAGACGCCGATCATGCCCTGGTGCTCGGACGGCCCGATCGAGGCCGAGACCGGGGGGTCGATGGAGATCACCGAGAGCGAGTGGGCCGACCGCTGTCACGAGCAGGGCGGGACCGTCGTGATCCCGCACTTCCCCAGGCCCAATGGCGAGCCGGCGGTCCTGATCGCGACAGGACGGACGGACGCGATCGAGATGATCGTGCAGCGCCGCCCGTTCCACGAGGAGTGGTACCGGTACCTGAACACCGGCTACCGGCTGCCGCTCGTGGGCGGCACGGACAAGATGTCCTCCGAGGTTCCGGTCGGGCTGTACCGCACGTACGCCGAGCTCGGGGAGGAGGCGTTCAGCCACGACGCGTGGTGCCGGGCGGTTCGGCGGGGGAGAACGTTCCTGAGCGGCGGCCCGCTGATCGCGCTCGAGGTGGACGGGCACGGGATCGGCGACACGGTCTCGATCTCCGGGCCGGGGACCGTGGCCGTGTCGGCGCGCGTGCAGAGCATCTTCCCTGTCTCGACGCTCGAGATCGTGCAGAACGGCCGGGTCGTGGCGTCCACCGCCGAGCGGGAGCCAGCGCGGCACCTGCAGCTGTCGACCGACCTGGCCATCGACGACGACAGCTGGCTGGCCGCCCGGTGCGGTGGGCCCGAGCACTTCGACGGGCTCGCGCACCGGGACGTGTGGGAGCGGCGCGTGTTCGCGCACACCTCGCCCGTCTACGTCACGACGGAGGACCAGTGGCAGATGTTCGACGGGGAGCACGCCGCGTACATGCAGGCGGTGATCGAGGGGACGCTCGCCTACGTCCGCGAGCGGTCCACGCAGTACCCCGCCGATCTCGTGTCGCACCACCACGGCGAGACCGACCACATCGGCTACCTCGAGCGGCCATTCCTCGAGGCCCTCGAGCTCGTGCGGGGACGCCGCGAGGGACGTGGCGCGTGAGTCCCTGGGCCGCGGGACTCGGATGAAGATCGGCATCTGCTCGGCGAACTCCGGGCCGTACACGACGCCGGACATGCTGGTCCGGCTCGGGGAAGCGGCCGAGAAGACCGGCGTCGACTCGATCTGGGTCTCCGAACACCTCGTGGTCCCCGATCCCAAGCGGCCGCCGTCGAACATGGATCCGGGCGATCCGATCCTGGACCCGGTGACCGCCCTCGCGTTCCTCGCGGGCCGGACGCGTTCGGTGTTGCTCGGCACCGGGATCGTCGTGCTGCCGCTTCGGAACCCGCTGATCCTGGCCAAGGAGCTCGCGACCGTCGACGTGCTGTCGAACGGCCGGCTGGTGTTCGGCGTCGGCGTCGGCTACGTCGAGCGCGAGTTCGAGGCGCTGGAGGCGTCCTTCGGCGACCGCGGCGTTCGGACCGAGGAATACCTGGCGGCGATCCGCGCGATCTGGACCGAGCCCCGGCCGGCGTTCGAGGGGACGACGGTGACCTTCTCGGGGGTACAGGCGTTCCCGCACCCGGTCCAGCGCCCCCACCCGCCGATCGTGATGGGCGGGTACGCGCCACCGGTCATGCGCCGCACCATCCGCGACGCAGACGGCTGGTTCGGCTGGGGGATGGACCTGGACGCCACGGCCCGCCGGCTCGAGATCCTCGAGGAAACCGCCTCCCGGGTCCCAAGGCGCGAGGGCCTCGGGCCGCTCGAGATCACGATCACGCCGCCCGGCGACGTCGGCGTCGCCACCGCCGCCCGGTACGCGGCCCTCGGCGTCGACCGCCTGAACCTTCAGCTCCCATGGGAGGCGACACAGGACGACCTCGACGCCTACTTCGACGGCGTGGTCCGGCCGCTGGTGGAGGCCGAGGCATGAGGACCGCCGAGCTGGGGACGACCGGCGCGACGATCAGTCGGATCGGGATCGGCGGCTGGCAGGCCGGCGGCACGGGTCCGTGGGGAGCCGGGCCGGCCGCGGACGACGACGCCGCGATCGCCGCGATCCGGCGCGCGGTCGAGGGCGGGGTCACCTGGGTCGACACGGCCGCCTCCTACGGGCTCGGGCACTCCGAGGAGATGGTGGCCCGCGCGATCGCGTCCCTCCGCGACGAGGTCCTGATCTTCACCAAGTGCGGCCACCCGTGGGATCCCCCCGAGGGGATCCGCACCGACCTCGGCTCGGACTCGATCCGTCGTGAGTGCGATGGGAGCCTGCGCCGGCTCGGCGTCGAACGCATCGACCTGTACCAGTTCCATCACGCGGATCCCTGGACGCCGGTCGAGACGTCGTGGGCCGCGATGGCGGCGCTCGTCTCCGAGGGCAAGGTGCGATGGGCCGGCGTGTCGAACTTCGACGTCGGGCTGCTCGAACGCTGTGAGGCGATCAGCCACGTGGACTGCGTGCAACCCGAGCTGAGCCTCCTTCGCCCCGAGGCCCTTGACGACGTGATCCCGTGGTGCGGCGCCAACGGGACGGGCGTGATCGGGTACTCGCCGCTCGGCACCGGCGTCCTGGCGAGGGCGGACGGTGCGACACACGGCCAGAGCGAGGGCGACGACGAGCTACGGGCGCGGGGCGCCGCCGTCCAGGAGCGACTGACCGCGATCGGCGCCGGGAACGGCATGAGCCCGAGGGAGGTCGCCGTCGCCTGGGCGCTCTCGAACGCGGATGTGACGGGCGTGATCTGCGGAGCTCGGACGCCGGCGCAGGTGGAGGGATGGATCGGGGCGGCCGACGTCGCGCTCGCGCCCGAGGTGATGACCGAGATCGGGGCCGTCCTGGATGCCAGCGGTCTCGCGGCGGGTTGAGGGGTCGAGGGAGGGAACCGACGGACACGATCGTCCCGTCGCGCTCGGCAGCGTCGCCGCACCCGCGGCCCGAGTGGTTCAGCGGGCCCGTCTACATCCAGACGTTGCGCGTGGGCGGCGAGGCGAGCGAGCTCGAGATCTTCGCCGTCTACTTCGATGTGGGTTCGCGGACCAAGCCCCACACGCACTCGACCGAGCAGCTCCTGGTCTTCCTCGAGGGTGAGGGGATCGTGGCGGATCGTTCGACCCGGCGTCGCTACCGCGCCGGCAGGCTCGCCGTCGTCCCCGCCGGCGAATGGCACTGGCACGGGGCCACCGCCGACAGCGCCACCTGTCACCTGTCGATCCGCCCGGGCGGTCCGTCCGCCTGGCCGCCCGAGGTGGAGATGGGCGACTGGGACACCTACATGGATGGCGCCGACGAGGCCTGAGCCCAGCGATCGGGGCCACGTCATGACCGAGGTCGCGCTGGTCCTCGACCCGGCGGACCCGGTTGCGGCTTCGGTCCCGGTCGGCCGTGCCGTCGATCGGCTGCGTTCGGCGCTCGAGGCTCGTGGGGTCGGGCTGGTCGAGCGCGCCACCGGAGACGACGCGGCCGCGGCCGTCTCGATCTCGGGACCCTCGCGGGGCGAACCGGCAGGTGCGGAGACGTTCGACATCGCGAGCGCGGCCGGGACGACCGTTCGAACGACCGCGACCGGCGGCGACGTCCGCGGCCTCGTGTACGCGGTGCTCGAGCTCGCCGACCGCGTCGAGCACGACCCCGACCCGATGCGCGCGCTCCGGGCTGACGGTCCGATCCCCGGACGCCCGGCCAACGAGGTTCGAAGCGTCACGCGGCTGTTCTGCAGCGAGGTGGAGGACCTGGCGTGGTTCCGCGACGAGGGGTTCTGGCGGCGTTACCTCGCGATGCTGGTCGGGCAGCGGTTCAACCGGTTCAGCCTCACGCTCGGGCTCGGCTACAACTTCCATCGCGGCGTGACCGACGCCTACCTGTACTTCCCCTATCCGTTCCTGCTGTCGGTTCCCGGTTACCACGTCAGCGTCCCGCAGCTCCCCGACGAGGAGCGCGAACGCAACCTGGCTGCGCTCCGGTTCCTGACGGAGGAGGCGGCCGCGGTCGGCCTGGACGTCCAGCTCGGCCTGTGGACGCACGCGTACGAATGGATCGACAGTCCCGAGGCGCACCAGACGATCCGGGGACTCACGCCCGACACGCACGCGGCGTATTGCCGCGACGCCGTCCAGGCGCTCCTCGAGGCCTGTCCGAGGATCGGTGGCCTGACGTTCCGCGTGCACGGGGAGGGCGGCGTCCCCGAGGGAAGCTGGGACTTCTGGCGCACGGTGTTCGACGGCGTCGCCGCGTGCGGCCGTCGCGTCGGGATCGACCTGCACGCCAAAGGGCTGGACGAGCCGACGCTCGTGGCGGCGCTCTCGACCGGGCTCCCGGTCACGGTCTCGCCGAAGTTCTGGGCCGAACACATGGGCCTGCCCTATCACCAGGCCGCGATCCGCGAGCTCGAGCGCGTGCCGCGCCCCGATCCCTCGAACGAGAGCGAGTGGCACAGCTACATGCGCGTGAGCGAGGGCAGCCGGCCGTTCACGCGCTACGGCTACGGAGACTTCCTGCGGGAGGACCGGCCGTACGGCCTCGTGTACCGGATCTGGGCGGGGACGCAGCGGCTGCTGCTGTGGGGCGATCCGGCGTTCGCCGCGTCGTACGGGCGGGCCGGGAGCCTCGCCGGGAGCCAGGGCCTGGAGTGGTGCGAGCCGCTCACGTTCAAGGGTCGCGAGGGCACGGGCCGCCCCGGGACTCGAACCGGGTACGCGGATCCGTCCCTCGTGCCGGCCGACGACTGGGAGAAGTACGCGTACGCGTACCGGCTGTTCGGCAGGCTGAGCTACGACCCGGACGCCCCGGCGGATCAGTGGGATCGGGCGCTGCGGCGTTCGTTCGGCGACGGCGCGGACGCCGCCGGCTCGGCGCTCGCGAACGCCAGCCGGATCCTGCCCCTGCTGACCACCGCGCACCACCCGTCCGCATCGAACAACTACTTCTGGCCCGAGATCTACACCGACATGCCGATCGTCACGACCGAGGGCGAGGAGCAGCGCCATCCGTATTGGGACACGCCCAGCCCCCGTCGGTTCGCGACGGTCGACCCGCTCGACCCCGAGGTGTTCTCGAGCATCGTGGCGTACGCCGGCGATCTCGTTGCCGGCACCTCGGACGGCCGTGTCACCCCGATCGACGTCGCGGCCGCGTTCGAGCGGCTCGCCGGCGACGCGACGGCGGCGCTCGCGGAGGCGGAGGGATCGCTCCGCTCGGCCGAGGGGCGGCGCCTTGCCGCCGACGTCCGGATCCTGTCCGCGCTCGGGCGGTTCTTCGCGGCCAAGACGCGGGCCGCGGTGGCGTTCGAGATCCATCGGCGGACGGGCGATGCGGGTTCGCTCGCCGAGGCGGCTCGCCACGCCCGACTCGCGCGCGGGGCCTGGACCGAGGCCGTCGAGCACGCGGAGGTGTACGTGCCGGACCTCACGTTCGGGCCACAGGCATGGATCCGCGGCCACTGGCGCGACCGCCTCGCCGCGATCGAACGCGACGTGAACGCGCTTGCGTGTCTGGCGGAGGGCGCCGAGCCGCCCGGTCCGGCGGCGATCGTTCCCATGCCGTCGCCGGCGGTGCCTTCGGGTCTCGAGCTGCGGCACGACCGGCCGGCGTTGAGACGCGGCTCGCCGACTGCGATCGAGCTCGGCGTCGGCGGCCCGGGCGCCGGCGCGATCGGGGCGGTCCGGCTGCGGTACCGGCCCATGGACCAGTCGCGCGAGTGGCACGAGAAGGACATGAATCGAGACGGTGGTCGCTTCGTCGCCACCCTCTCACCTGAGGCCACCGGGGACGCGCATCCGCTCGCCTACGCGTTCGTCCTGGGCGATTCGGAGGGTCGGGCGTGGCGGTATCCGGGGCTCGGCGAAAACCTGGCCGGTCGGCCATACTTCGTCGCCGTACGAGGGAGTCGATGAGGCCGAGGGGGCCCGAGCCGGTGGTCGAAAAAGCTTGGGTTTACCGACCGAACCTGGGAACGTTATCATGCGCCCATGGCCGTGCCGGAGGCACGCGGGGACATGCGGATGGGCCGGCGCACGCTCGGGCGCGCGCTCGGATCGGGCGGATCGGCGGGACCTCCCGCCGATCATTCGTAAGGAGGGTGCGGATGAGGGTGCGTCGATTGCTGGTGGGGCTGGCGGCGATCGCCCTGATCGCGGCCGCGTGCTCCAGTGACAGCGGGGGCGGCGGGGGCTCGTCCGAGAGCGGATCCGGTGAGCCGGTGACCCTGGACTTCTGGGCCTTCGGGGAGGGGGGGATCGGCTCGTTCCTCGCGACGCTCGAGAAGGGCTTCGAGGCCAAGTACCCGAACGTCGACGTGAACATCACGAACTATCCCGAGTCGAACTACGGGGTGAAGCTCGACACCGCGATCGCGGCCGGCAAGACGCCGGACCTCATCGTGTTCCCCGACGCTCTGCAGGCCCGCGAGGGGCTGATCATGCCGCTCGACGACATGGTCAAGCAGTACAACATCGACCTGTCGGGCTACGTGCCGGCCGTCGTGGACGGGGGTCTCGAGGACGCGCTCGGCTGCGGCTACCAGGGCAAGCTGTACTGCCTGGGTTCGTACGCGGGCTCGACCCAGATGCTCTACAACAAGGACCTGTTCGACGCGGCGGGGATCCCGTATCCGGCCCCGTGGCCGCCGATGACGCCCGAGCGGTTCGTCGAGATCGCCTGCCAGCTCACCGATGCGGCGAACGGCGTGTGGGGCGGAGCCGCGTCCGACCCGCTCGCGTACCTCCCCTTCGACATGATGTTCAGCCCCGATGGCAAAACGGCAACGGGCTACGTGAACGGGCCGGAGTTCGTCAACCAGATGAACGTGCTGGCCAACGGCTACAAGCAGGGATGCCTGCCGTCTTCGAACGTCTTGGACCCCTGGGAACAGGGCAGGGACTTCTTCGCCAAGGGCCAGCTCGCGATGGTCATCACCGATTTCCAGGACCTGGACAAGGTCGAGAATGCGGGCATCAACTACGGCGCGACCGCTCCGCCGACGCCCGCGGGCGTCACGCCGTACTTCTTCGTGTGGAGCGACAACGTCGGCATCATGGCCGACACCGATCACCCGAAGGAGGCCGAGGACTTCGTCGACTACGTGGCCACGGAGGGGCAGAAGCTCCGATACCAGACCTCGGGCGACATGCCGCTCGATCTCAACATCGCCAAGGAAGTGAACTGGGCGAACGGCGTCCCCGGGCGTGAAGACGGACTCGAGGTCCTGAGCCACGCTCGGCCCATGGTCTTCGTCCCGAACCGCTGGGACGTGGCCGGTCCCTACTACGACGCGTGGGGCTTCGTGTTGGACGGTGGGAAAACGGCCCAGGAGGCGCTCGACGACGCAGCGCCGGCCATCCAGGAGAACCTGGACAAGGCGTGGGACGACTGGAACAGCCAAGGGTAGACCGTCCGTGCGCGCCCCGGCACCGGTTCCGGTGCCGGGGCGCGCTCGACCGGACGGCCTTCGTGGAGCGAGGCGGGCGTCGTCGCGAGGCGGGACGGCCGAGCCGTGAGGAGGGTGGCGATGAAGTGGCGACGGGTGTTCGTGGCGCTCACGGCGCTGTCGATGATCGCTGCGGCCTGCAGCAGTGACGGAGGAGGCGGGAGTTCGGACTCGGCCTCGGGTGAGGACGTGACCCTGAACTTCTGGCTGTACAAGGAGGGATACGGCTTCATCGACCAGGTCGTGAGCGCGTTCGAGGCGGCGAACCCCAACATCCACATCGACGTGACGAACTACCCGGAGACGGCGTACGGCGTGAAGATGGATACGGCCCTGGCGGCCGGCAAGGCCCCGGACCTCGCCCTCGTGGGCCCCGAACTGATGCACGCCGGCCTGCTCCTACCCCTGGACAACATGGTCAAGGAACAGGGGATCGACCTGTCGACGTTCAATCAGGGGATCGTCGGGACGTCGCTCGGCCCGACCGAGTCCTGCTCCTTCGACGGCAAGCTCTACTGCCTCGGGTCGTACACCGGGATGGTGGCGCTCTTCTACAACAAGGACATGTTCGACGCCGCCGGCGTTCCATACCCGGCGGCCTGGCCACCGATGAACGTCGATCAGTTCGTGGCCGACGCTTGCCAACTGACCGACCCCGACAACCAGGTCTGGGGCGCCGCCTACGGCGACCCGATCACCTTCCTGCCGTGGGAGACCGTCGTGAGCGAAGACGGGCACACGGCCACCGGCGTGGTGAACGGGCCCGCTTCGGTGGAGGCCCACGAGGTCCTTGCCAAGGGTATGCGGGACGGCTGCGCGCCGAGCCTGAACATCCTGGATCCGTGGGAGCAGGGCACGGACTACTTCGCGCGGGGGCAGCTCGCGATGGTGGTCACGGACTTCCAGAGCCTGAAGAAGATCGAGAACGCGGGCATCAACTACGGGGTCACCGGGTCCCCGACGGCCAATGGCGTCGAGCCGTGGTTCAACGTGTGGACCGACAGCATCGGGGCTTTCGCGAGCACCGAGCACCCGAAGGAGGCCGAGGCCTTCATCTCCTTCCTTGCCACCGAAGGCCAGAAGCTCCGGGTCCAGGACACCGGTGACCTCCCGCTGGACACCAAAGTCGCCAAGGACCTGGACTGGGCGGGCGGCATCCCCGGGCGCGAGGAGGGCCTGGAGGTTCTGCAGAACGCGCGCCAGGGCGTCTTCGTACCGAACCGGTGGGACACGTTCGGGCCGATCTTCGACGCGTATGCGCTGATCGTGAACGGGGACAAGTCGGCGCAGGAGGCGCTCAACGAGGCCGCACCGGCGATCCAGGAGAACCTCGACAAGGCCTGGAACGACTGGAACAGCCAGAACTAAGAGGTCGACGGGGACGGGGAGCGGCTGATGGCGAAGAAGGGGTTGATGGCGCGCAAGGAGCAGCGCGCGGCCTACCTCTTCCTGTCCCCGTGGCTGTTCGGCCTGGCGGCGTTCTGGATCATCCCGATCATCGCCTCGATCGCGCTCAGCCTGAGCGAATACAACATCATCACGTCGCCACACTTCGTCGGGCTGGAGAACTACCGCGAGATGCTGTTCGACGATCGCACGTTCTGGGTGTCGATCCGGGTCACCCTGAAGTTCATGGTCCTATCCGTGCCGCTGTACCTCGTGTGCGGACTGATCTTGTCGCTCCTGCTGAACCTGAAGATCCGGGGCATCAACTTTTTCCGAACGATCTTCTTCCTCCCCTCCGTGCTGAGCGGGGTGGCCGTCGCGGTCCTGTGGGTTGCCCTCTTGAATCCCGACGTCGGGGCCGTGAACGAGCTGCTGCGGAACCTCGGGATGAGCGATCCGCCGAGATGGCTGGACAGCCCCACCTGGGCCGTCCCCTCGGTCGTGCTCGTGGGCTTATGGGGCATCGGGGGCGGGGCGATCATCTACCTCTCCGGGCTCCAGAACATCTCGGCGCAGCTGTACGAGGCGGCGCTCCTGGACGGAGCCGGTCCGTGGCAGCGGTTCCGCTACGTGACGCTGCCGATGCTGACCCCCACCCTGCTGTTCGTGCTCATCACCGGACTCATCGACGCGTTCCAGGTCTTCGACCTCGCCTACGTGCTGAGCAGGGGCGGCAACCAGGGGATCGGCGACTCGTTGCAGTTCTACTTGATCAACCTGTGGAACGAGGCCTTCCAGAACGGCCGCTACGGCTATGCCTCGGCGTTGTCGTGGGTCTTGGTCCTCGCGGCGGCCGCCGTCATCCTGATCATCTTCCGAACGTCCGGCCGCTGGGTCTACTACGAGTACGACCCGGAGCGGGGGCGATAGCCGATGAAGACGATCGAGGCCCCGGAACGGACGCCGGCGCCGCCGGAGCTCGAGCCCGTGAGCAACGCCGGGCGCTATCGCAGGCGAAGGATCTCCCACAAGGTGCTGATGTACGGGCTCCTGCTGGGCTTGTGCGCCTTCATCCTCCTGCCGGTCGGATGGATGCTTACGGCCGCGCTCAAGCCGGACCTCGAGCCCGTGTTCACCCCGACGCCGGAGTGGTTCCCGACCAAGTTCTGGGAGTGGAGCAACTTCCATCGGGTCCTGACCGAGAGCATGCCGTTCCTCCGATACTCGATCAACACCACGATCATCGTCGTCGCGAACATCATCGGCGTGTTGATCTCCTGCTCACTGGTCGGCTTCGCGTTCGCGCGGCTACGGTTCCGTGGCAGCAAGGTGCTGTTCTACATCTTGATCGTCACGATGTTGATCCCGTGGCAGGCGCTGATGGTCCCCCAGTTCCTCTTCTTCGTGAAGCTCGGATGGTACGGCACGTACCTGCCGTTGATCGTCCCCTCGTTCACCGGAACCGCGTTCTTCATCTTCCTGATCCGCCAGTACATGCGCACGATCCCAAAGGACCTGGACGATGCGGCCCGCGTGGACGGGCTGAACAGTTGGCAGATCTTCTGGCGCATCATCCTCCCGCTCTCGACCCCGGTCCTGACGGTGTGCGCCGTGTTCACGTTCCTGTGGAACTGGAACAACCTGCTCGGCCCGCTGATCTACTTGGACAGCGACGAGAAGTTCACGGTCGCGATGGGTCTCGCGAACCTGGTGACGGTTTCCGATACGCCGTGGAACCTCACGATGGCGGCGAACCTCATCACGATCCTGCCGTGCGTGATCGTGTACTTCTTCGTTCAGAAGAAGTTGATCGGCGGCATCGCATCCGTCGGACTGAAGGGATAGCTGGTGGCTGAGATCCTCATCGAGGGCGTCTCGAAGGTGTTCGCGGACGGCACCGAAGCCGTGCACTCGGTCGACCTGCAGATCCCCGACGGCAAGCTGATGGTGCTGGTGGGGCCGTCGGGGTGCGGGAAGACGACGGTGCTGCGCATGGTCGCGGGCCTGGAGGACCTCACGGGTGGCAGGATCATCATCGGCGGGAGCGTGGTCAACGAGGTGCCTCCCGGCGAGCGGGACGTCGCGATGGTGTTCCAGAACTACGCGCTGTACCCGCACATGACCGTGTACCAGAACATGGCGCTCAGCTTGAAGATCCGAAAGCTCAAGAAGGAGGAGATGAACCGCCGGGTCGAGGAGGCCGCGCGCGTCCTGCATCTGGAGGATCTGCTCGCCAAGCGCCCGCGCGAGCTCTCGGGCGGCCAGCGCCAGCGAGTGGCGATGGGCCGGGCTATCGTTCGCGAGCCGCAGGCCTTCCTCATGGACGAGCCGCTGTCGAACCTGGACGCGAAGCTGCGCGTGCAGATGCGGGCCGAGATTTTGCGCATCCAGCAGGATCTCGGCGTGACGACGATCTACGTGACGCACGATCAGACCGAGGCGATGACGCTCGGCGACCTCGTGGCCGTCATGAAGAAGGGCGTCCTGCAACAGGTCGCCGATCCGCAGGAGCTGTTCACGTACCCCGTCAACCTGTTCGTGGCCGGCTTCATCGGATCGCCGGCGATGAACATCGTGGAGGCGAAGCTGACCGGCACGGGGGAGGGGATGTTCGTGGAGTTCGGCGGCCACCGGCTCGCGATCCCCGACGAGGTGTTCGCGGAGCGGCCGGCGCTCGCGGCGTACCGCGGCCGCAGCGTGATCCTCGGGATCCGCCCCGAGGCCATGGAGGACGCGGGGCTCGTCCCTTCACCGGCTTCCGACACGCACTTCCCGATCCGGGTGGACCTGCAGGAGAGCATGGGTTCGGACGTGTACCTGCATTTCACGGTGAATGCCCCGCCGGTCTTTACCGAGGACACCAAGGAGCTAGCCGCCGATGTCGACGAGAAGGTGCTCGAGGAGTTGCAAGAGCAGGCCAAGGAGAGCCGGACCACGTTCATCGCCCGAACGAGCCCGGAGACGCGTGCCCGCCCGGGGGGCGACCTCGAGATCTGGGTCGACACGCGCAAGCTCTACTTCTTCGACCCGCAGAGCAGCGAGTCGATCTATGGCGAGGCCGAGCCCGCTGCGAGCGGCGCAGCGGCGAGCGTGACCTCCGCCTGAAGGGAGGACCGAACCGCGGCCGGGCCGGGCGCCCGAACCGCGGGTGATAACGTTCTCAGACTCGACTTGGTGAGGGGAGAGGTTCGCGATGGCGGTCGATGCGATGCGGGACGAGGTCGCGCGGGCGCTCTCGGATGAGGACGGCATCGTCCGTCTCGCCCCCGCCTGGGTCGCTCGAGACTTCCTTCCACCCGGGCGCCGGCTCGGCCTGCCGGATGACGCCTACGACCTCGGCGAACGCGGGTTCCTCTGCGAGCGCTGGCTCGGCTCGACCACCAAGGCCGACAACCGCGTCGGCCCGTCCGACGAAGGCCTGAGCTACCTCGCACTCGAGGGCGCCGACGGCGTCACGTTGAAGGACGCCGTCGAGGCCGACCCGGTCGCGTTCATGGGCGAGGACTACGCGCAGACGCACGCGGGGCTCGGCCGGCTCGCGAAGATCTTCGACTACAGCACGCGGCTCCCCCTCCACTTGCATCAGCGCCAGGAGCACGCGGCGCTGGTCGGACGCTGTTCGAAAGACGAGGCGTACTACTTCCCCGACGGGGTGGACATGGGGCCGCACCCCGAGACCTTCCTCGGCGTGCACCCGTGGATCGCCGAGGACCGGCGCTACGAGGTGTTGCTCCCGTACCTGGAGGACTGGGACAGCGACCTGATCCTGCAGCACACGCGCGGCTACACGCAGGTGGCCGGTGAGGGGTTCCTCGTGCCGTCGGGCGTGCTGCACGCGCCGGGCAGCGCGCTCACGATCGAGCTTCAGGAGGACTCGGACGTGTTCGCGATGCTCCAGGCGCTGAACGCCGGCACGATCATCTCCAAGGAGCTGCTGTGGAAGGACGTTCGGGCCGAGGACCGCGAGGCCGAGGGGGAGCGCTTCATCCTCGAGTTGATCGACTGGGAGGAGAACGGCGACCCGTACTTCTACGAGAACCATCACCTGTCAGCGCTGCCGATCGAGGACACGCGCGCGCCCGGCTGCGAGGAGTCGTGGATCTTCTACGACACGCCGAAGTTCAGCGGGAAGCGGCTGATCGTGGAGCCCGGTGGTGCGTTCGCGAGCCGGGACGACGGCGTCTACACCGTGTTCGTGTGGCGCGGCGCCGGGACCTTCGGCGGGCTCGAGGTGCGCGGGGGCGAGCCGGGGTTGGACGAGGTGATCGTGACGCACGACCGCGCGATCCGCGGTGTCGAGGTTCGCAACACGGGCGCCGAGGCGTTGATGCTCATCAAGTTCTTCGGACCCGACGTCAACCTCCACGTCCCGACGATCGCCCGGAGGTAGCGGACCGAACCCGCCGGAGAGGGGAGCACCGTCGTGTCGAGGACGTCCCGGCTCCGCTGGGGGATCCTGGGGAGCGGCAAGATCGCCCGCGTGGTCGCGGAGGCACTCGCGCGCTCGGACACCGGCGAGCTGGTCGCGGTGGGCAGCCGCAGCGCCGAACGCGCGAAGGCGTTCGCCGAGGCGTTCTCGCTGCCCGGGACGCACGACGGGTACGAGCGCGTGATCGAGGATCCCGACGTGGAGGTCGTGTACGTCGCCACGAACCATCCTGACCACCGCGAGTGGGCGATCGGGGCGGCGGACGCCGGCAAGCACCTGCTGTGCGAGAAGCCGCTCGCTGTCCACCGGACCGACGCCGAGGCGATCGTCGAGGCGGCCCGCAGGAACGATGTGTTCCTGCTGGAGGCGTTCGCCTACCGGTGCCACCCGCAGACGCACCGCCTCCTGGAGCTGCTGCGCTCGGGAGCGATCGGGCAGGTCAAGGTGGTCGACGCCGCGTTCGGATACGACGCCGGACCGAACCCGGGCAACTACCTCCTGGTCCACGAGCTCGCGGGCGGGAGCATCCTGGACGTCGGGTGCTATCCGACCTCGATGGCGCACCTCATCGCCCGCACGGCGCTCGGCGCCGTGACCGAGCCCGCCGACGTGCTCGGCGTGGCCGAGATCGGACCGGAGGGTGTGGACCATTACGCGAGCGCGGTCCTGCGATGGGACGGGGGTCTGGTGGCCCGGGTCGCCTGCTCGATCCAGGTCGACATCGAGAGCTCGCTCCGGATCTACGGGTCGGCGGGGCGGATCGCGGTTCCGTCGCCCTGGCTCCCCGGCCGGATCGGGGGGACGGCGGAGATCATGGTGGAGCGTGACGGCTCGCCGGCCGAGGTCGAGCGGATCCCGACGGAAGACGAGTACGTGACCGAGGTCGACGCCGTGGGCGAAATGGTTCGCGCCGGCGAGCGGTCGCCGGCGGTCATGCCGTGGGAGGAGTCGCTGGTCAACATGGCCACGCTCGATCGCTGGCGGGCCTCGGCCGG
>Ga0114129_10003470_pt1 | contig 22170 bp, 18 predicted proteins | sample RhiMetdeltSRZDD1_FD_80071 | JGI IMG/M metagenome (GOLD analysis project Ga0114129, IMG submission 80071) | Populus rhizosphere microbial communities from Tennessee, USA - Rhizosphere MetaG P. deltoides SRZDD1 (version 2) (version 2) | ecosystem: Host-associated > Plants > Roots > Rhizosphere >... | reverse complement strand
TGGATGTCCCGATCATCGGAGACTTCCACTACAACGGCCACATTCTCCTTTCGGATTACAAACAGTGCGCCCAGGCCCTGGCTAAGTATCGTATCAATCCAGGGAACGTAGGGGTAGGGAAGCGTCACGATGAGAATTTCAGACGCATGATTGAGGTGGCTCTTGAAAACGGCAAGCCGGTCAGGATTGGAGTCAACTGGGGCTCCCTTGATCAGGCATTGCTTGCCCGCCTGATGGACGACAACGCCAAGCGGCCCGAGCCGAAAGATGCTCAGCAGGTGACCTTGGACGCCATTGTAATGAGCGCGCTTGATTCAGGGGCGATGGCTGAGGAATACGGCCTGCCGCATGACAGGATTATTCTCAGCGCTAAAGTATCCACGGTGCAAGATCTCATTCATGTCTACCGCGAGCTGGCCAGCCACTGCGACTATCCATTGCATCTCGGCCTGACCGAGGCTGGCATGGGAACTAAGGGTGTGGTCTCGAGTACGGCTGCGCTCTCGGTGCTTCTGCAGGAGGGAATTGGAGACACCATTCGAGTTTCCCTGACTCCTGCCCCCAACGGCGACCGAACTGAAGAGGTAATGGTATGCCAACAGATTCTGCAGTCTTTGGGAATACGGAGCTTCATGCCTCAAGTCACGGCCTGCCCGGGGTGTGGCAGGACCACCAGCACCTTCTTCCAGGAAATGGCCGATCAAATTCAGAGTTATTTGCGGGCACAGATGCCGGTCTGGAAGGAAAGCTATCGGGGAGTGGAGGACTTGAAAGTGGCCGTGATGGGCTGCGTGGTCAATGGGCCCGGGGAGTCCAAACACTCCCATATTGGCATCTCCCTTCCAGGGACGGGAGAAGAACCTAAGGCTCCAGTTTTCGTGGATGGCCGGCTCACCACCACGCTTCGAGGAGCTGGCATCGTCGACGATTTCATCGCCATTCTTAATGAATACGTCGCCTCCCACTATATTCTGCAGCCCGCCGTTGAGGTGCGTTCGCGCAACTGAGTCACGTCGAACAAGCTGAGCGGCATTTCAGGATCAATCCATGGGATCCCAATACCTGACTTTCACTGAAGGAGGATTTGGTCCTCCTTTGGTGTTGCTCCACGCTTTCCCGCTCACTCGGAGAATGTGGGACGGAGAGATAGAGACTTGGAGCAAGACCCATCGCGTGATTGCTGCGGATTGGCGCGGCTTGGGAGAATCTCCGCTTGCGACCCATCAGTTGAGTATGGAGTCTTGCGCAGACGATCTCCATCAACTCCTGGAGCACCTCGCAATCAAACAGAAAGTCATTCTCTTGGGGCTCTCCATGGGAGGTTACGTTGCCTTCGAGTTTGTTCGCAAGTACCCCGAGTCATTGGAAGGACTCGTGCTCGCGGCGACACAACCCATTGCAGATTCTGAGGTGGCTCAGAAGGGACGCTATGAAACGGCGGAGTTTGTCCAGAAAAAAGGGGCCGCCGCTTTGGCGGATCGGTTGATTCCCCGCTTGCTGGGAAGAACCACTTTACAGAAGGAACCAGCGACAGTCCAGAGAGTCCGGGGGTTGATCGAGTCCAATTCACCCGCCGGGATCGCCGCGGCCTGTTATGGCCTTGCGTCGCGTCGCGACTCCTCCGCTGTCTTAAGTCAAATCCGGCTCCCTACTTTAGTCGTGGCGGGCGAGGAAGACGTCCTCATTGAAAGAATCCAGGCGGAAACGATGCACCAAAGGATTACGTCCTCTCGGATGGCTGTGATCAGTGAGAGTGGTCATTTGGTCAACTTGGAACAGCCAGTCCAGTTCCACCAGGTGGTGACCGACTTCTTAAGCGACTTCTAAATCATGGAGAGAAAATGAACATGGAATTGATTAGCCTCAAAAGGCTGGCAATTCAAAAAGCCGTGGAAATAACATTTAGAGAAAAGTCTTCCGGTCGTGCCTGGAAGGTTTCTCGCGACGGCATCCTCAAGTTTGCTTTTCCCAAACCGTGGGGAGAACCTCTGGAGTACTCACCGGAACAGATCTTGCAGTCGGCGGACGAGTTCACTCTAGTGTCTGCGGAGAAAGAGCAGGTTGTGGGACGCAAGGAGATGGGAGACTTTTTGGCAAAGGCGCTCAAGAGTCCCCACACGAAATCCAACGACGAAGAGCATGAGTAGATCGATTTTCCATGATCCCTCTTCAGAGGTGGAAACGCAGGCCTCAAGGTCACAGGATTATAGCAGCTCTGGTGTTGATCTTTTCCTCCGCCAATCTCTATCCAGCGCTTGAAAAACAAGGAAAATCTTTAGGCGTCGTCTTTCCTGCCGGTGAGACTCTGGTTTATGACATTCGGTGGGGTGCGCCAGCCTGGATATTCTTCCTTCCCACCATGAGTGCCGGAGAAATCACTTTCACTTTCCAGGGTGAGACGGACTACAAAGGAAAACCGGCGCTCAGGATGACCGCAGACGCCATCTCCTCTGGATTTTTTTCGAGCGTTGCGGGGATCACGGTAGCAGATTCGTTTGAATCCTTCGTATCGGCTCGTCAATTTTGTTCTTTGCAGATAAGCAAAAAGATACGAGAAGGCAAGCGGCACCGTGATATTCTCCTCACTTTTGACTCCGCAAACGGGACAGGCCAGGATCTGGATCAAGACGTGAGCAGGCACCCGCCCGTGGAGCTGAAGAATCAGGCGGTCCAAAATATTCCGGACTGTGTCCAGGATTTGCTCTCAGCCATTTACTACACACGTACTCAGGACTTGAGGGTTGGAAACAGCGTCCGAATGGCCATTAGCGATAACGGGACAGTGAAAAATGTTGAAATCAAAGTGGACAAACGGGAAATGGTAGACTCACCGAAGGGACAACTCCCGGCACTGAGGACTGAGGCGACCTCAGTCTTTGGAGGACTGTTTCGAAGTGGCGGGACCCTACTTGTCTGGGTCAGTGACGACGACCGCAGGCTGCCACTGAAATTCGAAGCCAAGATCAAACTCGGCAAGGTGTTTGGAACAATCAAAACGATCGGCAACACGAACAAAGGGCCGAACGGAGCTCCTTAGAAGAATTGAGAATCCGGCTACCGACAAAGTCGAAAACTTTTCTTCTGCTCTTTGCTCTGTACCCCATGAGGCATGCTCTTACCCGCTTGAAACACCTGGACAGGAGCCAAAAGAGGCGAACGGACACTTTGGTATTCGAGCTGCAAAACACCTGTTAACGATTGACCACTGTCTTGTGTGGTATCCTGTAAACACTATAGGCTTGCAACACCCTATGAGAAAACTACTCAAGCAACTCTGGGTTGAGGAGCGCGGACTGGAAACCGCTGAATTTGCGTTTCTGGCGGTTTTCGTGGCCTTAGCGGCCATCCTCTTCTTGCCGAACTCGGAAGAGACGATAGACCATGCACTGCGCCAGTACGCCCGAGTGCTCTTTCCAAACTGGTAATGGAGACGCGATCTCGTCTAAACTTTCGAACGCTCTATAAGGTTCCCGTTAAGCTCGCCGCCATCCTGGTGTGTCTCTACTGTTCATCGGTAATCGTTCCCGAAATGGTAGGCGGTGTCATGGCCATGGTTCCCTTCGGCCTCATCACCCTGGCGCTACTGCTTGTTGTCTTCTGGTAACCTTGGACCCTCCTGACTGTTCTGTGGACGCTCCATACGCCGGCAGTCGCAGCTCTGCCGCGCCAACCTTGGCTTCCAGAAATTCGGTCCTCCTGATCAGGAAGTGGGTACGCCCACTCTCCGGTAGAACTCCAGGACGCGAGCCAACTCCTCTTCGTTTTCCAGCACGCCGATCGAGCGAACCATCTCACCGACGGTGACCTTAGGATCGTTGGACCAGAAAATGCCGCAATCCTCGTCTTCGTAATAGTGGAAACCCACCCGGTCTCCGTAGATTTTACCGAGTGCTTCGCCCTTGTGAAGCTTTGAACTCCAAGGAAGGACAGCATAGCTGAGGTCGAGTTGATGTACCAGAGTGCCTTCTGGAGGTGTGATCTGCGCAGCGATCTTGCCCGTGGGCTCAAATATCGAGGCATTGTGCCGCCAAGTGCTGGAGACGATGTAACAACGCCGCTGCATGGCACGGAACGCGGGATGAGCGGTCTGGGGCGACTGAGTGGGCCAGGCGATCAGTTCCGCGCCCTTACGGGCCAGTTCAGCCCAGCCATAGTCGAATTCCATGTCATAGCAGATCTGAATTCCGAGCTTGCCGAAGTCGCAGTCAAACACCGGTAACTCAGTCCCCGGGGTCGAACCACCCTCCATAATTCCGCGATCGGAAACCACCAGATGCATCTTGCGGTAGGTCCCCAAAGCTTCGCCCTTGCGCCCAATCAACAGGGCTGCGTTCGAACACAGTTTCCTATCCTTTGACTCCAGCAGGTAGGTGGGGACCACGATATAGCAATTGTGCTGACGCGCCTTTTGAGTGAAGACCTGCCGCACAGGACCATCGAAGGGGACCGAACATGTCAACGCATTCTCGCCAGCCTCGCCGGTGATGGCCGTTTCAGGCAACACTGCGAGATCCAGACCCTGGCGGTACTTCTTTTCGGCCTGCTCAGCCATCTGATCCACGATGCCCGCGAGTTGTTCAAGACGCTTCTGCAAGCCGGGGTGGTCTCCCCAAAAAGCCTGCATGGCCGTTCCCACAATTACCTTACGGGGCGGCCCACTAGAGGTGCTCCTGACCTTCACTTCGCCGCTCGCCGCCGAAAACGAGGCAACCTCAAGAGCCGCGACACCACCCATCGCTGTCAGAAACTTTCTTCGATCCATGGCCATCTCCGATCGTGACGTGATTCAATTTGACACCTTGACAGGACACGCTGGACCGTCCTGTGTGAAACTGCTCTGAGTTGCGGTTTGAATCCTATTGGAAAGTTTGGGGTGAGTGATGGGGATCGAACCCACGACCACTGGAGCCACAATCCAGCGCTCTACCAACTGAGCTACACTCACCGTGGTGAGGAGGAGCAATGTGCGAACATTGATTCAAGAGGACCAACGCTCAAAGCCCTATCCTATTACAGTCGTACGTTTCCCGCAACCATAAGGTGCTCCTGGGACGACAGGCACTCTTTGGCGGGTCGCGTACAAGGAACGTCTCACTGGACAAGTGCTAAAGTTGCTGCTGGATTTGTTCGTTAACACTGATACATAGGAGTCATCTTCGACTCTGTTTGATGTAGGTCATTGATTCGTAGCTCAAGATCGCGCCATCCATGAGTTTTGCAACCATGCCCCCCAATTCGGCTGAGTGCAAAGGGCCGCCGTCCGTCAGCCTTTTCTCCGATGACGTCTCTCGGAACTGCACGCCTTTCGGTCCGAGAGCCAGAAGGAGAATCAACTTCGCAAGCCTTTCGGATGGCCTACAGGCCGCAAGCAATTTTTATCATGGAGGCAATCCTCTCGACGCGTTTGATGTCTACGAGCAGCTGGCTGCAAGTTACCCCGGTCAGTCTATTGAGATCCTTGCCGAGCTCTATGATCTCTATCAGGCGTTGCCCGACAGAGAAGACCGGTACACTCTTTACCAGGCCAGGCTCTTTGACTTCGGCATTCAGCCCACTGACAAGGTTCTGGACGTTGGAAGCGCCAATGTTCCGTTCCCGTTGGCCACCCACCTTACGGACTTAGCACCCCACGATGATCACTATGGGAGAGCAGGAGTCCCTTTCAAGCAGGTGCAGGGTAAGCCCGTCTACATTTGCGACATCGAGAACATGGACAGCTTCACAGACAAGGAGTTCGACTTTGTCTACTGTTCTCACGTGGTTGAGCACGTGCGCAATCCGGAACGAGCCTGCAGTGAACTCATGCGAATTGGAAAGCGCGGCTACATTGAGGCTCCTACTCGAGGGAAAGATCTGTGGCTGAGCACAGCCAAGGCCAGCAACCATCTGTGGAGTGTTGAGCGTCTCGGCTCGAAGCTCATCTTCATAGAGTATCTCCCCGAAGAGCTTGAGGGATTGAAATCCGATCTATTGATGAGCATGCATTTGAGGCCTGAAAGCAAACGGGAAAAGGCCTTGACGTCTCTGTTGTATCTGAAGGCCCATCTTGTCAATACCATGCTGCTTTGGGAAGGGCGATTTGAGTACGAGGTACGACGCACACCGCGTAGTATCTCTGATAACAAAATGCTGACTCGGGAAATCCTTAGCCCTAACGGGACAGAAATCCCGGTTTCGGGCCGTGCCTTGCCCCAGGAACCTCAGGAGATTTCAAGGCCTTTAGATCCCCTCGTATCGCTGGCAATCAAGAGAATCGTACACGTGGGATGGACCTGCGCTGACATCGGAGCCAACGCTGGCCTGGTCACATCGGTTCTGGCAGAATGCGTAGGCCCGACTGGGAAGGTGCTGGCCTTCGAGGCGCACCCGGCAAGGACCAAGGCTCTCAGGGAAAGCATGAAGTTAAAGGCCTATTCGTCGCGAGTCAAAGTCGGATGCGTGGCGATCAGCGATGGCAGCCTGTCTACGGTATCGCTCCATAACGAGCGAAAGTCGTCGCCCTCCGAAGACGGCATTGTTGGTGATGCTGTCATCAACGGCAGAGTCATTCGAGCAGGATTACAGGTTAGGGCGGCCAAGCTGGACACTTTCTTTCCAAAAGGCTCCCGTTTAGACTTTGTCAAGATTGACTGCGAAGGTGCGGTCGTATCAGTCCTCACAGGAATGTCTCGCCTTCTCAGAGAAACGAGACCAATACTTCTGATTAAGTTTTATGGAGAAGCGGAGGAGGCAAGAACCTGTCTCTTGGACTCTCGCTATGACTTGTGGGAACTGAACGGAGGGGAAATGGATCCCAGGAAAATCATTAGCCGTCTCTGCCATTACTTGGCGGTTCCTTCCGAGCGAGCTCTTGAAGCCAAAGGGAATCCCAACAGCGTTGACTTTTATGACCGGCTCTACGAAGGTCGCTTTGAGATCAATAATGTTTCGTTGGAGTACCAATACGAGGGCCCCGAGCGAAAGAGATGGTACAAAATGGTTGTCCAGCAGCCTTTTTTCAACTGCTCAGGAAGGCTTCTGGATGTTGGATGTGGAATGGCTGGGTTATTGAATACATTGCCCAGAAACGCTTCTCTCCAGCTTTACGGGATCGATTTCTCTCAGGTTGCAGTGAATATCGCCAAAGGACGAGTCAATGGTAGTTTTATGGTCGGCGATGTTCACTGTTTGCCGTACGGGCGAGCGTCCTTCGATCGAATCGTTTTGACCGAGACTTTAGAGCATGTGGAGCACCCAGAGACTGTCGTACGAGAAATTCACCGAGCATTAAAGCCAAACGGCAAATTGCTGATTACCGTCCCCGAAAAGAGCTTGGATCTCAAACCTGAAGACTGGCCAGGTGGGATCGATCTCCACATCAACAAGTTTACCAGGCAGACGCTTTGTGAGCTGGTCGGCAGCCATGGTTTCTCGGTTGAGAGTTGCGAAGTCGTCGAACGAGAGCTGTGGCTCACAGCGTCCAAAGCAATGCAGACAAGACCACTGGAAGGGTAAGGGATGGCAAGGGCCTTGACGAGATCCCAAGGGTAGGTAATGCTCTGAAGCTGCAATTAGCGCACTACCCACGGGTAGGGGACCTTGAATCCGAATTGGCAAAATGCTACATTCGCGAGATGGAATGGCAAGAGACGAAAAATTATAGAGGAGCACATCTGATTTCATGAAAGCACTCATTCTGGCGGGCGGAGAGGGCACTCGATTGCGGCCATTGACCCTGAACACGCCTAAGCCGATTGTTCCTGTGGCGAACATTCCTTTCTTACGCTACCAAATCGAGCTGCTCCGCCAACACAGGATCCACGACGTCATCTTAAGCCTCTCCTACCAACCCGGCAAAATTGAAGCTCTGTTGGGCGACGGCTCGAGCTTAGGAACCCGGATTCAATATGTCGTCGAACAGTCTCCGCTAGGAACGGCAGGCGCGTTCAAGAATGCCGAGCACCTACTCAATGAGGCTACCGTTGTTTTCAATGGAGACATCCTCTGCGAGCTGGATATCAGCGAAGTCATCCGGCATCATCAGTCCCGAAAAGCCACCGCCACGCTGGTTTTGACTCGAGTTGAGAATCCATCGGCTTACGGCTTGGTGGAGACCGCCAGCGACGGCAGGATCACTCGTTTTTTAGAAAAACCCAAACCTGAGGAAATCACTTGCAGCACCATCAATGCAGGAACCTATGTTCTCGAGCCAGAAGTTCTGCAGTCGATTCCAGCAGGGCAAAACTATTCTTTTGAAAGGGGCGTCTTCCCGTCGCTACTTAAGAACCAGAAGCGGATGCAAGCCTACGTGGCTGAGGGATACTGGATTGATATCGGGACCCCCCAAAAGTATCTTCAAGTTCACCAGGACCTGCTGCAGAGACGCTTTCGATCCGCAATGGATATTATGAGCCCACCTTATCTGCAAACGCCGGTCAACGGCCGCATTGATTCGAGCACCCTTCTTGCCGCGTCCGTGAAGTTGGGGGAATCGGTGAGCCTCCTCTCTTCTTCTATAGGAGAGGACTGTGTAATTGGTGATCATGTGCTGATTGAGAACGCTGTGATCTGGCCTGGGGTGACGATCGGTGCTCACTCAAAGGTGAGTGGTTGTATTGTCGGGCGAGGTTGCCGGATTGGGAGTCATGTGACTGTATCCAATGGAGTGGTTTTGGGTGACCAATCTAGCGTGACTGACTATAGTTTCCTCTCAGGTCAAGTCCGGTAGGGTTCTTTGTTCGTTAGCTTACAAGCCCAGGGATCGCACATTTCGGAACAGCCTCTCCCTTGCAAGCGCAGTCCCAGCTGACCCCGGTCGGCTCGACCGTATGCGTGTAAAACTGAGGAAACATTGACATCGATCAAATTTGGCACGGATGGCTGGCGAGGCGTCATCGCAAAGGACTACACCTTTGCTAATGTGGAGATCGTTTCGCAGGCGATTGCCGATTACGTGAAGTCTCAAAGTCAGTCCTCGCAACAGAAGCTCCTGGTCGGTTACGACACCCGGTTTCTGGCCAATCAGTTCGCCCAGCGAGTCGCGGAGGTCCTGGCAGGAAACGGCTTGCTGGTCGATTTGCTGGACCGTCCCTTTCCCACTCCTTATGTCTCTTACGAGGTGAAACGACGAAAGTTGGCGGGTGGAGTGATGGTTACCGCCAGCCACAATCCACCGGAGTTCTGTGGTATCAAGTTCAAAGCGTCGTTCGGGGGGTCTGCGACTCCCGCAATCGTGAAGGAGATTGAACGTTCACTCTTCCTCAATCCAGTTCAGCGTGCTAACGGACCAGGGCTTATTTGCACGATCTCGCCTGAGAAAGAATATTTTGAGCACATCCAGTCTTTGATCCGCTTCGACCTGATCCGGCAGTCGGGGCTCAGGGTCATTGCAGATCCTATGCACGGTACCGCTGATGGACTGCTGCAAGAAATCTTGGGAAAGTATGGCGTTGATTGCCGCACAATTCGTGAAAAGCCTGATCCTCTATTTGGCGGCGTCTTTCCGGAGCCCATGGAAGAGAATCTGGGTGCGTTGAAGGATGCGATTCTCAGTCATCAAGCCGATATTGGCCTGGCCACAGACGGAGATGCCGACCGCTTGGGGGTCATGGATGCCCTTGGAAATTACGTGAATACACACCAGATCCTGGCCTTGCTTGTCCTTCATCTGGTTCGAAATCGTGGCTGGACGGGCAAAGTTGTCAAAACGTTTTCTCAGAGTATCCTTATTGAAAGGATCTGTCGCAAACTCGGGCTGGAGTTTCATGTTGTTCCGATTGGATTCAAAAACATCGCCGATCTCATGCTGAGAGAGGACATCCTGATCGGTGGGGAGGAGAGTGGCGGAGTTGGAACAAAGAACCATATCCCCGAGAGAGACGGCATTCTAGTCAACTTGTTGATGCTCGAGGCTGTGGCTCAAAGCGGCAAAAGTTTGCGCCAGATGGTGCTCGAGATGTGGCAGGAATTCGGCGAATTTCACTTTGAACGCAGAGATCTCCACGTACCACTGGCCTTCGGTCAAGACTTGGTGCAAAGTTTGAGAGACACTCCACCCGAGCAATTTGCGGGGTTTCCGGTGATGAGAGTCGACACATTGGATGGCAGCAAGCTGGTGTTTCAGGATGAGAGCTGGATTCTGTTTCGACAATCCGGCACCGAACCGCTGCTGCGCCTTTACTCCGAAGCCGCTACTCACGAAAAGGTCAAGCAATTGATGGACGAAGGAAACAGGCTGGCCGTCCCTGGCTGATCTAATTGTTGGCTTAACCTTGCTATAACTGCCCTCGATGAGACCGGCCTGCCGTGTCACCGACCCCGCGCCTCAGCACAGCCACTGGCCACTCGGGCCGTCCATTCCTCAACATTAGAAATGCCTAACCGTACTTGTGAAATGGAGCGCCGAGAATGAAGAAGATGCGCTGTCCGTTTGTGACGACTGTTTGTTTGCTCACCTGGCTCGGCCTCTTGGCGTGTACGCCGCAGAAGAAGGGCCTTCGAGTCTATGTGACCAATGAAGCGTCAGGCGACGTCAGTGTGATTGATGCCACGACTGATCGGGTTATCCAGACTATTCCGGTGGGGAAACGGCCACGCGGAATTCAGGTCAGCCCTGATAGCAAGACAGTGTATGTTGCTTTGAGTGGTTCGCCCTTTGCTGGCCCCAACGTTAGAGACGAGGATTTGCCTCCAGCGGACAAAAGGGCGGATGGCATTGGCATCATTGATGTGGATAAGAACCAGTTGACAGGAATACTCCCTGGAGGATCTGATCCGGAACAGTTCGTTGTCAGCCGGGATGGTACGAAGCTGTACATTTCTAACGAAGACGCTTCCACTGCCAGTGTGGTTGACCTGGCCAGTCGCAAGGTGATTCACACGATTCCGGTAGGTGAGGAACCGGAAGGGGTCGGCTTGACCCCTGATGGCAAGCGGGTCTACATCACCTCTGAGAATGATCAGAGTGTAACGGTCATTGAAACTGAAAACAACCAGGCTATCACAACGTTCAAGGTGGGAACCCGCCCCAGAGCGGTTGCGTTTCTGCCTGACGGATCTCGAGCTTTTGTCACGTCTGAAACCGGCGGACTGCTTTCGGTTGTCGACACTTCGAAATATGAAGTGATTCAGAGCATCAAGCTGGAAGGTCCTAATGTGAGGCCGATGGGAGTCGTGGTGGCTCCGGATGGCAAAAACGTTTACGTCACGACAGGTCGCGGCCGAAAGGTTTTCGTGATCGACTCCTTAAGTTGTCAGATTCTAACCTCTTTCGAGGTTGGAGAGCGTCCCTGGGGGATTGTCTTAACGCCTGATGGAAACAAACTCTATACGGCCAACGGGCCATCGGATGATGTATCTGTGGTCGACGTGGCCTCGCAAAAAGTAGTCACCCGGATTAAGGTAGGCACACGGCCTTGGGGAGTTGCTGTTGTGCGTCCAAGTCAATAGGCGACAAACGCCATGGCTTTGCCAGGAGTACCGTCGCGTCTGAGGAGGGGCCACAGGACTAGGAGACAGGCTTTTTGGAGATCTGCTCTGAGATATCAATGGGAATTTGTTCTATGACCTTGATCCCATAGCCTTCGAGGGCCACGATTTTGCGGGGGTGATTGGTAAGGATGCGAATGGTTTTGAGGTTTAGCCGCAGAAGGATCTGAGCTCCCGTCCCATAGTCTCGCTGGGCGCGCTTCATGCTGTAAGCTTCCCCATCGATGTCCGCCATGCCATGATAGGCAATACGGTTCCCTCCGTCTCCCTTCTGCAAGTCGAAACCTCGTCCTGTCTGATGCATGTAAAGGAGAACTCCGCTACCTTCGCGCGCAATCATGGCCAAGGATTTGTCCAACTGGGTTTTGCACTGGCACTGAACCGAACTGAAGACGTCCCCGGTCAGGCAATGGGAATGGACTCTTACCAGAACTGGCTTCTCCGGGTCAATCCTGCCATAAACCAGAGCCACATGAGTCTCGTTGTCAATTTCGCACTCAAAAGCCATCATCTTGAAAGGACCAAAACGAGTGGGAAGCTCTGCTTCGGCGATGAGATGAACAAAGAATTCCGTGCGCAACCTATACTTAATGAGATCGGCCACGGTGATCATCTTTAGCCCATGCTGCTTCGCAAAGTCATGGAGTTCTTGTACACGAGCCATGGTTCCGTCCTCGTTCATGACTTCGCAGATCACTCCTGCCGGCTTCAACCCGGCGATGCGAGCCAAATCGACCGCAGCCTCGGTCTGGCCGGCGCGAATCAAGACCCCGCCTTTTCTTGCGCGTAGCGGAAAGACGTGGCCTGGCCTGACCAAGTCCTGAGGTTTAGTGTTAGAGTCCAGCGCCGTCAGAATAGTATGCGCCCGGTCGGCCGCGGAGATCCCTGTGGAAACCTTATGTCTAGCTTCGATAGAAACGCAGAAAGCGGTTCCGTAAGTCGAGCTGTTGTCCGTCACCATTAGAGGGATCTGCAGTTCATCCAGCCGATCTCCCGTCATTGACAGACAGATGAGCCCGCGTCCGTGTCGGGCCATAAAGTTGATGGCATCGGGCGTCACGTTCTCGGCCGCAATCGTCAAGTCACCTTCATTCTCGCGGTCTTCGTCATCTACCACGATGATCATCCTGCCTTCCCGGATCTCTTCAATTGCTTCTTCTATCGCGCAGAAATACATAGATGGATTCGGAAAGAAAGAGGGGCTACATCGCATCCCCCATCCGTCAGCCAACGGACCAGTCTGGAGAAATGAGGGGGTTCGTCATGAGCCACTCATATGAGCGCTCGCCTAATACCCTTGCTCCTTGAGGTATTCAAAAGTCAACGTGGAGCCTTTCTTGGGCTCCGCCCGGTAACCTGACAAGGACGCCACGTACTTGGCCAGTATATCGCATTCGAGATTCACTGAATCTCCGACGTGACGATCCGGCAGATTCGTATTCGCAATAGTATGAGGAATGATGGCGACCTGAAACGAGCACCGCGCCAGACTCGCTATAGTGAGGCTGATTCCATCGATAGCAATGGACCCTTTTTCGACGATGTAAGGTTGAAGGTCAGCGGGGAAGGAGAACTCGTAACGGGCAAATCCCTGCTCTGGGTGAATGCCGGTAACCTTGCCGACACCGTCAACATGTCCTTGCACAAAATGCCCACCTAGCCGAGTTGTAGGCAAAAGAGGGCGTTCGAGATTGACCTTGCTTCCTGGTTGCATTTCCCCAAAGCTGGTCCGAGCCAGCGTTTCTTGCGACAGCTCAGCGCTGAAGCCCTGTTGGGTCAAGCCAATCACCGTGAGGCAGGTTCCATTGACGGCTATGCTGTCTCCCTCTTGGAGTCCTGGCATCAGATTTCGGGCTGCTATCTCGGCCACAGCCGTGCCGCCTCGTAGCTGAAATGATTGGATGGTACCTACTTCCTCGATGAGTCCAGTAAACATGGCATCCTTAATCGTTGGTCATGTTACGGCTGGTCTTCGCGCCGAACGTAAGCCTCAACCATCAAGTCTGACCCGACTTGCTCGACAGCCGCAAATGCGAGCGACAAACTATGATTGAGATCTGGAAAACCTTCTCCCCCAACTACGGGAACCGCCTGCCTGCCTCCGAGGATCCTGGGAGCCATAAAGAAAATGATTTTGTCCACGGCATGGCTGCGGAGGCTGCTGAAGTTGACTTCGGCTCCACCTTCAATCAGAATACTGATGATCTCACGACGTCCTAATTCGTTGAGAACAGTTGCGATCGGAAGGTGCTGCCCTGAGGCCGCAACCGGAATCACCTCGATGCCAATTCCCTCAAGTCGGCTCCGACGTTCCGGTTGGTACTCTTCCGAACAAAAGACAAGTATAGCACCCTCCTGGCGGCTGCTAGCGACGTTGCTTTGCAGCGGGAAATTCAAGTTGGAGTCCAGGATCACTCGTGTCAGGGAACGCCGCCGAGTCTGCCCACTCCGATCCGTGAGCCAGGGATCATCTTGCAGGACGGTTCGGATTCCGACCAACAGCGCATCGTTCTCAAATCGCAGCTGCTGGGCCCTCATCCGGGACTCCTGGCCGGTAATCCATTTGGAATGGCCGTCTCCGGCAGCAATTTTTCCATCCAGGGTCATCCCCGCTTTCAGTGTGACAAACGGCAGTTTGGTTGTGATGTACTTTGAGTAGGCTTCGTTTAGTCTGCGCGCCTCAGCCTCCTTAAGCCCAAAGACCACATCAACACCTGCCTCTCTCAATTGTTGGAAGCCGTTTCCAGCCACTCGGGGATTGGGGTCTGTCATAGCTGCTACAACACGTGCGACCCCGGCGCTGATGATTGAGTTACAACAGGGCCCGGTTCGGCCGAAATGACTGCAGGGCTCAAGGTTTACGTATAGTGTCGCACCTTGAGTCCTTTCTCCAGCCTGCTCTATGGCCAAGACCTCAGCGTGTTTCACTGCGGCGTATCGATGGGAACCTTCACCCACGACTACGCCCCCTCTAAGCAGTACGGCTCCAACCATGGGGTTGGGGCTAGTCAGTCCTTTCCCTTCCTTGGCGAGCGCTAATGCGCGGTCCATGTAAGACAAGTCATTCCCGGGCACGGATCGTCTTTCTGAATTCCTCCGTCACGAAGACCGGCAGGTCCCAAGCGGCCGATGGCGTGGCGGCGTGACAGTGCAAAGGAGGCGAGGGGACTCTTCACAACTCGCCTTCTCGGTACTAAGAGAGTTCATTCAAACAGGGAATTCAAGTACAGCTCCGGGTTGAACTCGATGAGATCATCCATTTTTTCGCCGGTTCCGACATATTGAATTGGAGTTTTGAGTTCCTTGGCGATCGCCACCACGACGCCACCTTTGGCTGTGCCGTCCAACTTTGTGAGCACAATCCCTGTCACCCCGACACTTCGAGTGAACTCGCGAGCCTGCACCAATCCGTTTTGACCCGTCGTCGCATCGATGACGAGCAAGACCTCATGAGGGGCACCGGGGATTTCTCTGCCCGCGATCCGCTTCATCTTTTCCAGTTCGTTCATCAGGTTGCTCATGGTGTCTACGCGGCCGGCCGTATCCACACTCACTATGTCAATTCCCCGGAACCTGGCTGCGGCGATGGCATCAAATAGGACGGCAGTCGGATCAGCGCCACTCTTCTGACGAATGATTTCCACTCCGGCACGCTTTCCCCAGACTTCCAACTGCTCCACCGCCGCCGCCCGAAACGTATCTGCCGCGCAGACAAGAACCTTCTTCTCCTCCTGCATGTAGTAGTTCGCTAGTTTCCCGATTGTAGTAGTCTTGCCCACTCCATTGACACCTACGACCATTGTGACTTGAGTGCCGGTGATAGTTCTTTCGGAGGTCTCCCCCTGTGTTGAATCCAGGATCTGCTTGAGCTGGGCTTTGATCAGAGACCTCAGTTGACTCGCATCGTCGACCTGCCTCCGATCTACCTGAGCCCGGATCTTCTCTAAGATTTCGGTACTCGTTTCAACTCCAATGTCAGCTCCAATTAGAATGGCTTCCAAATCGTCAAGAAGCGCAAAATCGATTTCTTTCTTACCCTTGACGGCATCCTCTATCTTAGCCACCAGATTTGACTTGGTGGATGCAACCGCAGCCTTCAGTTTATTGAAAAAGCTTTCTTCCTGCTTACCAAACAAAGTCTGCATTCAAGAACGCTCTCTTAAGATTCTTCCGGCTTGCACAGTGTAACGGTTGTGGGGGCGACACAACTCCACCAGGGAGCCTCTCAAAGGCAGAGTGCCCTAAATCCCGCTACAGGGCTGTATTTTAACATACTAGCAGTCACAATTCCCGGTTCAACTCCTCAGCAGCCTGTTCCAGATAACGGACAATCAGGTGCAGATTCTTTCCCTTTTTCAGGGTCAGCACCAGGAAATAGCCATCTGAAAGAGGCTTGATGGCGACTGCATAGTTTTGATGAATCGAAAGGACGACCTGAAGGTTCCTCGGATTCTCATGAATACGGCTCAAGGTTTGAAGCAAGATCCCCTGATAGGCAAGATGAAGTCGGTGAACGAAATCTTCAAGCTGTCCTTCCAGTTGCACGGTTTCCCCGTCGCTGGCAACAAAACCGACGCCTACGGCACCTTCAACCTTGTCAAGCAACTCTTTGAGGATGTCTTTATAGGGCACGGAGGACCTCAAGATTCGACAAAGGGGCAGAATGAATCCGGTATGGATTTTAGGGCAGGTCGGGAGGTTTCTTCAAGCGGACAGGATCGAGTCGACTGCGGAGTCGGTGTTTCTCGTGTTCGGGAGGAATTCCTTCAAATGGCCAAGGCTTGCGTGGGAGCCGGAGCTATACCAATTTCACCGCTTTCGATGGCCTTCATCAAAGCGTCCACGACTTGGGGGTCAAACTTGATACCCGCATTGCTCTTGATTTTCTTCAGCGTATAGTCAAGCTCAATGGCCTTTTGATAGGGCCGGTTGGTTGTCATAGCGTCGAACGTGTCGGCCACACTAATGATTCTGGCGATTAGAGGGATGGCTTCGCCCTTGAGCCGGTCGGGATATCCATTTCCGTCCCATTGCTCATGGTGGTACTTCATGCCAGGAATCATGTCGCGCATTTGCTCAATCGATTTCATGATGTGCGCCCCCTTCACCGGATGCTGTTTCATTACTTCAAACTCCTCTTGAGTTAGCACACCAGGCTTCTTAAGAACCTTGTCATCAATCCCGATTTTGCCGACATCATGCAAGAGCGCCGAAATGCGAATGGTTTCGATCACCCTTTCATCCAAACCCATGGCTCTGGCAATAATGATGGAATAATCGGTGACTCGGTCTGAATGCCCGCGGGTGTAAGGGTCTTTCTCGTCGATGGCTGCTGCGAGCGCTCTGATGGTACCCACAAACAGATCTTTATTCTCCTTGAGGGCTCGTTTGATCTGCTCGACGTAAAGCTCGAGGTCAGCCGTCATCTTGTTGAAAGTCTGAGCTAGTTCGCCAATTTCGGTTTTGCTGTTGATAACAATCTTCTTTGAAAAGTCGCCCCTGGCAATCGATCGAGTGCTCTCCGCCAACTGTTGAATCGGCGTGGTGATGGACCGCGCGCTGACCCATCCCACAAACAGCGACAACAGTAGCACCCAGATTCCCCACTTGATGGTCTCTTTCTTCATTTGGGATACAATTGCGAATGCGTCCCTTTGGTCGACCTGCACAATTACTCCCCAGGAAGTTTCGGGGATAGCATAGTAAGTGCCAAGCATCTCCTTTTCTCTACCTCCTTCAAGGAGCTTAAAGGGGCGTGTCCCCGGCAGTCGAACATTGCCTCGGGAAGCTCTCCATGCTTCCGTGAACTCCTGAACAATCCCGATCTTGCTAAAGTCCATTCCCGTCATGATAGTGCGGCGTTCGGGATGAACCACGATCCGGCCGTTGAAATCAACCACGTAGACTGTCTTGCGGTCCATGCTATTTTCGGTAACCCAGTGAAGAATGTTGCTCAACCCGACGATGACAGTGGTGACACCTATCCATCTCTGTTCAGAGTTGATTGGACTGGACATGATGATTACCGGTTCAACCTGATTGTCGACTTCGAGGGCCAGAGGTTCGCTAATATAGAACTGGTCCTTACTCCCTTCCAAGAAGGCTCGCGTAAAGAAACGCTGAACCAGCGGGTCTTCCGCGTTGTATCTTCCAGCGCGCACTCCTTTGCCCCGGCTATTGACAATGTTGATATAGAGAAGGTTCTTTGAACGGGTGACCAGAGCCTCAAGCTTCTTCTGCAGGAGATGGTTTGTACTTGAATCTTCGATTCCCGAAATGCCGCCGCGCAATTCAACAGCACTGGCAAAGCCTAGAATCTGTTCCCGGTAACCGCTGAGATATTGTGCGATTTCTCGGGAAAGAGATTTGGCAATGCTAAGCTGGGACAGTTTCTCTGTTCTCTCCAGCTTTTCTCTGTTCAGTTCGATAACCTGCCAGCCATAGAAACAGAGAGGACCGATGCTGACGAGCATTAGCACCAACAGCAGGTGGTGCACAATTTTCGAACGTTTGAATTTGAATATTGACAGGTTGAACATAAAGAAAACAAAGGACTATCTGGGAAGACAACGTACCATTCACTCTTCGGTAATCTCTTAGGAACAGGTTAGTGTTTCGTGGCGGCTTCGGGCGCCCTTAGACACAACTAAAATCGAAAAGGCCCCGCCGTTTTGGCGGCAAGAAAACTGTGTAGAGAGCCAAGGAGTCGTTGACATTGAGTCCTCGGTGATGGAGAATTTCCAAAGTAGACCGAATCCAAGAGTTTTTTGTGCGCCCGGTGCAGGCTAGAGCACTGCGCAGCTTCCGCAAGTGATTGTACTTGTTCCACGTTGCCGGACGCACACGGGCGAAGGTTCTTTCCAGGGTGCACCGCAGCTCCAAGGACACTCCCAATGGCGAGCAGGACGACGACAGCAGTTCACGTCAAACCTCTTGTAGACAAAATCCATTACTTGGCCCAATTCAGGCAGAGAGCGGTCACTATCAAGCAATTGTTTGATTTTGGATCAAACCCAACAAAAGAGAAACTGCTGGTGGCTGCCCAGTTCCTGCATAGCGAGCTTCCCGTGCGGCTTTCTCACCGCGTCAGGGAATTGGAGAGCTTGCCTTACGGTCTGTCTGAGATGCCTTCGGTTGGTGTCGTCAGGGAAATGTATATTGAATCAGTCCGTCAGCTCATTGAACTGCCACGCCCTGAGAATACCGAGGATGAGGAACATTTCAACACCGTCATCGAGAATATCAAACAGCGCCACAATAACGTTGTCTCAATCATGGCCAAGGGAATTCAAGAGCTGAAACAGGCGCTCGGCCCTGATGCCGTCAATCCAGAAATCCAGGCGTTTCTGGACCGATTTTATCTTTCCCGAATCGGGCTGCGCATGCTGATTGGACAGCACACTGCGCTTCACCAGAACTCCAGACCCGGTTATGTCGGGCTCATTTGTGAGAAGTGTTCACCCACTGAAGTGGCCCAGGATGCCATGGCTAACGCTCGCAACCTCTGTCTCCTGCACTATGAAATGGCACCAGAAGTCAAACTGTTTGGAGACGCTGATCTTTCGTTTACGTACGTTCCTTCCCATCTTCATCACATGCTCTTCGAGCTTCTGAAGAACTCGATGCGAGCGACCGTGGAATTTCACGGAACCGGTGTTACGACTCTTCCCGCGATTCGAATCGTGATGGCTGAAGGGGTCGAGGATATGACGATTAAGATTTCTGATGAAGGTGGAGGCATTCCGCGCAGTGGCATCTCACGGATCTGGACCTACCTTTATACCACCGCTCATCCGCCTACGCTTGAGCCCAACTCTCCTTATGAGAGTGATTTTCAGGCCCCCCTCGCAGGACTTGGTTACGGACTGCCTCTCAGTCGGCTGTACGCTCGTTACTTTGGAGGAGATCTGCAGGTGATCTCGATGGAGGGATATGGTACCGACGCTTACATGCACCTGAAGCGCTTGGGCAACGCAGAAGAGGTACTGCCAAAAAAGCTACAGTGATGCACGGCGCTTTTCATTGTCTCGCCAAGGAACAGCCCGCCCGGAGGCCGTGAGCCGCCATCCTTCGACTCAGCCAAGGCTTGCTCGCAGTTTCCACTTCCAGATTCAGATTTCCCCTCCCCCGATGTCGTGCCCCCTCCACGACCGAAACAGCGAAAAGGCGAGGCGAGCATCTTTATTTTCTGTGGGTCTCAATAATACGAACGCTAGGCTCTTCGGCTGGACCTGCCCTTAGGCCCCTTAAGTATGACCTCGCCCATGCCGGCCCCTCGTACCTATCTCGCGCCCGCCCGAAGTAAAGGACCAAGAGGATAACGACCAACCCGGCCAGAGTTTTTCGTGCTAGCTCATTGGGGGGCAAGATAAGTACTACAAAGATGAAGAGTCCCCAGATCAAGCCGAGATAACTCACCGGTCGGCTGTACCTGCTCAGATTCCAGACTGCATCTTTTTGCCATCCGGGAGCACGGGTCCCCAGGTAGATGGGAATGAGGTAAGAGATGTAAAAGGTCACGACTGAGATGGATGTCACGACAGAGTAGGCCCCCGAATAAATCAAGGCCGCAAAGGCCAACAATGCCGTACTCCAGATCGCTGCATCCGGCGTACCGTGAGTGGCGCTGACTCGCTTCCAAAATGAGGAGAAGGGCAGGCCATTGTCGCGGGCAAACGCATAAACCGTACGAGAACAGGAGGTAACACAGGAAAGTCCGCAGAACCACATCGCCAGGGCGGCAATGGCGGAAAGGGCAGCTCCTGCCCGCCTCCCAAGCGCTTGAGAAAGAATCGTGACAACCGCAGGCACCGGTTGACCAGCGGCATCCACTGAACGTAATACCTGATTGACGTCCTTGATTGCTAACACCAGCGCCAATAGCAGCAGGTATCCGGCCACCGCCGAAACACTCACTGACAGGACGATGCCCCATGGCACTCGCCTCCGGGGATCCTGAGTCTCCTCGGCAACGTGAGCCGAGCCGTCAAAACCGGTAAAGGTCCATTGAGCCTGCAGGAGGCCCAGGATGAACGCCCATCCATAAGATCTTCCGTTACTGTTAATGGCCTGGGTAAGAAAATCTACGGGCTGATGCGGAGCGAAAAACGCCAGGGCCCCCACCACGACAGCCACGCCGGCCAGATGGATCGTCACGCTGGCATCGTTCAAGAAGGCCACCCAGCGGATTCCGAAGTGATTGATCATGGCGTGGGAAAACAGAACGATGGCATAAAGCCACAACAAATTGCCTGGGGAAGCTTCAATACCCAGTAGCGGAGCCACAAAGAGGGCACATCCGTAGTCAATTCCAGCCAGCGCCGTAATCAACGCGACAAGATTGAAACATGCGGCGGACCAGCCCCATCCCTTCCCACCCAGAGCGGCTGCCCAATGATACATGGCCCCTGAAGTGGGGAAGGCCGAAGAAAGTTCCGCCATCCCCAACGCGACCACCAGCGAAAAGAAGGCCACGATCGGCCATCCGAAGGTCATTTGAAGCGGGCCGCCCATCTCGAATCCGTAGCCAAAAAGCGTGATGGCTCCCGTAAGAATCGAAATAATGGAGAATGAGATCGCAAAGTTGGAGAATCCTCCCATGGTACGGAAAAGTTCCTGCACATAGCCCAGCTTGCCTAACTCGCGGGCATCTGCATCCGAAGAAGGGCTGATGTTTTGATCTGGTTGCATCGGTAGGGATATTGCAGCTGAGTCTATTGCGTCGGTCTTAACCAACAGTCCTCAAGATGTCTTTTGAACCCGCACATTGAACAACCGCGTCCCAGAGCTGTCAAGGAAAATGACGGAGGGTGGCAAGCGATTGGGACGAAAGGGCTGGACTTCAATCTCACTTGAAAGGACAGAACGAACGGGCTCACGTCGGTCCTTCGTGCCCCACTAGAAATTGCAGACCGTCGAATTGCTGTCGCCGATTAACCTTTCCAACCAGACAATTGACAGAGCAAAGTTGATTCTCTATGCTTTCGCCACCAATCGGGGAAGCGCTGGGTGCTTTCGATGAACCCGTCAGTCAGTTCGAAATGTTCCCACCATGCAGAATGGTCAGAACTGATTTCGAATGAAATGCGGATACTGGACATTTGCACCTCTCAGGTCCTTCCTAATGGCCGGCCCACTCAGGAACTCTAAGTGCTCTACTATGCCCTAACGATCTTCCTATCGGCCTTTCTCTTGTTCCTCGTCCAACCTCTGATCGGGAAATTCATTTTGCCTTGGTTTGGCGGAAGTCCGGCCGTCTGGACAACCTGCATGCTCTTCTTTCAGGTGTTGCTCCTGCTGGGTTACACCTACGCACATCTTATCGTTAACTATAGACCGCGTACCCAAAGAAGAATTCATCTGACGATCTTGCTGCTCTCCTCATTCTTTCTGATCTTCCTCACCGTATCCTGGAAGCCCCCGATCTTGCCAGGAGAGAGTTGGAAGCCTCGTAGCAGTGATTATCCTACCTGGAAGGTTATCCAACTCCTGGCGGTCAGCGTGGGCTTCCCGTTCTGGATCCTTTCTGCAACAGGACCACTTCTTCAAGGCTGGTTCACCCGCACTCACCCGGGCGACTCTCCCTATCGCCTATACTCTCTTTCCAACCTGGGATCCCTCTTGGCTCTGATCAGCTACCCCTTTTTGGTCGAACCGATGTTGACCCTGAAAGCGCAGGGAGCCATCTGGTCTCTCGGATATTTT
>Ga0114129_10003469_pt1 | contig 22175 bp, 23 predicted proteins | sample RhiMetdeltSRZDD1_FD_80071 | JGI IMG/M metagenome (GOLD analysis project Ga0114129, IMG submission 80071) | Populus rhizosphere microbial communities from Tennessee, USA - Rhizosphere MetaG P. deltoides SRZDD1 (version 2) (version 2) | ecosystem: Host-associated > Plants > Roots > Rhizosphere >... | reverse complement strand
GCGCCGTACGCCTCCAATGGCGGGCAGCAGCGAAAATCGAGGACACGTCGCGTACTGGTGCTCATCACACCACCACTGGACGCACCGCAAGAGTCGCACCGCAGCCCGCTCGGGCCGAACGCCTCGCCGCGCCGCGTTCGCCCTCAGGAATGGCGACGGCAGGTTGTGACGCGCTCCCGCGATTCGTGATCCGGCGGGGCCGCCGCGTGCCGGATCATCGGCAGAGGCGCGGGTTCTGGCGCCGCGGTGCTGGCCAGAAGCTTGCGTGGACGGCACGACAGTCGCGCGTCGCCGCGCGTGGAGCCAAGGAGGCTTGGATGATTTCGAAGAAAGGGTTTCGCTGGCTCGCGGTCGTCATCGTCGCGGGGGCGATCGCGGGATCGAGCGGTGCGTCGAAGGCCGCCGCTCAAATCGTTCCGTCGTTCCAGTTGAGCGGAGAGTTCGACACGCTGCATCTCACTGAATTCAACAGCACGACGGCCGGCGCCGGTCTGAACGCGAAGTGGAACATCGTGCCGGGGCTGGCGGTGGACGGCGTCGTGTCGTACTTTCCGCAGAGTTGGCAGACGAACACGTCGACGGGCTCGTTCATCGGCCAGAATCTCCTGCTGGCGCTCGGCGGCGTGAAGCCCGGCGTCACCTTCGGGCGCTACGAATTCTTCGGACGCGCCCGGGCCGGCGTGCTCGATTACCTCCAGCAAAACGATCCGTTTGCTTGCCTGGCCATCTTCCCCACGCCGCTCCAGTGCCAACTGGCGGCCGGCTACGCGGCGTTTGCGATGGACTTCGGCGGCGGCGCGGACATCGGCCTGAGCGAGGACGGACGGCTGCGCGTGCACGCCGAGGTCGGCGATCTGATGGTGCGTTACGGACAGGAGTCCACGCGACCGGACGGCGCGATCACCACCGGTTTCTACGGCCATAACCTGCTGTTCACCGCCAGCCTCGGCTGGCGATTCTGACGGACCGGCACCGCCGGACCGGCACCGCCTGCGGTGATCGCGATCACCGCACGCCGTGGCCGGTCGCCGCGGCCGTCGGCTCCGCGGAAAAATTCTTGAAGATTTTGGCGACTCCACGGCTGACGCGCTTCTCGACGTGCGATGGGCTCGACGACTGATGGACGTCCTTCACACCCACGCCGCGCCACAGGAGCGCCGCGCTCGTCGCATCGGTGAGATCGATCGTCAGCGTGCCGACCACGTTGCCCCTGACGTGAACGCCGGTGTACCACGTGGGATTCCAGCGCCCGTCCCAGCCCGGGTACCAACTCCCGGCGTAACCGATCCCCCAGCCCCAGGCGTACCCGCCGTACCCGGTCGTATAGGCCGTGTATTCCTTCTCGGTCTTGAAGGCCTGGCGCGTGGTCACGTACATGTCCGGGTCGCGATCGTCTCTGCTGAAGCCTCGCGCCGCGAGCTCGGCGGCAACGGCGGCGTTGATGCGCTCGTCGACCAGCGGGTTGTCGGTTTTCGTGCAGTCCTTGAACGTGTACGTTTTCAGCCGCGTGAAATCCGTGGCGGGTCTGACATCGTACGAGACTCTCTGCGCGGAAGCGGTCGCCAGCATCGACGCCGCGATCGTGATGCCTCCCAACAGTCGAAGGATGGTCTTCATGAGTCCTCCTCGGTCTGGCTTGCGAGGTGATCGCCGTCAGATCGAGTGAGGGCAAGAAGTCTGCCGCGAGCGCTACGCGGCGGTCGTCACCGCCTTGTGGAAGACCTTGAAAGTGCCTCTGGCGGTGTCGATCAACACGCTCTGCAATTGCGACTCACTGAACACGATCAGCGCGCCGGCGCAGTCCTCGAGCATGTCGCCGATGACGCGCAGGTCGTCGCGAGACAGTCCGAGCCAGAAGGTGCCGACCATCGCGCCCGCTCCTGCGCCGATTGCGTCGTCCCACAAGAGAAAGGGCGGCAAGAACAGACCGCCGAGATCTCCGGCCGCGAGCCCGATCCACGCTCGGCCGCGATCGGGCCGGTCGGCGGTCACGATCTTCAGCTTGCCATCGAGCTCGCGGCTGATCACGGTGGCTTCGTACGCGCGGACGATCCCGCCGGCGTACAGTCGCGTCACGAGCTCATAGTCGCTCTTCGCGTCATCGAGACGCGCGTACGTCGCGACGTACACCAGGACGGTCTCGCCAGCCTTCATGACGTTCTCCGTTCCGCCCGTCGTCGCGCCCCCGCACGATGCCGAGCTTCTTCATCCGAAAACGCAGGGTATTGGGATGGAGACCGAGCCGCTCGGCCGCATTGCCGACGCCGTTGATCCGCCAACGGCACTCGCGGAGGACGTCTTCGATGTGCGTGCGCTCGACCGCGCTGAGCGTGCCGGCATCAGCCGGAACGCGGGGCGCCAAGATCTCGAACGCGTCGTCGAGCAGCCGGAGCGTGTCGTCGGTCGAGTGAATCAGCGCACGCTCGATGACGTTCTCGAGCTCGCGCACATTGCCCGGCCAGCTGTAGCGCTGCAGCGCGTCCATCACGTCGGCGGGCACGTTGCGGATCCACCGCTGCATCTCGCGCTGCCGCTTGCGGATGATGAACCACACGAGCGCGGGAACGTCGTCGCGCCGCTCGCGCAGCGGCGGCACGCGGATCGGAAAGACGCTGAGACGGTAATAGAGATCCTCGCGAAACTCGCCGTCGCCGGCGGCGCGCGCCAGATCGCGATGCGTCGCCGCGATGATGCGCACGTTCACTTTCTGCGTGTGCGAGGATCCGAGCCGCTCGAACTCGCCCTCCTGCAACACGCGCAGCAGCTTGGTCTGCAAGTCGAGCGGCAGGTCGCCGATCTCGTCGAGGAACAACGTGCCGCGGTGCGCGAGCTGGAATCGTCCCGGCCGCATCGCGACGGCGCCGGTGAACGCGCCGCGCTCGTGGCCGAACAGCTCGCTCTCGATCAGCGTGGGCGGCAGCGCGGCGCAATTCACGCTGACCAGCGGGAACGCGTGACGCGGCCCGTGCGCGTGCAGGGCGCGCGCGATCACCTCTTTTCCGGTTCCCGTCTCCCCCAGCAGCAGCACCGTGCTGTGCGTCGACATGACTTCCTGCACGCGCGCCAGCACCGTCTGCCACGCCACGCTGTCGCCGACGATCTCGTCGAGATCGGTTCGCGCGATCTCGCGGTGGGCCGCCGGCGCCGTCGGTGTCGCGCGCGCAGCCGTGAGCCGCGCGAGCTCGGCGCGGCTGTGCCGCAGCGCTTCGTCCTGGCGCCAGCGATACAACGCGCCCGCCATGATCTCGCCGAGCAGCCGCAGCCGCACGGCGAGCGGTTCGCTCCACGAGATGTCCGCGCGCGCGGCTTCGAGCGCGAGCGCGCACGCGCGGCGGCCGGCAATCGCAATCGGCATGACGACGGCCGACCGCAGCGGCGTCTCCCGCAGATCCTCCATCAGACGCGGCGTCACCAGCTCGATCGGCAGGCCTTCCGGAATCCGTTCGAGCACGACCGGCTCGCCGTTCACGCACTGCCGATCGAGCAGCCACGTGAGACGCGGCACCTGCGTCTCGATGTCGACACCCGACAACCGGTCGGATGCCCAGTGGTGCGTGGCGCGCACCGCCTCGCCGTCGTCGGAGAACTCGACCAGCGTGCTGCGATCGATGCCGAGCACGTCGCCGATGCGGCGCAGCGTGTTGGCGATCGCCGTCACGACATCGTCTTCACCGCGACCGATGAATTCCGACGAGAGCTCCACGGCGAGTCGATCGACCTGCTGGCACCGCTCGTCGTCGGGCACGTCCACCAGTACGCTCATCGCCGTGCCTCACTTCTGCCGCGGTGGATACTGCTCGAACATCTTCGCGAGCGCCTTGTTGATCTTGGCCGTGTTCTTCTCGGGTTTGTCGCTCACCGTCTCGGTGGCCTTCGCGCGCCACACGAGCTTTTTCGTCTGCGCGTCGTAGAGGTCGACGACCAGCGTCCCCTGCACGTAGGTCTCGACGCTCGCCGTGCCGTACCCGCCGAATCCCCAGCCGGGGCCGAATCCCGTCGCCACGAGCTCCTTCTGATCGTGCGTGATGACGTGCGTCGCGACGAACACGTCGGGATTCGCCGCCGCCATGAACCCTTTGGCCGCCATCTGCTGATCCACCGCCGCGTGAATGCGATTGTCCGCGAGCGGATTCGACGACGGCGTGCCGGCCGTCCATCCGTACGTCCGGTACGCCGCGAAGCTCGCCGACGGATCGGAATCGACGTACACCTTCTGAGCGGATGCGACGGCCGGGACGAGCCACAAACCGATCACGAAGACTATCCACCTGCGCATAAGGCCTCCTCGAATCGTTCGTCGTAGTGATTGCCGATGAGCCACGGACAATCTACGCGCGAGGCGGCGTCCGCGATACTGGGCGAATGTCCTGATCGGTCAGGAAAAAGTGACAGGGTCACGCGGCCGATTGCGACTGGTCGGCCTGACGCGATGGCACGTGAATCGGCACGCGCGCTTCGATCGTCGTGCCGTGGTTCGGCGTCGAGCGCACCACCATCTCGCCGCCGACCGACCGCACACGCTCGCGCATGCTCACGAGGCCGAGGCCGTCGTTCCGGGTATCTGGCTCGAAGCCGCGGCCGGAATCTTCGACGCGCAGGACGACCTGGCTGTCGGCCGTGGACAGGCTGACGCGCGCTTCCGACGCGCCGCTGTGTTTGACGACGTTGGCGAGCGCCTCCTGGACGACGCGGAACAGACAGAGCGACGTCGCGCCGGACAAGGTGTTCGGCACGTGATCGTCGGAGAAACGCACCCGCACGCCGTGGTCCGAGACCTCGTGGCAATGGCCCTGCACCGCCGGCACGAGGCCGAGCGCGTCGAGCTTCGCCGAGTGCAGGCGATGCGACAGGTAATGGACCTCCGACGACACCTCTTGGTAGGTCGCCCGAAGGCTCGCGAACGAGGCCTCGATGGCGCTCGACCCGCGCACGACCGCCGCCAGCTGGTCGATCTCCATCGCCACGAGCGCGAGCCGCTGGCCCACGTTGTCGTGCAGCTCGCGCGCGATTCGCAGCCGCTCCTCTTCCTGCGCGCCGATGAGGCGGCCGCTCAGATCGCGCAGCATCTGCTCGGCGCGGCGATAGTCGGTCAGGTCGGTCACACCGCCGATGAAGCCCAGGAACTTTCCGTCCTCGTCGTATCGCGGGACGCCATGGTCCAGCACCCAGCGATACTCGCCGTCGTGCCGCCGGACGCGGTACTCCACGGAGACCGCGTTCTGCGTCTCGAACGCGCGCGTGCACGCCTCCTTGCAGATATGACGATCGTCCGGATGCACATCCTCCAGCCATCCCGAGCCGAGTGAGGCCTGGAGCGAACGGCCCGTCATGTCGCACCACGTCTTGTTGACATAGATGCACGCCGTGTCGCCGCCGCACATCCAGACGCCGACGGGCAGGGCGTCGGCGAGCCGGCGAAAGCGTCCTTCGCTCTCGCGGACGGTGATGTCGGCGCGCTTCCGCTCGGTGATGTCCGTGTGGCTGACGACGGCGCCGCCGTCCTCGATCCGCAGCGGCGTCACCGTCATCAGAAACCATCGCTCGTCGCCGGCGAGATCGCAGCGATATTCGAGCTCGAATCGCGGACGGCTGCCGGCGCAGACCGCCGCCACGCCGTCGAGCGCCTCGCGGGCGCCGTCGACGCCTGCGCTCGCCGCGCTCGCACAGATCGCGAGATAGTCGACGCCGGACGCGATGACGCCGGGCGCGTGCGCGGACGTGGACCACAGACAGGCGAGCGATTCGTTCACCGTGAGGATGACGCCGTGGCGATCGAGCACGGCGACGCTCGACGGCAGCGATCGCAGGATCGCGCCCTTCAACGCGTCGCTCACGGCCAGCGCATCGCTCGCGCGTTGACGCTGCAGGTTGTCCGCGAACACTTCGGAAATCATCCGGAGCTGGTCGAGCAGTTCCGCCGACCACGTCGTGCGGCTCTTCAACGAGATCCAGAACAGCGCGCCGAGCGTCACGCCGCCGGCATCGAGCGCCGTCACCGCGATCGACCAGCTGCCCGGCGGGCGATCGGCGACGCGCGGGCCGAGCGCGCGCGGCAGGTCGTCGACCTGCGTGATCACGAGGCGCTCCTCGCTGCGCAGTCGAAGGGCAATCCAGTTCGGATTGCTCATGTCGCCGAACGTCCCGAGCCACACGTCGTCGACGCCGACGGCGCGCGCGACCTCGCGCAGGCTCGCGTCGACCGCCGTGCCAGCCTGGCTCGACGGCACCCTGGCAAAGCCGCGCAGCAGGTCGGCCAGCGTGGTCTCGAATCGGACCTGCCGGTTCAGCGAGGCCTCGAGCCGGCGGCGGCGGCGGTTCTGCGCCACGAGCGCGACGATCAGCACCAGCTCCAGCGCTGACAGCACGATCGCGGACAGGATCTGAACGTGATCCGTCGCGGGATCGGCGCCAACTCGATAGGCGTACGCGGATCCCAACGCGGCCGCGATCATGAAGACGCAGAGAGCAGCTCCCGCAACGCGGGGGTGAAGGCGTGCCGTCATCTCACGCGCATCCCCTGATCGATCGTCCGTTGCCGTGTCATACGAGGTGCTGCTGCATCGCAAAACGAATCAGCTCCGCGCTCGTCTTGATTTGCAGCTGCTCCATCATCCGGTACTTGTGAAACGCCACCGTGCGCTGCGCGACGCTCAGGATGCTCGCCGCTTCCTTCATCGACTTGCCTTCGGCGAGGAGCTGCAGCACTTCGCGCTGCCGCGTCGTGAGCTCGTGCGACGGCCTGCGGGCGTCGGGGCCGTGCGTCAACGCCTGGATCACGCCGTCGGTCAGGAGCGGCGTCATATAGGACCGCCGCCCCATCGCTTCGCGGACGGCGGCCAGCAGCTCCGAGCCGGCCGACCGTTTCAGCAGATAGGCGGACGCGCCGGCCCGGAACGCTTCGGCGGCGAGATCGGGATCTTCGTTCATCGTGACGAACACGAGCTTGACCGTCGAATCGATCTGTTTGATCTGCCGGGCGGCGTCGAGGCCGTTCAACAGCGGCATGCCGATGTCGATGATGACGACCTCCGGATGCAGCTCGCGGACGGCGGCCAGCAGCGCGCGGCCGTCGCTCACGCGACCGACGATCTCGCACGCCGGCGCGAGCAGCGTTTCGAAAGCTTCGCTGACGAGCCGGTGATCGTCGGCGATGAGCACGCGCGGCTTCAACATGACTTCTCCTCGGAACGTTCGTGCGTCTCTCGATCCTGTTCGTGCATCACATGTACCCGGCAACGACACGCTCTCCGTCGCGCCGCTCGCCGCCAATCGCTCACCGGTTGTCGTCATCGCGCTCACCGTACTCCGTTATCGATTCGCTTCACGCGTCCCTGCCCGGCGATCGAGGGACGGCCCGCCGCGGCACGACAGATGCGGACGGGAGCAGAGGAGGATTTGTGGCGGAGACCGCCATGCCGCGCGCCGTCAGATCGTGCTGACCAGCGAGGGGGGCTGGAACGTCTCGATGGAGTTCGACGATCGCCTCGTCTTCATCGGACATTGCAGCGACTGGCACCGGGTCGAGCACCTCTGCGAAGGCCAGGTCTGGACCACGCAGCCCCACTCACATGCGCTTTGATGATCGCGGCGCATCGCCCGTCTCACACGCCGACGTCCGCGCGCACGTACTTCTGACCCGAGGCTCGCTTCAGGAAGCCGGCGTCGACGAGCGAGTCGAGCAGCGTGTCGCACGTCCGTGCATCCAGACCCCATAACCGTTGAATCTGCGGTTTCGTCAGGTTCAAGCCGGGTATTTCGAGGTATTCGGCGCGAATGATATCCAGCCAGTCCGACCTGGTGTTGTCAGTGGTCATCATGTGATCCTCCAGTCGGCCCGCGATCGTCGTCTGCGTGCGTGGGTTGAACTCAGGACGAGCAACGATGGTGCCGTGGGTTGGACTTGCCGTCTCGGTCCATCACCCGAGACGCAGAATACGAGTACGTCAGGAGGGTCGCAATACAGTGAACACCGTAGTTTTTTTTGACAGAAATCTGCGTTCTGGTCGTTGAAAAGACTTTGTGGTCATTTGCCGAAGGTGCGCTTCACGCTTCGATGATTCGGTTCCGCACCGCATAGCGAACCAGATCGCTCATCGAATGAAGGTTGAGCTTCGCCATCACCCGCCCACGATGCGTTTCGACCGTCTTGATGCTGATGTTCAGCGCCGCCGCGACCTGCTTGTTGCTCTTCCCCTCGGTCAGCAGCTGCAGGACTTCACGTTCTCGCGCGGTCAGAGGGCGCGGCGCCGTCTCCTCGGTGAAACGGGTCGATCCTCGACCGGGCACGTGCGCGCCGCGATTCGACACGAACGGCTGATTCCCGAGGATCGCGTCGATCGCGTCGACGAGCGCGCGCTTCGACTCGGACTTCAGCACGTACCCGCGCGCGCCGGCCGCGAGAATGTTGCTGAGCATCTGTTCCGAGTCGTGCATCGTCAGGATGAGGACCGAGGTCTTGACGAGCCGCAGGATCCGGCGCGTCACCTCCAGGCCGTTCAGCTCCGGCATGGCGACGTCGAGCACGACGATGTCGGGACGCAGCGCCACGGCGAGGGCAATCGCCTCCCGTCCGTTGCCCGCTTCCCCGCAGACGATCCATCCGTCGACTGCTTCGAGCACGGTGCGCACGCCTTGCCGGACGACATCGTGATCGTCTGCGATCAGGATGCGAATCGTCTTCATGGCGAGCCCGTCGTCAGCGGCACGCGGACCCGGACCGTCGTGCCGCGATTGGTGAACTCGATCTCGAAGGTCCCCGAAAGCTGCCGGATGCGTTCGCGCATGCTGGGAATGCCGATGCCGGTGCGGCCACGCGCCGCGGCGCGATCCGCCGTCGCGTCTCGAAGGCCGCGTCCGCGATCGCGAATCTGGAGACGGACACTTCCCTGCGCGACGTCGAGCGTCACCGAAGCGGTTTGGCTTCCCGAATGCTCGTGCACGTTGGTCAGGCTCTCCTGAACGACGCGGAACAGCGCCCGCTCGATGCGCGGGTCGCTCCGCGCCACATCCTCGAGATCGAGATCGACGACGATGCCCGTCCGCTCGGTGAAGTCGGCCGCGTACCATCGCAACGCCGACGCGAGGCCCATCTCGTCGAGCAGCGGCGGATGGAGGAGGTACGCCATCGCGCGCACTTTATCGGCGCTCTGGGTCGCCAGCGTCCGGCTGTCCGAGACGTGACCGCGCCACTGCGCGCCGAGGGAGGACTCGGCCGCCTCCAAATGATCGAGGTTCATCGTCAGCGCCGCAAGGGTTTGCGCCGTCGAATCGTGCAACTCCCGCGCAAGGCGACGGCGCTCGTCGTCCTGCACGTCGAGCAGCCGGCCGGCGAGCTGCCGGTATTCTTCGGCGTCGCCGCGCAGCGTCTCTTCGAGTGCTTTACACGCGACCCATGCGCCGATGTGACTGGAGAGCCGTTTCATCCGGCTGCCAAAGGCCGCGTCGCGGGCGCGCCTCTCGTCGGCGAAGAGCAGCATCACGCCAACCGGTTCCGGCGCCTCGATGCGGCAGCCGAAGGCCGTCCGCCATTTCGAGCGCCGGCTGCGCCAGACGACGTCGCCGGTCCGCCACACGTGCTCCGCCACCGACCGATCGATCGCTGGCGGCGACGTCCCCGCCGCCGGCCCTTTCGCGGTGCGGACGGAGTAGCTCGCGCACCACGCGCTGATCGGCTCGAGCACCTTCGTCGCGAGGTTGGGCGCCCAAACCTGCCCGCGCGCCCACGTCGTCCGCTGACAGATCACTTGCAGCGCGGCGGCCGTGCCCACCGCCAGCGTCTCCGCGCCAATCAGCACTTTCGTCACGGCGTGATGGAGATCGAGCTCCTCCTCGGCCGCTGCGCGTGCCGACGCCACCGCGTCGACGTCGGCGAGCGCGATGACGGCGCCGGCGCGGTTGGCGTCGGGTCGAATCGACAACCTGTAACGGCGGCCTTCTCGATCCTGAACATCCTGGGTCTCGACTGATCCGGTTTCGATGGCACGCTTCAGCAGCCGATCGACATCGGCGACGACGACGTTCCAGCCCAGGTCGGTGATCGGCCGTTCGATATCGAGGGCGATGACATTCACCATTCGGCGCGCGGCCGCCGTGAAGCGTTGCACGCGCAGCTCGCGGTCGACGACGACCAGCGGCAGATCGAGATCGCCGAGCAGGTGCTGCAATTCGGTGTCGACGCGGGTCAACTCGAGATTGCGCCGCTTCAGCTCCTCGACCGCGTCGCCGCCTGCCAATTCGTTGGTGAGCGCCGCGATCTCGTCGGGACGCTGCCGCAGGTAGGCGTCGTAGCTCGCGAGATCGGTGAATCCGCGGCGGATCATCCGGCGCAGAATGCGCCGCTCGACCACGGCGCCTGTCTCCAGCGTGGCGCCGGCGTCGAACGCGCCCCTCGCGGTCCGAAGAATCGCGCGCACGTCTGCGGTGCGCGTGGCAGTGCGGGCGCGGGCCGGCGGTCGATTGAGGAGCGGATGTCTCGCGATCCAAGCGAGCTCGCGCGCGATCGCCGCCGGGCGGAGCACGAAATCCGCGGTTGGGGTGTCGTCCGCGAAGGTGATTCCGCCCTGCTGCTGAATCGCCTGCAGTCCGCGAACGCCGGCAGATCCCGTTCCGGACAGCACGACACCGATCGCGGCGTGCCGCCGCACGTGGGCCAGCGATTCGAAGAATGCGTCGATCGGGCTCGCGCCGGAGCGAGGACGCCGCACCGGCGACACGAAACCGCCGGCGATCGTCATCATCGCGTCCGGCGGCGCGACGTACACCTGATTCGGGTGGAGGCGTGTGCGCTGGCGCACGTCGACGACCGGCATCGACGTCGTCGGCGCGAGCACACGAGCGCCGATGCGCGCGGTCGAGGAGGTCACCTGCGGAACGACGACGAAGGCCATACCGGTGTCCGGCGGCAGATGACGGAACAACTCCGCAATCGGAGTGAGGTCACCCACCGACATCCCGATGCCTACGATCGCGTTGACCCACGAAGCATGTCCGCCATGCCGACGTCGATCCGATTCCCGGCCGCGGTTCGTTTTCGACATCGTCCGGCGGATCGCCACTCGGGGCGCATCGATTATCCACTAGAAACTAAAGCAAACCGATCGCAAAAGTGCGCGTGCGCATCAGATCGTCGCTCACTGACACCTGTCATCGATCACAGCATACCGTCGCGCTGGCGAGCCCGCGGCCATCGTTTCGAACGTTTCCGCCGCACACACCGCGACGCGATGTGGTTCTGCTCTTGCCCTTCGACCGGCATGGTGTGCCGGATTCAGATCGTGCAGGAACCCGAGGGATGCACGGTGCATCTTGCGGGGCGCCTGACCGCGGCGGATGTGACGGACTTGTATCGCGCGTGCGGAGATTCCTCCGGATCGGTGCGAATCGATCTGACGGATCTGCTGTCGCTCGATGCTGCGGGGTTCGACGCGCTTCAGCGTCTGACGAAGGGCGGCGCCGAGCTCATCGGCGTCGCTCAGTACCTGCGCCACAAGATGGGCCCGCTCTGAGGCTCGTCCGTCCACAAACCGGCACCAGAGGAGTCCCGCATGCTGGCCCGCGTTCGTGTTGGACAGCGCGCGTCGCTCGTCTACGCGATCGCGCCTCTTGTCGTCGCGCTGAGCGCGCCGGTGATCGTGCCGGCGGCTCAGCCGACGATGATGCCGTGGGACGCGCCGCTGGCGGAGTTGTGGCAGCAGCCGCGCGACCTGGCCGATCGCGATCTGTTCTACGGACCGTGGGGCGCGGAGCGCGCGCCCGATCCGAACGCCGTCTACACCTTCGTCCGGCCGAAGCAGGGCGGCACGAATCCCGGCGTCATCGTCCGCGATCCGCTCGGGCGTGAATGGCACGTCAAGCAGCCGTCGCGCAACGGTCAGGGCGACGAAGGACCGGCCGAAGTCGTCGTGTCGCGCGTGCTCTCGGCCGTCGGCTATCACCAGCCACCGGTGTACTACCTGCCGTCGTTCACGATGACGGATCGCTCGGGCACGCGTCTCGTACGCGGCGGACGCTTCCGTCTCCACGACGGCACGATGCGCAGTCGCGGCGAATGGTCGTGGCGCCGGAATCCGTTCGTCGGCATGCGGCCGCATCAGGGGCTGCTCGTGATTTTGCTGACGTTCAGCAGCTTCGACTTCAAGACCTCGAACAACACGCTGTACGAAGTGCGGAGCGCCGATCATCACGTCGAACAGTGGTACGTGGTCCGCGATCTCGGCGGCGCGCTCGGCGAGACCGGCTGGGTCCGTCCGAAGCGAAACAATCCCGACGTGTTCGAGCGGCAGCGCTTCATCGTCGGCGTCCACGACGGCTTCGTCGTGTTCAGCAATCACACCAGACATCAGGACGCGATTCGCGGCCTCACGCCGGCCGATGTCGGCTGGGCGAGCGAGCTCCTGTCGCGGCTCAGCGATCGGCAATGGCACGACGCGTTCCGCGCCGGCGGCTACGCGCCGGCCGCCGCCGACCGATTCATCAGGAAGCTGCGCGCCAACATCGCGCAGGCCCAGCAGGTGGCCGGCGACGACTGGCGTCCGGCGCCGTCGAGGTGATGCGTGCGCCGCGTGATCATCACCGTTCTGTTGTGGATCGTCGTCGCCGGCCGCATCGAGCCGGCGCCGCAGTCGACGCCGCTGCCGATCAAGGCCGACTCGGTGAAGTTCGCGGTGATCGGCGACAGCGGCACCGGCGATCGCGCGCAGTACGACGTGGGCCGGCAGATGGAGAGCGCCCACGCGAAATTCCCGTTCGACCTCGTGATCATGCTCGGCGACAACATGTACGGACGCCAGGAGCCGCAGGATTTCGTCGCGAAGTTCGAGGAGCCCTACAAGCCGCTGCTCTCGGCCGGCGTCACGTTTTACGCGTCCCTGGGCAACCATGACAACCAGTCGAATCGCTTCTATCAGGGCTTCCACATGGGCGGCGAGCGCTATTACACCTTCGCGCGGCGAGGCGTCCGCTTCTTCGCCTTCGACACGAACCTCATGGATCCCAAACAGGTCGACTGGATCGAGGGCGCGCTGAAGCAGTCGCAGGACGACTGGAAGATTTGTTACTTCCACCATCCGCTCTACTCCGATGCCGGCCGTCACGGATCGGACGTGCAGTTGAGAGTCGTGCTCGAACCGCTGCTCGTGAAGTACGGCGTGAACGTCGTGTTCGCCGGACACGATCACGTGTACGAGCGGCTGAAGCCGCAGAAAGGAATTGCCTACTTCGTGTCCGGCTCGGGCGGTCAGCTCCGCAAGGGAGACGTCAAGCCGACGGCCGAGACCGCCGCGTACTTCGATGACGATCAGTCGTTCATGCTCGTGGAAGTCGCGGGTGACGATCTGTTCTTCGAGGCGCTCTCGCGCACGGGACGCGCGGTGGATTCGGGCGTCATTCGCCGGCAGCCCTCGCCGGGATCGACGGGGGGACTATGAGAAACCACGCGATCGCCAACCACGCCATCGCCACGCACGCCCATCGGCGGCGGCTGACGGCCGGACGCGTCTGGCACGACGTGTCGCGCCACCTCTTCGATCGATTCCTGCTGCTGCCGATCGGCGCCGCGATCGCGCTCGTCTGGGCGAACACAGGACCCGAAAGCTACTTCACCTTCGCGCACATGCTCGCGTTTCCCGTGAACGAGATCGGCATGGCGCTGTTCTTCGCGCTGATCACGCAGGAGATCGTCGAAGCGGTGATGCCGGGCGGCGCGCTGCATTCGTGGCGCCGATGGGGGCTGCCGCTCGTCGCCGCCGCCGGCGGCGTCGCCGGCTCCGTGTCGGTGTATCTCGCCTACGTGAACCTCGCGTACGTGACCGTGCTCGCGCAGGCCTGGCCGATCGCGTGCGCGGTCGACGTCGCCGCCGCGTACTACGTGCTGAAGACGATCCTGCCGCGCAGCGGCGCCCTCCCCTTCGCGCTCGTGATCGGGATCGCCACCGACATCTTCGGCGTGTTCGTCGTCGCGCCGCGCCATCTGGTGCTCGCCACCCACGCGGGCGGCGCGGCCCTGATGATGATCGCGGTCGCGCTCGCGGCGGTGATGCGTGCCGCCGGCGTCCGTTCGTTCTGGGCCTACCTCTCGATCTGCGGCACCGTGTCGTGGTTCGCGTTCTATCTCGTCGGTCTGCATCCCGCGTTCGCCCTGGCGCCGATCGTCCCCTTCCTCCGGCACGAACCGCGGAGGCTCGATCTCTTCGCCGATCCGCCCGACGACGACGCGACGCATCACTTCGAGCACGAATGGAACGTGCTCGTCCAAGCCATCCTGTTCCTCTTCGGCCTCGTGAACGCGGGCGTCATCCTCCGCGGCTATGACACCGGCACGTGGGCGGTGCTGGCGGCCGCGCTCGTCGGACGTCCGATCGGCATGCTCGCGGCGGTCGGGCTCGCGTGCGCCGCCGGCCTGCATCTGCCGCGGCGGCTCGGCTGGCGCGAGCTCGTCGTCGTCGCGCTCACGATGTCGAGCGGGTTCACGATTGCGTTGTTCTTCGCGACCGGCGTCGTCGCCCCTGGTCCGGTCCAGGTCGAGATCAAGATCGGCGCGCTGGCGACGTCGGTCGGCGCGCTGCTGGCGCTCGCCGCCGCGCGGCTGCTCGGCGTCCGGCGAGTCGTTCGCTGATCGACCCTGAGGAGGACGTCCCATGGCCTTCCGCCTGAAGCCCGACAAATCCGTCTCCAGCGAAATCCGGCGCATCGTGCTGCGGCAGCTCGAGACGGCGATCTCCGAGCTGAAATCGGTGGGCGACCCCGAGAGCGACGAAGCGATCCACGACGCGCGCCGGCGCGTGAAGAAGATCCGCGCGGTGATTCGCCTCGTGCGGCCGGTCCTCGATCAGTCGTCGGTCGCGGTCGACAAAGACCTGCGCGACGTGAGCCATCTGCTCGCGCCCGTCGCCGACGGTCAGGGCGTGATCGCGACGCTCGATCAGCTCGCACGCCGCTACCAGGACCTGCTGCCGCCACGCGTCGTGGCGTCGATCCGCGCCGGCCTCGTCGATCGCGGGGCGCGTGCCGACCGCCACGCGTGGACCGAGCAGGTGCTGCAGACCGCGGCCGCGGCCCTCCGCGCCGAGCGACGCCATGTGAAAGAGTGGCGGCTGCACGCGGACGGCTTCCGCGCGATCGCCCCCGGCCTCGAGCGGAGCGTTCGGCGGGCGCGCAACGCGATGATGCAGGCGTGGGCGCGCCCGGACGCGGCGCACTACCACGCGTGGCGCCGGTACGTGAAAGACCATTGGTTTCACGTGCGCCTGCTCGAAGGGCCGTGCGCCAATCGGCTCGCCGCCGAACAGCGCCGGCTCGAAGCGCTCGACGGCATGCTCGGCGAACACCACAACCTCGTCCTGCTGCGCCACGTGCTCGTGACCGACAGCCGCGTGTCGCGACAGCAGACCGCCCAGTGCCTGCGGATCGTGTCGAGCTATCGGCGCGTGCTGCGTCAGCACGCGCAGTCGCTCGGCGCGCGCATCTATGCCGAGAAGCCGCGCCGCTTCGTCCGCCGCGTGAAACAACTCTGGGGACCCGCCGCGCCGCAGCACGTCGCGGCGCCGGCACAGGCGCCGTGACGACGCGGCCCGTCGCGCTCGTCGGCCTGCTGCGTCCGCACTGGAAGCCGCTCGCGCTGGCGTTCGCGGCGATGCTCGTCGAGAGCGGCGCGGATCTGCTCGAGCCGTGGCCGCTGAAGATCGTCTTCGATCACGTGATCGGATCGAAGACGCCGCCGCCATGGCTCCGCGCCTGGTTCGTCGGCGGCACGCATCCGCTGTCGCTGCTCAACGCCGCGGCGCTCGCGGTCCTCGCGATTGCGCTGGTCGGCGCCGTCAGCTCGTATGGCGAGAAGTACTTGTCGACGACGGTCGGCACGCGCGTCGCCTACGACCTCCGCCGCATGCTCTATCACCATCTGCAGCGGTTGTCGCTCTCCTTCTACGACCGCCGTCAGACCGGCGACATGGTCGTGCGGCTCACGAGCGACATCGACGCCGCGGAGAGCTTCATCACCTCGGCGGTGCTGGCGATCGTGCTCGATCTCGTGACGCTCGTCGGCATGCTGTGCGTGATGGCGTATCTCGACTGGCGCTTCAGCCTGATCGCCGTGTCGATCGCGCCGCTCCTTTTCGTCGTCGTCTACCGCTTCATGCACCGCATCAAACGGGCGGCGCGCGCCGTCAAGACGAAGGAAAGCGAGCTCGCGTCGGTCGTGCAGGAGTCCATCGCGTCGGCGCGGCTCGTGAAGGCGTTCGCGCGCGAGGAGTACGAGGAGCGCCGGCTCGATCGCGAGAGCCGGGCGGCCGCGGATCTCACGCTGCGAGCGCGGCGCGTGAAGGCGTCGCTCGCGCCGCTCGTCGACGTCCTCGTCGCCGTCGGGACGTGTCTCGTCCTCTGGTACGGCGTCCGGCTCGTCATGGCCGGCCGTCTCACGTCCGGCGCGCTGCTGGTGTTCGTGCTCTATCTCGGAAAAATGTACAAGCCGATGAAGAACCTCTCGAAGATGACCGACACCGTGTCGAAAGCGGCCGTCGCGTTCGAGCGGATCGGCGAAATCCTCGCGGTCGAGAGCCGCGTCCGCGATCTGCCCGGCGCCCGCTCGGCGCCGCCGTTCGCCGGGCGCATCGCGTTCGCGCACGTGCGGTTCGGCTACACGCCGGACAGCTGCGTCCTGCACGATGTCGATCTGATCGTCGAGCCTGGTCAGCGCGTCGCGCTCGTCGGACCGACCGGCGCCGGCAAGTCGACGCTCGTCGGCCTGATCCCGCGCTTCTACGACGTCCTCGACGGCGAAGTCCGCATCGACGGCCGCGACGTTCGCAGCTACACGCTCCAGTCTCTGCGCGAACAGGTGAGCGTCGTGCCGCAGGAGGCCTTCCTCTTCCGCGCGTCGATCGGCGAGAACATCGCCTACGGCCGCCCCGGCGCGACCGACGAGGAGATCGTCCGCGCGGCGAGGCTGGCCAACGCCGACGAGTTCATCGAGCGCCTGCCGCAGCGGTATGAGACGATGATCGGCGAGCGCGGCCAGACGCTGTCGGGTGGCCAGCGCCAGCGGATTGCGATCGCGCGCGCGGTCATCCGCGACGCGCCGATTCTCCTGCTCGACGAGCCCGCCTCAGCGCTCGATCCAATCTCGGAGGAGCTCGTGTTCGAAGGGCTGACGCGCCTGATGCGCGGCCGAACGTCGATCACGATCGCGCACCGGCTGACGACGGTCGGACACGCCGACACGATCTTCGTCCTCAACGACGGCGTCATCGCCGAGCGCGGCACGCACGACGAGCTCGTCTCGACCAGGAGTCTGTACGCACGTCTCTATCGCACGCAGCACGATGCCGACCGCCGCGTCCGCCGTCATCCCCGCGCCGTGTGAAACCGTTTCTCCGTCGACCTCCGTGGCTCGGCACACGCGTTGCTCCGATCGATCGCGCGATGGAGGTGATGGCGATGATTCGTTTGCTCTCGGCTTTCGGTCTCTCGCTCGGCGTGCTGTGCGGCGCGGCGAACGGCTTGGCGACACGCGAGCCGGCGGTCGTCGCGCATTGCGACCCGTGCCGGGTGGAGCCCGGTAAGTCGGTGATCGTGTTCGCGGAGGCGCGGGATCTCGATGGCGATTCGGTGACGTATCGCTGGACCGCGCCGGCCGGCGCGTTCGCCGATCGTCATCAGCGCCAGACCATATGGACCGCGCCAGATGTGGAAAGCTCGGTCGCGGTGATGGTCGCGGTGTCCGACGGCAGGGGCGGCTTCGCGTCGGACACGATCAGGATCCGTGTCGTGCCGCCCCTATCCGTGTTCTTACCGAACCGCGATCCCCTTGCTCTGAAGTAGCGTGACGACGGTCCGGCGATTCTCCGCCTGACCGCTCTTCGTCGTGTTCGACGCGACCTGCTCGCTGATGCCCATCGCCGCCGGCACGACGATGTTCGTCAGCGGAACGCCGCTCTGCTGCAGGACCGCCGTCACGGCGTCGGCGCGCTGCAGGCTCAACTTCTGGTTGAGCGTATTCGACCCGACGGCCGACGCATACCCCTGCACCTGGACTTTGTAGCCGTCGACGCCCTTCGCCTTCGACGCCAACTGCTCCAGCTGCGTTTTGTACTGGGGCGCGATCGCCGCCTGCCCGTTGCGGAAATAGACGGTGACTGTGGACAACACGTTGTAGTCGTTCAGATTTCCGATTCTCGTGTTGGTGACGTCGAGCCGGCCGTTGGTCGCGACGATCTTCTCGGCGTTGGCGTTGATCTGATCCTTGTTCGCGCCGATCTGCTGCGCCTGGCGCTGCAGCGTCTGCTGCTGCTGCTGGATCAGGTCAGCGTTCTCCTGGATGCGCTTCTCGTTGGCGAGACTGCGCCGCTCGGTGGGCGCCACCCCTCCCGCGATCGTCTGCGCCGTCTTGAGATTCGACTTCGAGAACTCCACTTTTTCCGCGACCAGGCGGTTCATCGACTGGTAGGTGCCCTTCACATGCACGCGCAGGCCGGGCATCAGCGCCGACAAGTTCGCCTTTCGTCCGTCGCTGCGGCGCACCTTGGTGAAGTCCCTCAGCATCACCGACACGGTCGACGAATCGTCGGTTTGCACCATCATCGTGGCGTCGTTCGCGCGTCCCGTGATCACGCCACGGATGTGCTCATCGGCGAAGGCGATCGACGCCGATCCAATCCCTGTAAAAAGTACCAGAACGAGAATCATCCACGGTCGTGTGCGGTTTGGCTGCATGACAACCCTCCTGCCTCGTTCGTCGGCACACGCGTACGAGGGGCAAGAACCTGACCAGACCTGTTCGCCTCAGCGCACTCCAATGCGGCGATGGCGCGACCGTACTTGGTCACCGGCGACGGCGTGCAGTGAGCCGCCGCTCAGCGTCGGTCGTACGGCGCCAGCGGCCCGTCCGGCACCACCACCGAGATCCAGATCCGATTCGGTGGTCCGTTTATTTCGCGATACACCGGGAATCCGTGGTAGGCGCCAATCGGAAGGAAGCGATCCGGCGTGAACGACCGAGCGGCGCCCGCGCTGTACCACCGGCTGCCGTCGAACTCGAGCCAGACACCGTTGCCGGACGATCGCGACGGCGGCGGAATCGATTCCATGGTCGTCCTCGGCCGCACGATCGTGCCGGTAGTGCCGACGGGGCGCTCGTCGCCGATCGTTGGCGTCGCTGGGATCGTCGGGACCGCCGGCGCCAGCGGCGCGCCGGAGCTCGGCATCGGTCCGGCATACGAAGGCCGCACCGGGTACCACGGCACACGGCTGCCGGTGGTGCCCTCGAGCACGCCGTCGCGCGGCCGTTCCCACACGCGCATTCGCTCGCGTCCCACCGGCACGTAGACGAGGCTCCACGGTTCGAGCGTCGTGTCGGCGTAGATCGGCACGCCCTGGAAGATTCCGATCTGCGCCATCACCTGACCGTCGAACATCCGGAATTCGCGCGTCGGAAAATAGATCATTCCCTGGAACACGAACGGCTCGCTGCTCATCTGCCAGAACGCGGTCGCCGCGGTCACGTCGGGCACCGGCGTTTTCACCTGAAAGATCTGCGCATGTCCCGACGCACGAAGGAGCACCATCACGATGAGGACGCCGCTGAAGATCCACGTTCGCATGACGGTCTCCACCAGAAGTCACCTCGCGTTGCAGCCGACTGGTCCCGACACGGTCAGCTTCGCCGACTGCGTCGCGCGATCGAGGAGGCGGCGAAGCTGTTCATCGCGCGCGACTCGGGACGCCGAGGCGATCGCGAGGTCCGCGTCGGCGATCGCGCGGCGGACAGCGTCGTTCAGCGCGTCGGTGCCGGTCGTTCTCCAGCCCGGCGCGATCTGCGCCGCGGGGAAGAGATTCGGCAGCACGCCGCGGACGGCGCGTTCGTATCCCTCGACGATTCGTTCGTGCTCGGTTTGGTACTCGACGGTCCACAGCATCGTGATGCGCGATCGAAGATCGGCGAGACGGCGATCGCGCGCCGCCATCGCGTCCTTCAGCGCGTCCGCCACGCGCACTGTGTCGAGCTGCTCCGCGCTCAAAACCGGAACCGGATCGGGGATCGGCGCGGGTCTCGCGTCGGACGGCTCGACGACGAACAGGGTGTAGCAGACGGCGCTGACGTTGTCTCGAATCGTGTAGACCCTCATTCCCCTGACGGCGGCAATGACGTCGTCGCTGAGCACGTCGAATCGGTTTTGCGCAACGGCGTTCGGTGACACGGCAATCCACCAGACGCACGAGGCCGTGACGGCCGCCTTCCACTTCGAACCGCAGTTCGACACGGCGCCTCCTCCACACACGAACGCTGCAAACCAGGCGCCCGCCGGAACGTGTCTTGCTCGATGGCTCGAAGGGGGCGGTCATGCGAACAGATGTCACCATCGTCGCCGCCGCGGCTTGGATTCTCACGCTCCTCCCCGCGCGAGCCGGTTCATCGCAGTCTTTCTCTCCGTCGGCGCCGGCGCAGACCGCCGCGCAGCCACTGTCGCTCGTCGGCTGCGTCGCGATCGAAGACACGGCGGGCCGTGAGGCGACCATCGCGGATCGCACGCGACGCCTCAGGTTCCGGCCGAGGCCCGTCGACCTCGACGCCGACACCGGCCGGCTTCGCGTCGTCGGCGGGTTCATGCCGACGCCGAACATCGCGGCGCAGGCCGGCTCGATCGATCCGATCTTCGCGGCCATGGCGATGGCCGGCGCGATCCCGACGGGAACCGGTGCCACGCGAACCGGCTATACGCGTCGCGTCGAGGCGCCCGCGCGATCCGCCGCAACGCATCGTTTTTGCAACGAGGCCGCCACAGTGCGATGAGGAGCAACGCCATGACCACGCACGCGATCTCCGTGCGGCCGCTGACCGGCGCCCTTGGCGCCGGCGCAGGGGGCGCGGGCCCGAACGACGGCGCGATGCCGCGGCTGATGCGATGCCTCCGGCGTGCGATGTGCGGCCTGCTTGGTCACGATCAGGTGCTGCAGTTCACGCACGACCGACTGTGCCTTCAGTGCGTCGATTGTGGAAAGGAAACGCCGGGGTGGACGATCGGCATGCCGCCCCGTCCCGATGCTCGACGCCGATGAGACGTCAGCGCCGCGGTTTTCTGGAGAGCGTCGGCGTCACGTAGGTCCCGCCGCCGACGACGGCCTGAATCGCGTCGACGAGCTCGTCGCCGGCCGCCGGCTTGAACACGAAGCCCGATGCGCCGTCGCGCAGCGCGCCGGCGACGAGTTGCGCGTCGGCGTGAACCGTGACGAAGACGAACTTGGAGTGCAGACCGCCGGCCTTGAGCTGACGCATCGCATCGAGTCCGTTCACGTGCGGAATGTTCACGTCGGTGACGATGATGTCCGGCCTCAGAATGTGCGCGCGCTCGACGAGCTGCGCGCCGTCGGTGACCGTCGCCAGGAGATCGCCGACGCGCTCGAGCAGCTTGCCGAGGGCCTTCGCGACCATCGCGTGATCATCCGCAAGCAGCAATCGCGGTCGCATGAACGTCTCCGGTCGGAACGCTGACGGATATCGTCGTTCCGCGGCCCGGTGACGAGTCTACCGCGAAAATGCCGCCGAGCATCCGACACGCTCGTTGAGGCTGATGAGTCCGATCCCCCGGTGCGCGTGACGTCCTCGAGGATGGCGCCGACATCGGGCGCGATGTCCAGCTCGACTGCGAATGCGAATTCGGTGCGCAGTTCGTCGCACCATGAACGGAGCGCGTCGGCCAGTCCAACGCCAATCGAGTTGCATGACGTTCATGTCGATCGCGGAGATCGGAATGTCGTCGGCCCGCTCGCCGCGCAACACACGCACGGCCCGTTCGGCGATCGGAGACACTCAGCGCCGCGAAGGCGAGACCGATTGCGCACAGCCAACGCCGCCATGATGAATGGCACACGGCGATCGGAAGCATGCACCTGCGCGCTGCACGCGGCTGATCATGACTGATGGCTGATGGCTAATGGTTATGGTGGATGGTCCACCATCGTCCATGACCATCAGCCATCAGCCATCAGCCATGGCGCTCCCGCGGCACCCCTCTTGCGGCTGCCATCTCCGTGCGAACGACGATCACGAGTATCGGTCGCCGGACGCCGACATCCTCACCTCGTACTTCGCGCTCGCCGCTCGTTCCCTTCGATTGTCGCCGTGCAGCACCGGCCGGCGACGCTCCAACCCACCTCTCCAATGGCAAACGGTGCCGACGCGAAGT
>Ga0114129_10003468_pt1 | contig 22177 bp, 14 predicted proteins | sample RhiMetdeltSRZDD1_FD_80071 | JGI IMG/M metagenome (GOLD analysis project Ga0114129, IMG submission 80071) | Populus rhizosphere microbial communities from Tennessee, USA - Rhizosphere MetaG P. deltoides SRZDD1 (version 2) (version 2) | ecosystem: Host-associated > Plants > Roots > Rhizosphere >... | reverse complement strand
CGGAGTTGAAAGTAAAGAGGCCATACCCTCGCCAGGAGTCCATACGCCTCAACCCAATCGTCTCGCTGATAGGCTTGCCATCCTTGGTCGTAGTCTCTCCACACCGTGGACGTATCGACGCTTACCGATACGATCTCCCCGCTGTGCGCGTCGCGCGGGGTGCCGAGGAGTACAAGTACGGCGATTAGCGCCGTGCCGCCGCAGTACCGGATCCACTTACTCTGGTTTTTGCCGCTCATAGCTTTTCTCCCCTGGAGGAGGAACTCGCGGAAGTTCAGGTCGTCTTGGACGCTCGAGTATTGGCTGTTCTATCGCAGGCACGGTCGCGCCAGATCCCTCGGTGATCCGGACCGATATCCCTGTGTAAAGTCCTGCGGTTACGATGATGGCTCCCATGAGGATCAGGAACAGTCCGGGAGACGCGCTCACGAGGTCGGCCTTCGCCCCCTTCAGTTCCATCCGGAACTTGAATTCGCCGGTGACTCCTTTTAGAAAGAGCGCATAACCGAGTCGTGCGAAGAGATACCCGATAACGAGAGCGCAGACTTTGAACGACCACCCAAAGAACATCGTCGTCAAGTGTTGTACGGCTTGGTCCGTCATTGCGGATTTGCCTTTGTTTCGCCAACAGCTGCTTACCGGGGAGATGAGACCTCAATCAACAAAACGACGAGACTGTCAAAGTCGAACAGGACACAGTGTTCTTAGCGACCTTTGTGGCTCATCCGTCTTTGTGGCCTACGGCATCAGGGCAAACGTCCAGACCGAACCGCCGGCGGGCACTTTCGCCGCCGCGTAGCGATTGGCGAGCACGCCACCGCGTCCCGAGGCGACGCTCACATACTGCCGGCCGTTGTGCGTGTAGGTGATCGCCGTCGCATTGATGCTCGAGCCGGTCTGGAATTGCCACAGCATCTTGCCCGTCGCTGTGTCGAGCGCAACGAACTCACCGGTCAGTTTGCCGGTGAACAACAGTCCCCCACCCGTCGCAAGCATGCCCGCCGAACCAGGCAGATCCGTCAACGGGACTTCCCATTTCTTCTGACCGGTAATCGGATTGAGCGCGACGAAATGACCGAGCACATCGCCGGGCTTGACGTCGGGAATCCTGGCGGTAATCCCCGTGGAGTCCGCACCGAGAACCTGGGGCCTGGGCGCCGCGATCTTCTGGATCCGGGGCACATCCCACGTGCTCGCGTACACGAGCCCGGTGTTCGGATCGAACGCGATCGGCACGGCGTTCGTGCCGCGCGACGGCCAGATCTCGACTTCTTCGCCGGCGAAGAATCGCTGATACACGTCGGTCAACACGGGCCGGCCCGTCTTGAGATCGACGTGCGAGGCCCAGTTGACTTTGACGTAGGGGTTGGCCGCGATCAGCGAGCAGTTGGTTCGATCCAGCACGTACATGAATCCGTTCTTGTTGGCCTGAATCATCACCTTGCGAAGCTGGCCGCCCACCTGCATGTCCGCGAGCAGGTTCTCGTCGGTGCCGTCGACGTCGTAGACGTCATTCGGTGTGTACTGGTAATAGCAGACGATCTCCCCCGTCTTCGGGCGGATCGCAAGCACGCTCGACGAGAAGAGGCTGTCGAGACCGGCGCGAGGATGTGGATCGTACGGCTCGGCATTGCCGGTGCCCCAGTAGACCAGGTCGAGCTGCGGATCGTAGGAGCCTGAACGCCACGTGGGGCTGCCGCCGTACTTCCACGCGTCGCTGTCTTTCGGCCAGGTTTCCGATCCGGGTTCGCCGGGCGCTGGAATCGTGTAACGCCGCCACAATTTCTTCCCGCTGTCAGGATCCCAGCCGTCGAGGAACCCGCGCGTTGTCCTCTCTCCACCGGCCATCCCTGAGATCAGCACACCGTTAGCGACGATCGGCGCGCCCGTGGCGTAGTAGCCCTCTTTCCTATCCGCGAATTTCTGATTCCACACCTCTGCGCCCGTCTTCATGTCGAGCGCGACCAGATGGTTGTCGTACGTCACGCGAAAGAGCTTGCCGTTGTAGATCGTCGCGGCGCCGCGGGTAATCGGCGCGCCTGTCGTCCCTTCCTCGAGCACGACCGGCGTGCGCCAGATCTGTCGGCCGGTTTGCACGTCGAGGGCGAACGTCCACCTGCCGTTGATGACGTACATGACGCCGTTATAGATCGTCGGCGAGGCCAGCTCGCCCTGGTCGTTCATCAGGCTGGTCGTCCAGAGAGGCACGAGTTTCTTGACGTTCGACGCATTGACCTGCTTCAGCGGGCTGTAGCTCTGTCGTGCGTAGCCCATGCTCTGCGTCGTCACGTTGGCCGTGTTTTTACCGTCGTTGAGGAGATCGTCCGTGGTCTGGGCCAGCCCTGTAATCGCGCAAAGGGCCACCAGCGGGGCGAGCAGGCGGAGTGCTTTCATATCGTCCTCTCCTCGTTTTGGTGCTAAACGGATTGATGCGTATTTAACTCCAAAACTCCTTCGCGCGCGACGACATCCGCCTGCTGGCGGAACACCTGCTGGCTATGCGGTCTCAACTGGATCGGATCGAAGGAAGGCGGACCTGAAGCGAGTGAGCTCGTGCCCGGGCATCCTGCTGGACCTTCTGCGCCTAGTTGGGACGATGAGGGATGCGGAGCTGTTGCCTCCGATGCTCCGCTTCCTCCTCGGCGACAAGGCACGCCTTGAGTATGCGGACGGATCTTCTCAGCGCGTGCAGCTCGCGCAGGAGATTCGCCGTGCGCTTGCGGCTCAGCGTGTGGTCAAGGCTGAGGCGACCGCGTGGCATAGCGAGCGCACTATACGCCTCAGCGATCGCGGCAACAAGTGGCCTGCATTGTGACGGCAATTAGACGAACGCTGACCCGCGTTCGTCTCGCGTGGATTCACGTGCGCGGCTTCCTGGCGGATTTCTTCGAGGCGGCCGCGACATCCACGGCTCGCTTCGCCCACTTCACGAGCGTCGCTGCGTCTTCCATGATCGCGATCGGCACCGCATAGTACGGCATCGTCATCGCACGATCCGTATATGGCTTGAACGGGCGGGCGCCTGCCAGCTCGTAGTCCTGACGATTCGAGTCATCAACTTTGAAGTACAGGACGTCCGACGCGAGAATGCCGAAAAACAGGTCGTCCGCGTAAAGCCCCACGCCGCCGAACATCGCCCGGTCACGAATGCCGGGAAGGCCCGCGAGCTGATCGAGCACGAACGCGCGAACACCGCTGCTGACGCGCATGGACTTCAGACGGCCGCGCGCGGGCTGTTTGGCCGGGGCCTTCCTAGTCATACGCGCCACAGTCTGCCCCCAGGCCGATCATTGGAAGACGGATCATGATTTACCCTCCGAAGCTCGCTCTACCGGAGGCTGGCACGCAGGCCAATTTGGACCGTGCGGCCGGGACCGAAATGGGTTCCGCTGAACGGATTCCCGAAGTTGTACGCCCATCGATCGCCCGTGACGTTCATGGCAGCGACGCGCATCTCGAGATCGACACGCCGACCTCGGCGGAGTCGCTGGACCAACGACACGTCAAAGATCTGCCGTGGCTTCACGCGTCCACGATCGAAATCCACCAGCTCCGCACCCGGCCGCTTGCGGAGCTCGTCGAGTTCGTCCTCGTCAACTTCCATTGGGGTGCCGCTCTCGTAACGCCCTGTGACCGCCAGCGATGACCCGCTGCGTTGCGAATCGAATGTCACACCAAAGGCGCCGACGTTCCGCTGGTCGTGATCGGGGGTGAACGGTGTCCCGGTGCCTATCTCGATGACCTGGTCCTCGAGAAACAGACCCCCGGTAATGGGACCAAACTGGACGACTCGCGAATTCGCGTAGCTCAGATACCCGGACCACCCGCGCTGTCGCGGGACTTCCAGGCGCACATCGATGCCCGATGCTCGACCCTTCGCGACGGTGTTCGGAACAACGATCGTCGTGCCCAGCAAAACATTCGGATCCGCGACACTCTGAACCCGACGACGCCAGTATGAAATGTCCAAGCGCAGGCTGCTGGCCAACGCCTGATTGACAGCGAGCTCGACCGCCGTCTGGCGCTCGGGAAACAGCTCGGCTCCGCCGCTCGTCTCTTCGACAAACGGCGACAATTCCCTGGCCTGTTCAGACGATGCCAGGAGAAGGTTTTCGGGTTGCGGCGGCTGAAAAAAACGGCCGAATGAGCCGCGCACGATCGTGTCGGTCGATGGCCAGCTATACGACGCCCCGACTCTCGGACTGCCTTGCGAGGCTCGAGTCAACAGTCGACTCCAGTCCGCGCGAAGCCCGAGATCGAGCGTCAGTCGATCGGCCGCTCGAACGGAGTCTTGCAGGTAGAACGAATACAGCGCTGGATTCGCCGCATCGTGGAATTGGAACGGCCGGTCCACGGTGTGGCGGAGCACCTCGTCGCTCAAACCTGCTTCTTCAGCCGCGTCTGGATCCCTGACCTCAAACAAGAAGTCCTCTCGCAGCGAGAGACGGGACGCTTCGGCGCCAAGCTTCACGAGATGACGACCTCGATGATGCGTGACACTCGCCAGGATGCCCACGCGCCGCAGGTCTCGATTCGCGTGCGTGAACAGTGGCGTGTCCTGAGGGCTGCCGAGGAGTGCCGACGATCCAAACCGATGATAGCCGGCGACCTGGGAGACCGTGTTCGCCGACCACGAGCCTTGCCACGATACGGTCTGCCAAGAGTTTCGGAGTCGCTGCCGCTGATTCTGCCCAGCCTCCTCTTGCGCTTCTCCGTGCGGCACATCGAAATCGGATCGACCGAATCCGGCGACCGCCGTCAGCGCACTCGACTGGGAGACGTTCCACCCGAACTGACCACCACCGCTTGATGTGCCACCGTTGTTGTGGAGATTGTCGGGATGCACCGGATCGAGAAACCTCGATGATGCGAGACCTGCGACCCCAAGGGTCAAGACCGTTGCGCGGCTCAGCGGTCCGCCCGCAACGGTCGAGAAATCGCGGGCATCGTCACTGCCGACGCCAAAGTCCACGTTCCCCAACCACTTGTCTGCGGCTCTGCCGGCGGACCTCACCTCAATGACGCCGCCTGATTTGAATCCGAACTCCGGTGGAACATAGCCCGTAAGAACGTTCACGGATTCGATCATGGCCGGATCAGGCGCCACGCCGAACAGTCCGTCCAGCCGCTCGTACACCGGCACGCCGTCGATGACGTACAGGAATCAGTCATCGACGCCTCGCACATGAAGCAGCCCGTTATCCTCGGTTGCCCACCCCGGCGTGGTCGCAATCGCGTCCTGCAGGCCCCTGCTGCGAATACGCGCCGGAGCGCGTCTGACAGCCTCTCCTGCGAGGGTCACGCGAGTCGTGATCGAGGAGGGATCCAGCTGTTCTGCGCGCACGACGACCTGCTCGGCTGCAACAGCGGACAGGTGCAGGTCGACACGAGTGGCCAGCGCGCCTCCGACTGTCAGTGCCTGCACGAATGCATGAAGGGGAGGAGCGTCGGCGCGGACGGAGTAGGTGCCGGGCGCCACGTTCATGAATTGAAACTGACCCGCATCAGACGCGACCGCCTGCAGCGGACTGCCCAGGCCGTCAAGCAGCGTTATGGTGGCACCGTCAATCGACTGGCCATCGGGACCAACGACCGTACCGTGAATCGTTCCTTGCTGCAGTTGAGCGCTCGCATCGATCGGGGAGAACAACGACAGGGTGCACAGCAGGTAAGCGCGCGACGTGAGTCGGCGCAAGGTCGAGTACACGAACGGATTCTACGTGATTGAGCGACAATAACCGGGGATCTGAGCGCCGCGGTTTCAGCGCAAGGGCGGATCGCTGAAGCGGCAAGGTGGAAAGGCCAGGATTGCATTGAAATATAGAAAATCGTCCGGCGTATTGCCCCTCGTCGTCGCGCTGCTTGGTGCGGTGGTCCTCACGCCTCGCGCGCAAAGTAACCCTCCGGTGCAAAACCCACGGGTAGTCACGGCCCAGGGACCAGAGTCGTTCGTCTCGCGCGTCGTGACGGCCGGCCTCGCGGGACCGTGGGAAGTCACGTGGGGTCCTGACGGATTCTTGTGGATCACTGAGCGGGTTGGCAAGCGAATCACCCGCGTCAATCCGACCGACGGATCGCAGACGGTAGCGGTCACGATCGAAGAGGTGTATCAGACCCTCGCACAGGATGGCCTCCTCGGCATGGCCCTGCACCCGGATCTGCTCAAGGGCAAGGGAACCGACTACGTCTACGTCGCATACACCTATGACGGCGATCCTGGAAGCGGCGTGAACCTCCGAATGAAGATCCGCCGCTATACGTATGAGCCGATGACGCAGCACCTGTCGAATCCCGTCGACCTTCTCACCGGCCTGCCGCACGGCACCGACCACGGCGCCGGACGGGTGGTGTTCGGGCCCGACGGGAAGCTGTATGTCAGCCGCGGGGATCACGGGAGCAACTTCCTCGCAAACTACTGCGATGCGAACCGCGCGCAGGATCTCCCGACGCAGGCAGAGGTACAGGCGTCGGACTGGAGCACGTATCAGGGAAAGATTCTGCGCATCAACGTCGATGGATCGATCCCGCGCGACAATCCGATGTTGAACGGCGTGCGCAGCCACATCTATTCCTACGGACACCGCAATCCGCAGGGGCTCGCGTTTGCCGGTAACCGCCTGTTCGACTCCGAGCATGGCGAAAGCATCGACGATGAAGTCAATCTCGTGGTGGCGGGCGGGAACTACGGATGGCCGCTCATAGCCGGCTATCAGGATGACCAGTCGTACGTCTACGCGAACTGGTCGGCTTCGTCGCCGCAGCCCTGCGCATCGCTGACGTTCAGCGTGTTCAATCCGCCGCCATCCGTGCCCCGGCAGAAGGAGTCCGAGACGCACCTGGTGAATTTCAAGCCGCCGGTGAAGACGTTCTTTACCGTCCCGAACGGTTATGACCTGCGGACGTTGGGCAACGCCACTGCGGCACCGGCGGGGATCAAGGTCTACACATCGCGCGCGATCCCCGGCTGGCACGATTCGCTGCTGCTGACCACGATGATCAGCGGCGTCGTATTTCGCATGCCGATCACGAGCGATCCACGAGATCCACTGGGCGCTCCTGTGGCGTACTTCAAGACCGGCAACCGATATCGCGATATTGTCGCGGCTCCTGATGGACTGCGGTTCTATGTCGTGACGGATACCGAGGGTCGAACTGTAGGTGTATCCGGTTTGCTGACGAGGGAGCTCGTAAATCCAGGGGCGGTTCTGGAGTTCAAATACACGCGCGCCGGCACATAGGCGACCTCTGCTTCGCGTTTTTATCCCGCGACGATCAGCTCTTCGTCGTCAGCAGGTTCTTGATGGTGTCGGCGCCGAATCCGACGAGGAAGACGGCGACCAGTCCCGGCACGATGTCGAGCCTGCCCAGCTGTTCCTGAGCGCCCGCCACCAGGCCGAAGATCGCGATGAGGAGCGCAGCGGCCAGCTTGGCCGCTTCCGCCCAGACGCGGCTTTCGAATGCGGCGCCCTGAACAGAACGATGGACTGTGATGACTCGCGACAGCGTGACCTCCTTTCCCGCTCCTGCGACAGGCTGGCCATCCGCATCACGGACTCGCGCCTTGACGGTGAACTTGTCGATCGGCTGATGCGGCTGGCGCATCATGAAGTAGTGGGACACGGTCCAGCCCTTGCCATCAAGGTTGTCATCGAAGTCCCATTCGCACGTCCAGTCGTTGCGCGCCGCGGCGCCGTTCACGAACTGATCGTAGAACTCCACGCAGAACGTCAGGGGCGCGCGCTCGTAGGCGATATCCGGCTCGACGCCAATCGTCGCTTCGGGCGGGTCCGCCGTCAGCGCCTTCTTCAAGTCGTCGGAATAAATCTCCTCGCCGATTTCGCGGAGCAGTCTGCGCGCCGTCACCGATGCGCCGTGGCTCGGATTGCCCAGGCACTCGATCATGCTCGCCTCGTGCCGCTCGAGTTGCTTCAGCCGTTCGAGCCTTTGCTCGCGTTCGGCCGGCGCAAGCGCCGCGAGCTGCGCAGCGAGCTCAGGGCTGCCGGACTTCGGCCTGCCGACCCTGAGCTGCGCGTAATGTTGCATGATCTCCACCCGGCGCACGGCGCCGTCGAGTTGTGCATACTGCGCGGGCGGTACCGTCGCCACCGCCGGGTCGATGTTCGCGACCGCATTCCACGTCCAGGGCACGGCAGCCTTGATCGCGGCCCAACTCGGAAGCGTGTCGATCGCTTTCGCCACGTCGCGAACAGCCTTGACCCGTGCCACGAGCTTGATGCCGAACTCCTCCCCCGGCTCGCCCAGCGCGTCGACGAGCACCGACGCCTCGGCGATCGCGGCGAGCGCATCGCGGAGGTCCCCTTCGCTCGGCTCCGTCTTGGTGAGGAACGCGTTCGCCTTGCGCCGGAGCGCCTCTATTTTCTCAACCAGCGTAGGCGGCACGTCGCTGTCCAGGGCGTTGCGAAGGCCCTGGACGACGAGATCGAGCTGCTGGAGCGCAGCGACCCGCGCCTGCAACTGGGCGATGCCGTTGGTGCACTTCGTGACCACGGTGGTGAACTCGGGTGACAGCGTCCAGCGCGATCGAAGCAGATCGAGCAGCTGGCTTCGCTCGAGGCGGATGAGCACGCGGATGCGCGAGTCGACGCTGTTGCTCAAGTTGCCGATGCGTACGCCGAGGGCGAGCAGTTGTTCCCTGAGCGACAGCTTCTGCAGGAAGTTCGGCAGCGCCGTATTCAAGAGCAGTGACGCCACACCGCCGGCAATCAGGACCAGCACGAGCACGAGGTACCTGATCGTCTGGCCGAGTCCGGGGCCAAGTGGCGCCAGGGTCACAGGGATCACCTGCCGCCTGAGCAACGGCGTCTGGCCGGATACCGGCCTCGTGTCGACTTGCAGCGTCAGCACACTGGGCACCGCCGACTGCCGGAATACCTCGCGAAACAAGCCGCCGACCGACGGTGCGCACGTGAGCAGCGCGGTGCCATTGGCGGGCGCCTCGTTCTCTCCGGTGCACAGCTCCTTGCCGTCGCCGGACCAATTCCATTTGACCAGGTACGCGAATGGATCCGCATTGGTGAGCACTCGCTCGGCCTTCGTACCGCCAGTCAGCACGACGAACTGACCCTCCGGTGGCGTGTCGACGGAGAGGCCCAGCGGGGCCAGTCGGGCGACGACGGTGCCGATCTTGGTGGCGTCAGCATAGAGATCGATCGAGTAGTCGCCGGGGGTCCGCACGCCGTCGACGGCCATCGCAATGCGCTCGGCGGAGCGCGGCGGGATGGCCAGACTCAGTGACAGGTCTCCGGGCTTCGCGGCGCCCTCGCGGGCAAACGTCACGAGCGCGTTGTTCGGCAGGTTGTCGGGTGGCACTGCCGTGAGTACGACACCGATTGGCGTGGCCTGCGCGTTCTGGAGTCGAATCGTCGCGGTGCCGCTGCCGGTCACCGGATTGATCCGCACGACTGGCGGCGTCAACAGCACCGGCGGGGTCTGTGCTGCGGCCGGTGCCTCGAGTAACACGGCCAGAGAGAAAGCCAGGGCTGCGCACAGCACATGCTTCATAGTTTCAGGTCCCTCAACGCTTTTGGTTTGGTGGGATATATCACGACTGCCCGACTGCATCCTTATGGTCTTGTCGCCAGCTCAGCTCTCGCGAGAAGATTGGCCCCGATACAGGTCTCCGACCTCTCCGGCCCAGGGATTCGTGTACCAACGCCGGTGCCGAAACCGCCTGGTCGGCTTAAGATACGGCGAACCTACGCAGCGAGAAACGGCATGCACTACGAAGGAGACGCGTTCATCAGCTACGCCCACTTGGACAACAAGGGGCTGAGCGAAGGGCAGAAGGGCTGGGTCGCGAACTTCCAACGCGCGCTCGAGACTCGAGTCGCGCAGCTTGTCGGTCGGGAGGCCCAGGTCTGGTGGGATCCGGAGTTGCACGGAAACGAGATCTTCTCCGACATTCTTATCGAGCGGCTCCGGAGCGTTGCGTCGCTCGTGTCGATCCTGTCTCCGGCATACGTGAACTCGAAATGGGGACGGCGGGAGCTGACCGAGTTCTGCAAGGCGGCTGAGCAGAGCGGCAGTCTGCAAGTCAGCGACAAGGCACGGGTGTTCAAGGTGCTGAAGACACCGGTTCCTCTCGACCAGCACCCACCCGAGCTGCAGCCGTTTCTCGGGTACGAGTTCTTCAAAGTGGATCCGGAGACCGGCCGGATCCGCGAGCTCTCCGAGATGTTCGGCGACGGCGCAGAACGCGACTTCTGGATGAAGCTCGACGACCTCGCACATGACATCTCCGGACTGCTGCAGTTACTCCACGCGGAACGCGCCGCGTCGTTCGTGCGGCCCGAGCTCACCGGCGCCATCTTCCTCGCCGAGACCACAACCGACTTGAGGGCCGAGCGTGACGCCGTGAAGCGAGGTCTGCAGCAGCATGGCTACACCCTGCTCCCTGCGCGCACGTTGCCAACGGCAGCCTCCGAGGTCGAGGCGATGGTACGTGAGGATCTCGCGTTGTGCCGGATGTCGATCCATATGTTCGGAAAAACCTACGGGCTGGTTCCCGAGGGTGCCGACCAGTCGTTGCTCGAGATTCAGAACGATCTGGCCGCCGAGCGCGCCGCGGCGGGAGGGTTTTCGCGTCTGCTCTGGATTCCACCCGGCCTGAGTGTGGTCGACGAACGGCAGCGAACGGTGCTCCAGGATGTGCGCATGGACCAGCGGTCTTACGAGGGCACCGACCTGCTCGAAAACACGCTCGAAGACCTGCAAACCGCGATCACCGCTCGGCTGGCAGCCCCACCAAAGCCACCGCGACCACCAGCCGCCCAGACTGTTGCAGGTGCGGCGCTGCTCTATCTCATCTACGACCAGCGCGACGCTCAGGCCGCCACAGCATGGGCGGACTTGCTGTTCAAGGATTTCGAGATCGTTCACCCGATCTTTGATGGCGACGAGAAGGACATCCGCGAGTTTCACGAAGACTCCCTGCGAACCTGCGACGGCGTGCTCGTCCTCTTCGGCGCCGCGAACGAAGCCTGGCTTCGACGGAAGCTCACCGACGTTCAGAAGAGCCCTGGCTACGGTCGCTCGAAGGCGCCGCCGGAGGTCGCCATCTGCTTCATCCCACCGCATACGCCGACAAAGGCGCGCTTCAAGACGCACTACGCAACCGTCATCCCCCAATTCGACGGCTGCACTCCCGAGCCGCTCGCGCCTTTCGTGGCGACCTTGAAGGCCAGGGTGGGAGGGTCGCCGGGGTGACAGTGGGCGTGTCTCTGATCAACCCTTTCCCCGGTCTTCGTCCATTCGAGCCGGACGAGGACCATCTCTTTTTCGGTCGTGAGAACGAGATCGACGAGCTGCTGCGCCGGCTTCGGTTCAATCGATTCCTGTCGGTCGTCGGCACGTCTGGCTGCGGCAAGTCTTCGTTGATTCGATGCGGCCTGATCCCGTCTCTGCACGGCGGCTCGATGGCGAAGGCGGGATCGAGCTGGCGCGTGTCGATCTTCAGGCCCGGCGAAGATCCGATCGGTCACCTCGCCACCGCACTCGCGCCGCCAGACGTCATCGGGACGACCGCGGGCACGCTTGGGTGTGTCCTCATCGATGCGGCGCTGCGCCGCGGAACGCGAGGGCTTATCGACGCAGTCCAGCTGGCCAGGATCCCACCCGGCGATAACGTCCTCGTGGTCGTCGACCAGTTCGAGGAGCTGTTCCGGTTCGAACGGAGCCGCGAGCACCCGCGGGCCCGCGACGAGGCCATCGCCTTCGTCAAGCTGCTCCTCGACGCCAGCGGCCAGACCGATGTTCCCATTTATGTGGTCCTGACCATGCGGTCCGATTTCATCGGTGACTGCATGGAGTATCCGGGTCTGCCCGAGGCATTCAATGCGAGTCAGTACCTCGTCCCGCGCCTGACGCGCGCTGAGCTGCGGTCGGCCATCACGGGTCCCATCGCCGTGGCCGGCGGGGTAATCGCCCCTCGGCTCGTGCAGCGACTCCTGAATGACGTCGGCAACGACCAGGATCGGCTGCCGGTACTACAGCACGCGCTCATGCGAACGTGGGATTTCTGGGCGCGTCGGCCGGAGCCCAGAGGGCCGATCGACCTGGCCGACTATGAGGCGGTGGGGAGTCTGCGGGACGCACTGTCTCGACACGCCGAAGAGGCGTATCTCGAGACCGGATCCGATCGCGCCCGACTGATCGCGGAACGGATCTTCCGGGCGCTGACCGATCTCGTGGCCGATCCGCGCGGCGTCCGGCGTCCCTGTTCCGTCGCCGAGCTCACGGCGGTCGTCGAAGCATCCGAGGCCGAAGTCGTCAACGTCATCGAGGTCTTTCGACGGCCGGGGCGATCGTTCCTGATGCCGCCGGCTCCGACCCCTCTCACGTCCCGTGTCATCGTGGACATTTCGCACGAGAGTCTCATGCGCTGCTGGACTCGCCTGATGGGGTGGGCCGAGAACGAGCGCGTGTCGGCTGTCCGCTACCTCCGTTTGACGAAGGCGGCGGCCTGGTTCGAGGAAGGGTCGGCGGGACTGTGGCGGGATCCCGAGCTCGAGCTGGGGCTGAAGTGGAGGCGCGAGAACCAGCCAACCGAGGCGTGGGCTCGACGATACGACGAGTCCTTCCCGCGCGCGATGCGATTTCTCGATCGCAGCGAGAGCGAACGGGATCGGCTCGCCGCCGAACGGAAGGCCGAACGCCGTCGCCAATGGCGACAGCTGCAATGGGTGGCCGTGATGCTCGCGGTGTTGCTGGCCGTCGTCGCGACTTTTGCCTACGTGGCACGGCGGGAAAACGATCGAGCACGCGTCGAGAACCTCAGGGCCGAGGAGAACCTGCGCCTTGCGCGCGCGGCAGTCGACGAGTCGTTGGTGGTGGCCGAGCGCGAGCCGTCACTCCTTGGGGTCGACGTGCCGGCGATCGTCGGGTTCCGGCGCGAGCTGCTCGAGAAGGCTCAGGGGTTCTACCTGGAGTTCATAAAGCAGGCGCCAGCCAACGCCGATATCCGTGCTGAGATGGCGCTCGCTCATCTCCGTCTGGGGAACATCAACCGTGCGCTCGGTGCGAGCGGGCTGGGAGCTGAGGACTATCGCCGCGCGATCGAACGGTTCGAAGCGCTGGCCCGCGAGTTTCCGGGACGTACTGACTACCGCCAGGCGCTGGCGAATGCCTACAACTGGCTCGGTGAGTCGCTCAGGCGAGGCGGCGACCGGTATGCCGAGGCCAAGGCGGCCTATGACAGCGCGCTGCGGCTGCACGAGGAGCTGCGGCGCGCGCGTCCCGCCGAGGCCGTCCACCAGCAGGATCTCGCGAGGACGTACTACAACCGCGGGATTCTCTACGCCGATCATGAAGGCCGCGACGGTGCATCAGTTCAGCTGGCCGAGAACGATTTTCGCGAAGGGATTCGCCTGCTCGAGTCGTTGGCCGGCGCGATCCCGTCTGCGGCGCAGGAGCTGGGTCGCGCCTATAACAATCTCGCCAACCTCCTCGCCGCCGGCGCCGGTCGCCTCGCGGACGCGAGAGAGCTCTACTCGCGGGCCATCGGCATCCACGAAGGTTTGACGGGCAAGGACCCCAGCAATCGAGAGTACGCGATGGAGCTCGTGCAGTTCTACAACAACGACGCCGACGTGCTGCGCGAGCTGGGAGAAATCGACCTGGCCTGGCGGCGCAGCGGACAAGCACTGGAGGGTATCGAGAGTCTGTCGCGCCCTGCGCCCTCGGTTGGGATCGAACGGGCCGACAATCTCAATCTTCGCGGGCGAATCGCGCAGGGGCGTTCGATTCGGGAGGCCTTGGCTCTCTATCAACAGTCGTTCGAGATGTATCGGCGGGTCGAAGGGGATGGGCAGGCCAGACAGTTTCCCGAGTTTCACCAGCGTTTGGGCGACCTCCTGGTGAACGTTGCCGTCGTCGCCATGGAGAATCGTGCCGATGGCGGCCGTCTGCTGTCGCAGCTGTTAGAGTTTTATCTCGGGCTCGTTGATCATGCTGCGACCTCAGGCACCGCCGCCGAGGCTCGAGGTGTGCTGGATAACATCGCCCGTGTCCTTCCCGAGTTGAGCGGCGAGCAAGCGACCCACGTGCGGACCGTACTGCAGCCGTTGCAGGCCGGGCTCGAGCAGAGGGCGGGCGCGAAGTGACAACGTGAGAAGCGATTCGAGGTGAGCAAAATGTGGAGGAAACGATGAGAATTCTGCTGGTATTGAGCGTGGTCGGGATCCTGCTGCCTGGCGTGGCCAGGGGTCAGCAGAGCCCCGAAGGGACGACCCCCGGCGTGGTTGCGAGCCCTGGCGTGGAGATGCAGGAGCTCAAAGCAAGTGCGCCGTCGAGCAGTCCGTTGCTGCTGCAGCAGACACCTGCGGCACCGCGCCCAGTTCTGACCAGGCGGCGGCGCGGCAGCATGGTTGGGTACGTCGAGGACGCGACGATCGAGTCGAAGGTGCGTCTGAGATTCGACACCGCGTTCCACGACACCGCTCCCGATCGGGCAGAGTTCTTCTATGCGAAGTGCGGATGCTACAGCGGTCTTCCCCACAATGATCCCGCCTTCGATCCGGACGCGCCAGGCCCGCAGCCGGGAGCCGCCGACGATGTGAACTTCCGGCAGTTGTTTGTGGAGGGTGAGTACGCGGTCGATCCGCGCATATCGATCTTCGGGCAGATTCCAATTCGATGGCTCCTGCCGCAGTCGTTCATTCCAGGCACCGGCGGAAGCTTCCCCAACCAGACCGGATTCGGAGACGTGCGTGTGGGCGTCAAGCTGGGGGCGGTCGACTCCGACGTTACGGCGGTCACGGCCAAAGCGCAGCTCTACCTGCCGACCGGCGATGCGGCAAAGGGTCTCGGCACGGATCACGCCAGCGTCGAACCGGCAGTGCTCTTCTTGCAGCAACTGTCCAACACCGTCACGCTCGAATCGCAGGTCGGCATCTGGCTGCCGATCGGAGGCGCGGCCCCGGTGCCGACTCACGCCGACGGCAAGTTTTCAGGGACCGTCCTCTTCTACGGCATTGGCCCGAGCTTCACGGTGTACGAAACCGACCGCGTGCGGTTCGCTCCCGTCATTGAGCTGGTGGGTTGGCGGGTGCGGGACGGCAATCAGACCTCCGCAGAGGGTTCCGACGCGAGCGGCACGAACATCGTCAACGTGAAATTTGGCGGGCGCGCCATATTCGGTCAGGGCTCGATCTACGCGGGTTACGGGCATGCGCTCACCGACCGGACCTGGTACGACGACATCTTCCGGCTCGAGTATCGCCATACGTTTTAGCGATCTGGCGCTGCCCTGGCGTGCTGCGACGAACCGTATAATCCTTCGCGTGCGACCATCGCCTCGATGGTCGCTCCATCGCGCCTCGGCAGCATCAACATGGCCAAAAAGAGATCGCCGGCTTCCCTTCCTGTCGTGACGAGACGCCGGTTCCTCGAGCAGCTCGGCGCCGTCGGCGGATCGTCGCTCATCATGACCGCAATGACGTCGCTGGATTTGATGGCCGGGCAGGCCGGCGTTCGTCCAGCGCTCACCGGCCGGCCGGCCAGAGCCAGGGTGCTTGTTCTCGGTGCCGGCGTATCCGGTCTCGTCGTCGGGTACGAGCTCGGCAGACTTGGATACGACTTCCGCATCCTCGAGGCTCGCGACCGCGTCGGCGGAATGGCCTGGACGGTGCGCCGCGGCTCGGAACACACCGAGTTGAGCGGCGAGCGTCAGGTCTGCACCTTCGATGAAGGTCTGCACGTGAACGTCGGGCCGTGGCGCATCCCCTACTCGCACACCGGCGTGCTGAACTACTGCAGGGAGCTTGGCGTTCCCATGCAGATCTTCCTCAACGAGGCCGACGCGTCCTATTTCTATTACGAGGGGAACGCCACCGGCTCGCTGTCCAACAAACGCGTGCGATTGCGGGAGATCAAGGCCGACATCATCGGCCGCACCAACGAGCTGCTCGTCAAGGCGATCGACCAGCGCCAGCTGGATCTGCCACTGACCGCAGAGGACAGACAGCGGTTCGTCAGCTTTCTTGTTTCGCAGGGGTATCTCGATTCGTCCGAGCACGTCTACAAGGCGTTCACTAACCGTGGGCCCGGCGATCCCTACGACTTCAGCGCGATTCTTCAATCCGGCTTTGCAAACCGGATGCGATCGATTCCGGCGCGGGACGGCATCACGGCGGCGCCCATGTTTCATCCCGTCGGCGGCATGGACCAGTTTCCCAAGGGGTTCCAGCGCGCGATTGGCGCCAACCGCATCACCTTCAACGCGGAGGTGCAGTCCGTGCACCAGGACGATGCGGGCGTGAAGGTTGTATACCTGGATACGAAGAGCGGGAAGAAAACTGAAGTCAGTACGGACTTCGTCGTCGTCTGCATGCCGCTGTCGGTGCTGGCCGGCGTCGACATCAATCTCTCCTCCGAGATGATGGAAGCCGTCCGCGCCACTCCGTACAGCAACAGCGCGAAGATGGGGCTGGCGATGAAGCGACGTTTCTGGGAGGAGGACGACCAGATTTTCGGCGGCCACCTCTACTCGAATCTGCCGCTGGGCGAGTTCTCCTATCCGTCGCACGACTACTTCTCCCGGAAGGGCGTGCTCCTCGGTTTGTACGCGAACCAGCCCGTCGGCGACCTGCTCGATCAGCCGGCCAAGGTCCGCGTCGAACATGTGCTGATGCACGCGAGCAAGGTGCATCCGCAGATCCGTCAGGAGTTCGAGAGCGCGTACGCCGTCTGGTGGCGGAAAGTAAAATACAGCCAGGGGGGCTACGCCGCTAATGCACCGGCCACGCGGCGCGCGCAACTCGCGAAAGTCGACAACCGGATCCTCATTGGCTCCGCTGCCGCGGCGCCGTACTCGGAACCCGACTGGCAGGAAGGCGCCGTTGCAGCGGGCTGGCAAGCGCTGAAGTCGTTGCACGAGCGCGCCATGCGAGCGTGACGAATCGAAGCAACCGATGAACCCCGGTCGCCGGCTCCCCTACCGGTTTCTCTCGAGACAGCCCAATCAACTTCATCCACTCTGATAGGAATGCGAGGCCATGGCTAATTCGCACGCTCCGTACCACCCAATCATTTACGTTCGCGGATTCGCCGGCACTCAGGGCGAGATCGAGGACACCGTGGGCGACCCCTATATGGGGTTCAACATCGGAAGCACGAAGTCCCGGCAGGTGTGGGACGGCAAGATGCGGCGCTACTACTTCGAGTCGCCGCTGGTGCGACTCAAAGATGAGCCAGTCTGGAAAGCCACGGGACAGAAACCCGTGCTCTCGAACGATCGCTACGACGACGTCTACGTAAACGGCGAAGACCTGACCGCGCCTCACCCGGAAGACGTCACGAAACCGCTGCGGTCCGACATCACACTCCCGTACCAGTCGATCGCCATCCTGCGCTACTACGACGACGCATCGGCCGATTTCGGCGACGAAAACGCGCACCCGATCGAGCAGTTTGCCAGAGCGCTGAGCGACCTGATCCTGAGGTTGCGAACACTCGTGTGTCGAAAGGAGGGGAAGCATCCGATTCGCCCCGACGAAACCCTCGACAACGGCGTCGACGAAAAGGACTTCAAGGTCTATTTGGTGGCGCACTCAATGGGCGGGCTTGTCTGCAGGGCTTTCCTGCAGAACGACGAGCTCGGCAGTCAGGAGGCACGTGGTGCCGTCGACAAAGTATTTACCTACGCCACACCGCACAACGGCATCGACCTGCGCATCGTGCGCAACGTGCCGGGGTGGAGCGCGCTCGGCGAAGCTACTAATTTCAACCGCGAAAGGATGGCGGCCTATCTCGGCTTTCGCGAGAAGACGACCGAGGTGTCGAGACTGCTGGGTTTCCCCCCGGAGAGGGTCTTCAACCTCGTGGGTACCAACCCCGCCGATTACCTCGTCGCGAAGGGTCTCTCTTCGTGGGCGGTCGGCGAGGCCAGCGATGGTCTGGTCCGCATGGAAAACGCGACGACCTTTGCCATGGTGGATGATCGGCGTGTCGAGTCACCGCGCGCGTTCGCACACCGAAGCCATTCGGGCCAGTACGGAATCATCAACTCGGAAGAAGGCTTCCAGAATCTCACGCGCTTCCTGTTCGGCACCGTTCGCGTCGATGGCTTCCTCGACGTGTTCAACGTGACGCTGCCCGAGGAAGTGCAGGCCGCGTATAACCGGAACAACGATTCGGTGCGGGCGTCGTACCGCTTTGAAATCGTGGCCGCGCTTCGCGCCAGCCAGTGGCAGCTGCATCGCCGCGTCGTCCGCGAGAACTCCGCCATCCAGCGGACGTATGACGAGCTTTTCCCGAAGGGCGCCGACGGCAAGCGCGCGCCTGGGACGGTCAACAGCCCGCACCTGTTCTCCCTGTTCCTCGACCCCACGAAGAGCCAGCTCAAGGATAAAAGCGTTGCGTTCGCATTCGACGTTGCCATCCTTGTTCCCGACTATCAAATTGACGGCGTGCTCTGGTTGAAACAGCACTTCGAGGGCGGCTATCTGTACAGCAAGTTGATCGTCGTCGAGGCGACGCCCGACGAGACGGCGCCGGCCGGCTGGCGGCTGAAGTACGGCTTTCAGGACGCGACGCCGAACGTGGCTGACATTCCATCAAACGCCGTGCTCGATGGAAACGTGCTCAAGTTCGCGATCCCGGTCGCGTCGCCGGCGAACGCCAGGCCGAGCATCACCGGGCAGCTTCGCATCGAAATGCGCCAGTGGCAGTAACGCTCTCGTCGGCCACGCGTGCCACGCCTGACCGACTCGCGCCGAGGCACTCCCGATTGCGCGTGACATCTTGCCGAAGAAGTGCGTTTACTCGCGGCTCTGGTTGATAACGGAACAATCCCATCCGTGCTGCAACTCGTGCAATGGAGGCAGAAATGAAAAGAAGAGATTTTTTCAGAAAGGCTGGAATCGGATCAGCAACTTTGGTTTCTCTTCCAGCCCTTGCTCACGCCCTGACCATACCCGAGTCGGCCCGTTCACCGCTGAAACCAGGCGATCTACCCGCTAACCCTTTCGTCGTCCTGTTTTAATGTGAGCCGAGTCCCTCGCCGAGCTGCGGACCTGCACGATGACGTCGAGATCGTGAAGGCGCGCTGTCCGCGGGCGGTGAGGGCCTCGACGATTTGCCTGAACCGAGCGCGCACAGTTTCGTAGGTGCGATCAGCGGCCGTCGTCTCTCGGCCGTAATCGACTTCGGCGATCTCGCTGCCGGCGATCCTGCGACAGACCTGTTGGTAATCTGGATGCTGCTGTCGCCGTCGGCGCGGCCAATCTTTCTGACAGCAGCACGCGGAGAATTCGACCCCATCGACGACAACACGTTGATGCGCGCACGCGGCTGGGCGCTTGCGCTGGGACTTGCATACCTGGCGAACTCATTGGACGATGAGGCGATGGCTGCGCTGGGTCGGGCGACAATCGATAGCGCCTTGAGGTCGAGTTCAGCGGCCTGACGTGCCAAGTGGCCGTCTGGACAGCCCACCACACGCCCCAGGATGTGACGGCCACCAACGCGTACGTTCGCCGCCGTTACGGCTGTCTCGGGAACCGCCAGGGACCCGATACGTGAATCTCCTCGACGTCGGTTGCCACGCCCTTGTCGTCGACAATGAACTGGTAGCCCAGTCCCAGGCCTTCAAACAGCGTCTGGGATTGCGGCACCAGCGGCCGCGACTCGTCGCCGGCGATCGTGCCGTCGGCAATCTTGGCGATCAATTGGCCTCCGGAGAGCGACACTTCGACGGTGCGCCTGTTTGCAAACCAGAACCCACGGTAGACGCCGACGTACCGCGCCAGCACGTCGGGTGCAACGGTCACCGCCGAGTTCGCGGCATCCGAGAGAGTGCCGGTCCAGAGCTCGCTGCTGCTTTCGCAGACCGCCTCGAGCATTTCCGTATCGGCCGCCAGCGCCATGTTCGCCGTAAAACCCCACGGCCTCGCGTACGCAGCCGGATCGGTGAAGGTCACCTCCACCTCCAGGTGGCCGACGTCCGGGCGCCGGTAACGCTCCGTCACACGCAACGCCTCCGTATGCGGCTGACCAGAGGCATTCAGCCATGTCTTGTCGTTGAAGCCGACACTGTCCACGACGAGCGTGTCGCCGTCCCAGCGCCCCACGGAGTACCCCATCCAGCTTGGTGCGGGGTCGGCCTCCAACGCACGGCCGTCCATGTGGATCACGCGATAGGTGAGGTTGTCGTTCAGGATCGCTAGGGTGGCCGGCGTCTGGAGGATGCGCTTCCACCCGCCAAATCTCTCGGCCTCAGGGCCGCTCGGCAGGCATTGGAAAAAGGGGCGCCTCCTATAGTAATCCTGCTGATGCTGACGGACGACGTCGTTGACCCACGCCTGCGCGTTGATGGGGTCTGCACGGGGGACGGGAGCCGGCCCGTTCCAGACTCCGGTCAAATCGGGCTTGCCGTCGGGCCCGCGCGGTGTCGGTGCGGTGAGATCCGGCTTGCCGTCGTGAGTGCGCGGAATGCCCGGAGTAGGCAGATCCAGCCACTGGGCCCCAGCCGGAATCGTCCCCATCATCAGAATGAGCGCCGCGAGCAACAGCCTCATATCGCCCTCCGATTTCGTTGTGGAACGACCCCGATCGATGCCGGGATGGTAACACTCCAAGCGGCTGCATGTCGTCCGAGGTTCCGGAACTATCTGGGGCTGACCTTGCCGCGACAGACTGCGTCTGCGTCGTCAAGCTATCCACGCACCCGATCGAGCGGATTTCACTCACGGGCGGCAATGTTCGCGACAACGCGCGCGGATAGGTCTCGGAAAGTCGCGCAGTGTTGACCTACCCAAATGGAGCCGAAGGTGTTTCAGCGAAGTCGCACGGTGTCACGCAGAAGAGGACTGCTCACGCGGCGAAGTCGCGTGGTGACGCATCGAAGTCGAGTGTCACGCGGCGAAGCCGCTTCGTATCACGCGGCAGATGACTGCTCACGCAGCGAAGTGGCTCAGTTTCACGCGACAGACGACCGATTACAGAGCCAAGCCGTCACGACGCTGCTTCGGCGGCGTCGCCTTACGTCATAATCATCTGATGCGCACGCCATCCGTGCTGGTCACGGGCGCCAGCGGCGAAATCGGTCACGGCCTCATCAATCAGCTCGCGCGCACCGGCCGCTCCATCGTTACCGTTGACATCGCACCGCTCGAGTCCGCAATGGCGAAGCAGGTCAGGCGCGAGTTCACGGGCTCAATCACCGACAAATGGATCCTCGAGCGGGTCCTCGCGGAATTCGAGGTCGATCTCGTGTTTCACCTCGCCGCGCTCCTGTCCACACGATCCGAGTTCACCCCCGTCACGGCGCACGAGGTCAACGTCGAGGGGACGCTGCGCCTGCTCGAGTTCGCGCAGCATGAAGGGGAGTCGCACGGCCGGCCGGTCGTCTTCCTCTATCCCTCCTCGATTGCCGCGTATGGGCTTCCGGACCTCGACACCAAGATGCGCGTCGGCCGCGTCCACGAGGACGAGTGGAACACGCCGACGACGATGTATGGATGCAACAAGCTGTACTGCGAGCACCTCGGGCGCTACTACGCGCGCCACTACAAGCAGCTCGCCGTCGACACGCCGCCGGGGCGTGTCGACTTCCGGTGTGTCCGTTTTCCGGGATTGATCTCGGCGCTCACCGTGCCGGCGGGCGGGACATCGGACTACGCTCCGGAGATGATTCACGCGGCGGCGCACGGCGAACCCTACGCCTGTTTCGTGCGGCCCGATACGCGGATTCCGTTCATGGCCATGCCGGACGCGATCGACGGTCTGCTGCGGCTCGCAGCAGCCCCGCGCAATCGACTCTCGCGGACGGCGTACAACGTCACGGCGTTCAACCCGACGGCAAAGGAGATTTGCGATGTCGTGGCCAGTGCATTCCCCGGTGCGCGCATCACCTGGGAGATCGACAAGAAGCGGCAGGCGATAGTCGATTCGTGGCCCCTTGACGTTGATGACAGCGCGGCGCGGCGCGATTGGGGGTTTGCGCCCCGGTTTGATTTCCACGGGGCGTTCGAGGAGTATCTGATTCCCACGATCAGGGAATTGTCTCGGCAATGATGCCTCTCCGCGGAACTCCCAATTCCCAATTCCCAACTCCCAGGAAGCCCGTTGTACCGGCGGCGCGGACCCTTTTGGTACCGGCGGCGCGGACCCTTTGGGTCCGCGGGGCGGCCCTGAAAGGCTCGCCCCGCACGGCACTGAT
>Ga0114129_10003467_pt1 | contig 22178 bp, 8 predicted proteins | sample RhiMetdeltSRZDD1_FD_80071 | JGI IMG/M metagenome (GOLD analysis project Ga0114129, IMG submission 80071) | Populus rhizosphere microbial communities from Tennessee, USA - Rhizosphere MetaG P. deltoides SRZDD1 (version 2) (version 2) | ecosystem: Host-associated > Plants > Roots > Rhizosphere >... | reverse complement strand
GAAGGCGGCCGTGCCGTCGCGGAGGCGGTGTTCGGGTCGCTCAACCCGTCGGGCAAGCTCACGATCTCGTTCCCGGTCCACGTCGGCCAGCAACCGGTGTTCTACAACCAGGTGCGCGGCCAGCACGGCACCCGCTACGCGGACCTCACGCAGGTGCCGCTCTTCCCGTTCGGCCATGGCCTCAGCTACACGACGTACAAGTATTCGAACCCGCGCCTCGCCTCCCCCACCCTCGCGCGCGGGCAGGCAGCGACGGTCTCGGTCGACGTCGAGAACACGGGCACGCGGGCCGGCGTCGAGATCGTGCAGGTCTACGTCAGCGACGTCGTCACCTCGGTGACCTGGGTGGGCAAGTCGCTCCAGGGCTTCACCCGCGTGCGCCTCGAGCCCGGCGAGAAGAAGACGGTGAGCGTTGCGCTGCCGTGGGAGGCGTTCCGCCTCGTCGACGCCGACGGCCGCCTGGTCGTCGAGCCGGGCGACTTCGACGTGCTCGTCGGGCCGTCCTCCCGCGACAAAGAACTGCTGAAAGTGACACTGCGCGCGGAGTGATGACGCGGACACCATGAACGCCGGTGCGGGCGGGGAGAACGTCCCCGCCCGCCGTTCGCGACTCCCCCGGGAGTCCGTGCTCGTCGACTCACTGACGACTCATTACTCAGAACTCATTACTGCTAGAACTGTACGCGCGCCATCAGCTGAATCACCCGAGGCGACCGCACTGCAGTCACGGCACCAAACCCGAGCGGGTTGACGAGGTTCCCGTTCGCGTCGTACGGGAGGTTCGTCGGCGTCGGATCCGTGAGGCTGCGCACGGCCAGCGTACGGTTGATGTCGCTGAACTGGGTGTGGTTCAGGGCATTGAACGCGTCCATGCGCAGCTCGATCCGGCGCTGCCCACCCGCCCGGAACGACTTCGACAGCGACAGGTTGACGTTGTTGAGCGGCGGGCGGGTCAGATAGTTGCGGCCCGACTCCAGACCCAGGCTGCCGGGCTGCGGGATCGTGAACGCCGCCGTGTTGAACTGCCGGTAGGGATCATTGCTGTGGCCGCTGCCCGGATCGCCGACGACGACGATGCGCGACGGCTCCGTGAAAGAGCCCGTCAGGTTCGCGTTGCCGATGCCGGGGATGCTGAACGCGATGTCGTATGGCGTGCCGCTCTGGAACTGATAGAGACCCGAGATCTGCCAGTTGTTGACGATCGCGCCCAGGGCGCCGCCCACCCGGGCCTTCGGCAGCTCGTACACGAAGTTCGCCACGAAGTTGTGGCGGCGGTCGAAGTTCATCGGGCCGTAGTTCGCGAGGCGGCTCTTGCCGTCGATCCGGTTGAAGTTCTGGTCGTCGCTGGTGGTGCCGAGAGCCTTGCTGAACGTGTAGTTCACGCCGAGCAGGAGGCCGTTGCGGAACCTCCGGTTGAGCGACGTCTGCAGGGAGTGGTAGTTGGAGCTCGAGGAGAACTCCCAGAGCGTGATGTCGCCGTAACCGGGGTACGGCCGCAGGAAGTTGGCGGACAGGGCGGTGGCCCCCGGGGTGCTGCTCGGCGCGAGCGTCGGGTTCTGGTTCTCCGGCAGATACGTCGCACCGTACGGGATGGCGTTCAGGTTGCGCTTGTTCACCAGGTGGTGCGAGACGGCGCCCACGTACGAGATGTCGAGAGTCGAACCGAGCGGTGCCTTCACCTGGAACCCGAGGTTGAAGGAGTACACGGTGGGCACCTTGCCCTCGGGGTCGAGGGCGATCAGAGACGGCGGCGCGAGGAGGCCGTTCTTGGGGTCGAGGTCGCGGATCAGCCCGAAGTTCAGCGTCGGTTGAAAGATGGCGGGCGGATTCTGGATCTGCTCGAAGACCACGTTGCCCTGCGGCCGGTCGTAGTACACGCCGCCGCCACCGCGCAGGATGAGCTTCTGGCTGCCGGACGGGTCGAACGTGAAGCCGAAGCGGGGCGCAAAGTGCACCCCGCGGTTCTTGATCAGACCCTTAGGCACATCCTCGCCGGCGATGACCACGCCGTTCAGCGGGTCGCCGCTCCCCGGCACGATGCGGCCGACGTTCACGTTGTTCGTGGTCTGCCCCGTCAGGCGATCGACGCCCACGAGGTTGCCCGCCGCATCACGTCCCGGGTAGTACAGCCGTACCGCCCGTGAGCGGTCGAAACGCTCCGGGAGGAAGCTCGCCCCGTTGCCGCCGGCGTCGTACGTCGGCTGCACGATGTAGAACCGCACACCGTAGTCGAGAGTGAGCCGGGAGGTCACCTTCCAGTTGTCCTGGGCGTACCACTCGACGTTGTTGTAGCGGTACTCGCCGTTCACGAAGGCCGACGCCTGGGAGTAGTTGTTGTAGATCCCCAGGGCAGCGTTGGCGAACGGGAAGCCGCTGTCCAGCGGATTGTTCGCGTTGTTGTCGAAGTTGAACTGTCCGTTGTGCAGCGCGCGGGTGCTCTGGTCCTTCTTGCTGTACTGGTGGTAGAGGCCGATCTTGGCGGTGTGGTTGTTCCATACCTTCGTCACGCTGATCGCGGTGTCGTAGGTCGTGTTGAAATTGATGAAGGGCCCGATGTTCGAGCCGATGTTCGGGCCGTTCGCGATCCGGCCGCCGAAGTTGAACGACGCCGGCATGTCGAAGGCGACGGCGTCGGGATAGAGCGAGGGCAACCCTGCGAGCCCGAGGGCCTGACGCGTGAAGTCGTCACGCATGGGGACGATGTCGATCGAATTGTGGGATGAACCGGTCGTCGCCTCGAAGAACGTGCTGTTGTTGAGGGGGCCGGCGGCGGTCAGCGAGTAGCCGCGCGTCGGCACGATGAAGTTCGCCGCGAACTCGGGCATGTTCGTGCCGAGGACGAAGGAGCCGTAAGGCAGATCCCGCTTGTCGTCGCTGTGGTTCACGCGGCCGGTCACGCGCCACGACGCCGTCGGGAACCAGTCGAGGCGCAGGAGCTCTTCACGGCTGGGCAGCTCCGAGGACACCTCACTCGTGTAGTTGAAGTCGCGCCCTTCGGCGTTGGCCTGAGGATAGATGTTCAGGATCGCCAGGCCGGGTGCGTACAGGCGATTGGCGGGGACGCGGCCGAGGACACCGCCGTCCTGGAAGCAGCCGCGCGTGTCCGCGGCGCTGCAAGGCAGGCCCGTCGTGTAGTCGCGGATGTACGGGAAGAGCGCACCGGTGTTGTCGCGGCTCTGGGAGAAGTCGCCGCGCCGCTCGAGCTCGGTGGGGACGCGCACGCGCCGGATTCCGTTGGCGTCGTGCCGGCGGTGATGTTCCTGATGGAAGAAGAAGAACAGCTTGGACTTGTCTTCGTTGAAGACGCCAGGGATGCTCAACGGGCCGCCGATGTTGTAGCCGATATCGTTCTGTTGGACGACCGGCACCGGCGCCACGGGGTCCGTCTTGTTGTTGAACCACGTGTTGGCGTTCATGTCCTTGCCGCGGTGGAACCAGTAGGTGGAGCCGTGGAAGTCGCGTCCGCCGCTCTTGGTCACGACGCTGACCTGGGCGCCGGCGGCGCGGCCGAACTCGGCCTGGTAGTTCGAGGTGAGAAGCTTGAACTCTTCGATCGCGTCGAGGCTGAGCGCGGCCAGCGGGCCTCCGTTGTTGCCGGTGTCGACGGCGGTGACGCCGTCGATCGTCAGGTTGTTGGAGTTCGGCCGCTGCCCGTTGGCCGCGATGTTCGAGAGGTCGCCGCCGGTGGAGACCACGCCCGGAGCGATGGCGGCCAGGGCCACGAACCCGCGGCCGTTCACCGCGATGTTCTGGATGGCCTTGCCTTCGATCGCGTAGGAACGTTCGGCGCCGCGCGTCTGCAGATCGACAGCCGCGTCCGTGACTGTCAAGGTCTCGGTAAGACCGAGCTCGAGGTTGACCACGCCGAGGGAGACGCTGGCGTTCGCATTGACGGCGATGTTCTGCCGCTCGACGGGCCGGAAGCCGTCAGCCGTGATCTTCACCGTGTAGACGTCGGGCAGGAGCGTCGGAAAAATGAAATCTCCGACCGCGTTGGTGCGTACGCTTTGACTCACGCCCCGGCGTACGCTGACGAGGGTGATCGTGGCTCCTCTCAGCACCCCGCCCTGCCCGTCGCGTACAGAGCCTGCGATCGAGCCGCTCGACGTCTGTGCGAAGGCGAGACGAACTGGGCACGCGAGCAGCGCCAACGCCGCCGCAGTTCCCACCATCCTGGACCAGTTGTACGTGACAGTCTTCATATGAGGCCTCCCCCCCACAGCCGACTCTCATCTCCGCGACACACTTCGACCTCGCGGCCGACCTCTAACTCCGGAGGCGCGCTACGGCTCTATGGTCGGTGCCGCGTGCTTGATTGCCATTTGAGAGAGTACGCGCCGCCGGAAAGATGTCATCACCCGGGCGGGTAGGTACATCAGGTAAGGACGGCTAGATAGGTCTGGGGATCAAGTCGAGATCGACGAGCGAGTCCTCAGGCGTGGAGCTTCACGGTGTCCTGCCGGCGCCATGTCCTAAGACGACGTTTCTTCGACATAGCGGCGTCCCGAGCTCCAGCACGACCACGCACTGGTGCGCCGCCAGGGATCTTCGAGAGCGCTACCCGAGCGTGAAAGTGAACGAGGATCGCATCTTCGTCGTCGACGCCCCGATCTGGACATCGGCCGGGGCCAGCGCCGGTGTCGATCTGGCCCTCGCCATGATCGAAGACGACCTGGGAGCCGAGTTGGCGCGCCTCGTCGCCAAGAAGCTCGTCCTCTCCAGCGCGAGGAGTTTCGAAGGCAAGCAGGGCTTTCGACAGCAGGCGTCGAAGCCGGCGGCTCTCGCTCGCCACTCTTCGCGACCGTCGAAGATCTGCGCGGAGTGGGGCGAGGATCGGGATGGAGCGCGTGTGCCGCCACGCCCTCAACACTCGGAGCGCCTGCCACCGATCCATCCTTGGCATGCTCAGATCCATCACGATGACGTCGGGCCGCCACGCACGCGCCTTGCGGATGGCTTCAAGCAGCACCCGCAACGGTGCACGTCCGACGTGCTCGGCAACGGCGCCCATATTCGAGTAGAGCAATTACAAGGACCATGCCAGGTCCACTCGATGAATGAAACGGGCATGCCGCTTGCTTCTCACTCCATCGGCGTCGACGTACGCTCTGTGCCTCCGCTCACATCTCCTGGACTTCCCTCTCAGGCGAGCGCAGGCCGCGAGGCAACGGTGATCCCAGCGCCGTTCGTGGCCAAGGGTGTCGTCCTCGTGCGCCGCAATCGCGTCACCACCCAGGCCAGGAGCCCGCCAACAGGAGGCGTACGAATGCGCGTTCTGCTGGTCGAAGATCACGCGGATACACGGGAGCTCTTCGTCACGTATCTCTCGAGCCATGGGTTCAAGGTCGATACCGCCGTCACCGGCCTGCAAGCCATCGATAAGGCGTCGGCTTCGCTGCCGGACGTGATCGTGCTCGATCTCGAATTGCCGGGGATGGACGGCTGGGCCGCCGCGCGTCATCTCCGCAACCACGCGTCGACGCGGCACGTTCCCATCGTGGCTGTCTCGGCGCACGCCTTCCCCGAGGATGAGTCGCTGGCTCGGGACATGGGCTGCGACGCGTTCCTCGCAAAGCCGTGCCTGCCACCGGATCTGCTGGAGACGATTCGGCGCTTCCGCCCGCGCCAGTTCGCTTGATCGATACTGATGAACACGCCCGACGTGGCGTAGCGCTCGCCGCTCTGAAGCGCAAGGTGTCTTTCCGAAACTGGCGATCGGCGGCGAGGGCCACCCGTTGACAACGTGCGGTTCGCCCGGCACCGTGGAGGTGTCGAGCACCTCTGAGCGCCATGACCGACGAGCCCCCGCCGCCGGCCGTGCTGATCGTCGATGATGCGGCCGTCGTGCGCCGCATCCTCACGATGACGCTCCGCGAAATGCCGGAGCTCAGCGGTGCGACCATCGACGAAGCCGAAAACGGCCGGATCGCGTTCGAGAAGCTCCGCGGCAGGACGTACGACCTGGTCATCAGCGAGATCCAGGTGCACGGCATCGACGGGCTCGCCCTCGTCCGCCGGGTCCGGGAGGAGCTTCAAGACCTGCAGACGCCGATCCTTCTCATCAGCCGTCTCGAGGACGACGCCGGTGCGGAGGCCGGCCTCGCGGTTGGCGCGTCGGCGTTCGTGCCCAAGCCCCTCTCGCCGCATCGAATCAAGTGCGCCGTGCAGCGGATCTTGAGCATGGGTCCGCCCACGACGCCGAAGACGAACTAACCTGCGATCATGGGCTCGCACGCAACGGGGGGACGCGATGGCCGAATCAACCGGCCGCATCCTGGTCGTGGACGACGATGACGTCTTCCGATCCTTCACGGCGCGAGTCCTCGCGTCGTCTGGATACGTCGCCGCAGAGGCACAGAACGGAGCCATCGCCCTGGAGAAGATCGAGGCCTTCAAGCCCGATCTCGTGCTGCTCGACCTGTGCATGCCGGTACTGGATGGGTGGGGCGTGCTCGACCGCTTGCGGAGCGCGGAGACGCCGCCCAAGGTGGTCGTGGTGACCGGCGTCCGCGAGGCTACGCCGCCCGGCGGCCTCTGCCGCTGGATCACGGGCTATCTCTTCAAACCGTTCCGCGCGGCGCAGCTGCTCGCGCGATGCGAGGAAGTGCTCGCCAGGCCGTCGGTCACGCACCCGCGTGGCGATCGCAAGGAGCCACGGCGCGCGTTCATCGCGGACGCCACCATCCTGGGCAAGGACCGGGCCGTAGTCGCCGTGGGCCTCCTGGTCGAGATCAGTGCGGGAGGCCTTCGGTTGAGCGTCGCCTCGTTGGTCAAACCGGACCAATACGTCACGGTCCTATTCCGCGTGCCGGGACACGCTCAGCACATCGAGGTGTCGGGCACCGTGCAGTGGTCGGACCCCGTGAAGATGGCCATCGGGCTGGCGACCGTGGACGGCAGCGATGACGCGGTGCTCCGGGCGCTCGTCGACCTGGAGTGAGCGGCGGTCACGCGCTCAGTCCTCCGTCGGCAATCAAGGACTGCGGCATCGAGCCGTCGCCGTCTGCCCAACACTGAAGCCAAGAAGAACAATGGCTGTCTCCCGCCGGGACAGGCGAAGAAGAGATACACGGTAGGTCGACCGCTCCCGTCATCGGTCGTTGTCAAAGACCCGCGCGATATTTCGATCCGGCTGGGAGCTGCTCCCCGCGGGTATCGCTACGGCGGCGTCGATGGCGATATCGTCAAGATGGCGGTGGGCACCGCGATCGTCGTCGATGCGATCGACGGGCTCGTAGACTGATCGTGCGTCTCGACGCGCGCGAGTCACGAGCGCGGATCAAGGCACTTCCCCGTTCCGGGAGCCGCGCTCGGCACGCCCTCTGGCACGTTCTCCGCGAAGATGGAGATCCACGGATTCGGCGAGCTGCATCCTTCAGGCACCCCGCGGCCGTTCTCGCCCCCGCACCCTCACAGAAGAAATCCGACGCTTCGCGTGACCAGCGTCGGCGAGGCGCCTATTGATGCGTGAGTCGATCCTGGCCACTCGTGCGAGCGGGCTTGCGTTGCCGCAATAGGAACCCGAGCACGGCTACCAGCTTCGCCGGCGTCACGGGCTTCGGCACGTGCACTTGGTAGCCCGCTTCCAGGGCGCGCCGGCGGTCTTCTTGGCGCGTCAGCGCCGTAAGCGCCACCGCGGGAACAGTGCCACCTCGCTCTGGCGGGAGCGCGCGAACGTCCTTGATCAAGGCATACCCGTCGACGGTGTCCATGCGGATGTCGCTGACCAGCACGTCGGGGGGCGAGGTCGTCAGGGCGGCGAGTGCGTCGTCGCCCGTCGACACGGCATGCACCTCGGCACCGAAGCTATGCAGCATGACGGTGAGCAGTTCGAGTGTGTCGGCTTCGTCCTCCACCAGGAGCACCCGCATGCCGGCAAGATCGATGCGGGCCAGCTCTTCGTCGGGCTGCAAGGCCGGCTGAATGTCCTTGGGGTTCCACCACGGCACCGTCACCACGAACTCGGCGCCCTTGCCCTCCTCGCTATGGACCTCGACGGTTCCGCCGTGCAGCTCGACGATGTGGCGGACTATGGCGAGACCGAGACCCAAGCCCGCGCCTTGCGGCTTCGCCCCTCTCGTGTACCGATCGAACACGACCGACACGAGCGCCGGGGCAATGCCGGGGCCGTTGTCGCGCACCACGATGCGCACGTGGCGTCCGGCGCGTTCGAGCCGAACCGTCACAAGACCTCCCTGCGGGGCGAAGCGAACGGCGTTCGCCAGCAGATTCCACACGACCTGCTGCATGCGGAGAGGGTCGCCGAGGATCGGCTCCGCCTCGGGGTCCAGTTGGGCCTCGAGAGTGACTTCCTTCGCGCTTGCGGCCGGGCGCAAGGTGTCGACAGCGGCGTCGATTACCGGGATCAGCTCGACCTCCTGGATGTCGAGCCGAAGCTGGCCGGCCAGGATGCGAGACATGTCCAGCATGTCGCTGATGAGGCGGCCCTGCGCCTGGGCATTGCGGATGATGGTATCGAGCGCCCGCTCCGCGGTCGCCTTGTCGAGAACGGCCTGCTTCATCATGTGCGCCCAGCCGACGATGGAATTGAGTGGCGTGCGCAGCTCGTGGGAGAGCGTGGCCAGGAACTCGTCCTTCGATCGATTCGCGGCCTCCGCCGCCCGCTTGGCTTCATCGGCGGCTTGACGCCCTTCCTCGCGCTCGGTGGAGTCACGCAGGATCTTGGCGAAGCCTCGCAGGGTTCCATCCCGCTCCCGTAGCGCCGTCAGGAACCCCGTAGACCAGAACTGGCTGCCGTCTTTTCGGACCCGCCAGCCCTCTTCGGCGGCCTCGCCGTGCTGCCGCGCCTGCTCCAACTCCCGTTCCGGTATGCCGCGCTTGCGATCGTCGGCACTAAAGATCGAGGAGAAGTCCTTGCCAACGATGTCGTCGGCCGCATAACCCAGGAGGTTCTCGGCGCTCGGATTCCAACTCTCGACGCGACCCTTCGGGTCGAGCAGTAGGATGGCGTAGTCCTTGATGTTGCGAAAAATCAGCGCGAGCAGGTCTTCGGGGCCTGATACGGGGCGCGCGTCGGTTTCTTGCCTGCCGGACACGGGCGTCATGACGGCCACCTCGCTGGTGCTCGCCCAAGGGTCCCAACTCGACAATAGCAGGCTTCAGGGAATCTGCGTGAGTTTAGCCACGCAGGTCGAGACCCGCGGGCCTTCGCCGGGTTCGGGCCCACTGGCTGCACCCACGGAGGCCAGTGAAGGAAGCGGGAGTCGGTGGCCGAGCGGAGCGAAGCGACGCGAGGCCTGACTGCGCGCCGCCTCTACCCAATCGGACGCGAAGCGTCCGATTGGTGGAGGCGGCGGGAGTCGGGCTATGTCTCTGTATTGATAGGACTTAAGTTACTGGAAATAGTGAAACGCCTGAAACGCCAGACCGTATAAATAACCCTATAACACGCACGTATCACACACACGCGTCGCCCGACCGTTGGACGGTGCCCCCACTCGGCACTCGGTATCGACGACAAGGCAGGAACGGTGACGCCCTGGGGCCAAGAGCGGCGAAGCATGACGCCCCTTCGCGCGCCGCCGTATACCGCAGGTAGAGCACCACGTCCGAGGTCGAGTCGACGCCGAAGACGTTGGTATCCCGAGGCAGCTCCAAGCGCCAGCACGAGGCGCGCCTTCGAAACGGCAGATACCGGTCGTCGCAGAAGGTTGAGCTCGAACAAACCCGCAGTCGTTCTGGCCGGAACTGGTGGCCACGAACAGAATCGAAGCGAAGTTCGACACGAAATCGCTCCATCCTCCCGAGTCGCGGCCACGAGGCCCGCCCGCTACATCTTCACCGAATACCGCACGGCGACGAGGATGTCTCGTATCGCATCGATGTCCGCGGGTAGCGTGGGCGCGGTCAATTGCAGCCGCCAGCCGTTGTCCCCCGGTGTTGCCGAGATTGGAATCGTCACGGTCTTCGAGTCGCTTCGATACCGACCCGGCGCACCGGACCACACGAAGTCGATCGGCGCACCGGCACCGGGCGTGAGTGTGGCCTTGTAGGTCACGGTGGGACGGGGAGCTTTCAGAATCACCGCGGTATGGATCTCGTCGATCGCAATGGTTCCTTGCCGCACCAGAATCGGGAATCGCTCCTTCGCAATCGAAACCGTCGCCGCCCGCGGGTTGCTCGAGCGCAGGGTATGCCACTCATTGGGAAACTCGTGGCGGAGGCTGAAGAGCTGGAATAGCGTTTCGCTCCCGGCGGCCGCGAGCTGCGCCCTCAGGGCGTCCTGCGCGGGCCCGGCAAGCGCCCCGTCCCGACGCGACGTGTACTTCAGGTGCAGCAGGACGTCCGAGAAGGTGTCGTAGTCGACCGATCGGAGCATGTCCGGGCTGCCGGTCCCTAGGTTCCGCGGCAGCTCGATCCGCCAGCGCCCGATGGCCCCGGCTCCCTCGAAGGGCAGGTACTTTTCATCGCGAAAATCCAGTTGAAAGCGTCCGCTGTCGTTCTGCGCCGTGCTGACGGCGATCGCCTCCACTGGCTCTTGATCGTGCCGATAGTTGTCTTCGTCGCCGTACGCCCCCACTATCTGGCTCGACTTGCGTACCTTGCTGTTGAGCAACGTCACCGTGGCGCTCAGGCTCGTGGTGCGACCGACGACGGCGGGAATCGAAACGCTGACGGTCTTGAGCCGCCGGAAGTAGTGTCCCGCGTAGTCGATGTCGAACAACCACTCGGGGACTTCTACCTCGCACTGCCCCGTTTCTCTGAGCGCGATCAGGGCGAGTGGGTCGAGTTGGGCGACGGAGACGTCCTTCGCGATCTCGAACTCGCGGACCTGGTGCTCGACGTAGGCGCGCTCCATCTGCTTCAGTTGCAGGTAGAGCCGTTCTCCGGCGAGCAGTCCTCGTACCGAGCTGTCCCACGCGCCAAACTTGACAAACGTGGCGTCAGTACCGAGTTGGTATTGGAAGCACCGCTGTGCGCCACGGGCCAGTTCGTACGCGGCCTTGTAGCACTGGAAGTAGCCGATACGGAGCTGCCCTTCCATCCATCCGTACAGGGCATCGCTCGTGAACTTCGTGCGGAGTAGGTCTTCGATACCACGAGCGTGCTCGATCGCGGTCTCGTGGTTGCGTAGGTCGATTTGCGTGATCTCCTTGCGGATTCGGGCGGCGGCCTTCTGCCGCTCGACTTGCTTCAGCTCTCGCTTGCCCTGGTCGCGCTGGAATCGCCATTCTTCCTTGCGCCGTGTGTGCCCACCGGTGATGGAGGCGCGGTTGGATCTGTAGGAATGGGCCGCACCGGCGCCGGAGTGACTTCGCCCAATCGCGGACGCGGCCGCGCCGAGATGCGACCCGCCGAATGAGGTACTGGGTGGGCTGCCGGTGCTCACATTCGGGATGAGGTTCAGTGCTTGCGCCGAAGCCTCCAGCCAGCTCGCCGTTTCCTGCTGCTGGTTCGAGTGGTCGAGGCTCGCAAGCTGGTCGGTCTCCTCGGAGATCAGCCCCTGCGCGAGCAGGCCTTCGTAGTAGTCGATCCGCGCGGTCGTCACGCGCGCCGTCTCCTCCAAGGCCTGGCGCGATTGCTCGGACTCGTCGATCTGGAGCTTCTTGTTCGCCTTCACGAGGTCGAGCAGTTGTCGCTCCTGTTCCGCGCGCTGCGTGGACAGAAGCCCTCCGTCGAGCTTTTCGCTGGCCGAGAGCAGCGCGTTCCCGAGTGAGCGCACCTCATTGCACATCGCCAGCGCCTGCTGGAGCATGAAGGTGAAGCGGTAGCGTGGGAGCGGGGCGTACAGATCGTTGAGCACGCTGCCGATGTCGACGCCGCGGTGGACCGCCTCCACGAACACCCGCGGATCGACCGCCGGCTCGAAGAGCGGAAGCTGCCGGACGGTGCCATCGATGCTCATGCAGTGACGAATCTTGAACAGCCGGTCGGCAATCCTGTCCCAGTAGGCCAGCATTTGATCGTTCTGCGGCAGACAGAAATAGAGCGCCTGCGGCAGCTTCGAGAGTTGACCCACCGTCCCCGTACCTGGCCGGAAAAGCTGGGTGAAGGGCAGGCGCGTCTCCAGATCGACCTGCGCGTTCGACAGGGCATCGAGGCGCTTGCGCAGCGTCTCATATGTCTCCGGTGCTGCTGGTCCCGGCGCAGCGACGCGGTGCGGCAGCGTTCCGAGGAGGTTCGCGGCGAGTACAAGGTGCTGCGTGGCCTCGGTGATCGACTCGCGCGTGTCGTCCTGAAACAGCTCGTCCGCCCAGGCGATCAGGGTGTCGACATACTTCATGAAGACGTACTTCATGTAGACCACAGGCCGGCGGCGGGCGATGAGATGCGGGTTGAACGGGTGCTCGAGCCACTCCTGGATCAAGGCCTGGAGGTTTGCCCGTTTCTTGAGCGTCTCCGAGTCGCTGCCCGAATACGTCAGCAAGCCGATTGTTTCTTCGATCGTTGCGGTGTCGGCCTTCCGGAAGGGGACGAAGCGCCAGAAGCGTTGCTTGCTCGTGTCGCTGTCGCTCGTCATCGGGTCGAATACGAAGTGGAACCAACGCAGCGCGTCCTCGTATCGTCCCGCGCGGCTGTAGGCCATGGCCACGGTCATGGGCGCGTGGAAGAAGGTCTCCCAGTTGTATTTCGAGTACGAGCCCGACAGACCGAAGTCGACCTCCTCCCCCGGGAACGGCTTGGCCACCTGGTTCGGATCGGGCTCGTAGATCGACTCGAAATTGTTGGTCAACCCCGTCAGAATCGGTCCGACGAATTTCCCCTGTACGTCCGTTCGCCTCTCGTTCTCGAGCGTGAACAGGCCCGGCAAGCCGCCGACATTGAGCGCGGCGATGAACGGACAGGTGTACGGGTGCCAATGCGGTATGAACCTGTATTCCGGTTGTGGCCGCGTCGCAAGCTCGTGGAACTCGTAGTTCAGGGTCTTCGAAAGGAGGCTCTCCAGTGACACTGACCCCGAGAGCGTGTGCATCTCCGGCGGCGCGCCGGAGCCCAACGCAGAAATGAGCCCCGGCCCGGCGGCCCACTTCGTCAATGCCGAGCCCGCCCAAGGATTCACGCTCAGCGCTGCCTCGGCACCGATTCCGAGTTGATGGTTTGCCAGCGTGGCCACGCCAACAGCGCGCTCCAGGGCAGGCGCGCGTACGTCGAGCCCGGTCCAACGCACGTCCGGCACGTCAAAGCGCGCATACATTTCGCGCGTGACCAGGTAGCAGCGCCTCTGGTCCTGGTAGAAGAACGGTCCGTTTCGGTTGAACCCGCTACGGTTGTCGGAATCGATGACGTCGAAGGGAGTCGGCACGAAGGCCAGGATCGGCGAAGCTCCGCTCGTCAGCCGCAATCCGGGGCCACCGGGCCAGTCGTTGCGGAGGGCCATGAACGAATTGATCGTGTACTTTGGCCGTTCCAAATCGTTGTACTTGGGGAACACTCTCGCATCACTCAGGTCGAGGTGAGCGCCACAAGCCGGAAAGCGGAACGTACCGACGTGGTTGAACAGAAGTTGCTCCTCGCCGCTGACCGGATAGTCCTCTTGTGATCGCTCCTTGCGATCGGTGCGGCGACCACCCTGCACGATGCTGATCGTGTCCGTGATGACCTTGCGGCCCTGACCTTTCGGTGTGCCCTTGAAGCGGGAGAACACACGAATGGTCAGTTGCGTAGCGTCGACCGAAGCGTCGAGGTAGTGAGCGGCTGGCTTGGGCAGCAGTGACAGAACATTGACGATATCCACATCGCGGTCATGAACAGCGAAGTCATTCGGCTGTTCCAGAACCGTACCGCTGAGCATGGGGTCGTCGCTATCCGTGAGGGTGCGCGGTAGCGTTACGACCTGCCCAGGTATCGTCCAGGTCAGAGTCGTCAACGGAATCGGAACGACCTGGTCCGGATACTGGAAGGTCACGGGCTTGAAGGGGGGAGGGTGAAATGACTCCGTCTCGGGGTAGGAGGGTGTTTTCTGGGTCAACACGAACGACTTTGAGATGACGACGGGAACGCCGGTCTGCTTCGGCGACCACCGGCCATCCTTGTACTCGCTCCAGGCCAGCGTGATGTGCCAGCATTGGATCTGATCGAATCCTTCCGGCAAGAGTGCATTGTCCCGATCCTGGTACTTCTGCTCGAACACCGGCCAAAAGAGATAGAGCCGCCGGTTCCATACGATCGGCATCAGGTGCGCGCCGCTGTTGTCGCCATCGATGATCGTGGCGACATCGGGCGGGAGCTTCTGCCACGGCGACCAGACACCTTCCGCCCACGAGAGCGCGCTGCTGTTGCTGAGCCAGCGATGATAGAAGACGAACGGTGTCGTCGAGGTGCGCGCGAACACGTGCAACACGCTTGCATCACTGTCGACGCACGTACCGCAGACGATCAGCTTCGCGACGCTGTCGAGCTTTTCGAGGTAGCGACGGAAGACGCGCTCGGCGTTTGGCTCATTGAGCTCGTCCTGGAGCAGCTCGGATTCAAACTCCTTGAAGATCGGCGTCTTGTCGTCTCGCAGTGCCTCCTCGGTGTACGACTCGGCGTAGAGCCACACCTTGCGGTTGGCTTCCCAGACGCGATAGTTCTTGGTCCACTCCCAGCGTGCGCGGTCGACGCGCGCCGGCGGCACTTGCGGCGACTCCAAGTCGAGCAGCACACGATTGATGAACTGCTGCACCGAGAAGATGGCCTGTGGGATGCGCGCGGTCTCCATGCACGATTCCATCTCGACGTCGATCAGCAGGAACTCGAGCAATCGTCCGCTGCTGGAAACACGGGCCCGCATCATCGCCGGCATCGCCAGCACGAATGCAGTCAGCGCCGAGCGGCGGCGGACGCGCAGCACGTCGTTGAGCGCCCGCGCTTCGGTGCGCCACCGAGTTTCATCGTAGTGCGCGCGAACGAGGTCTCTCGCCGCCTGTGCGCGGCTAGCGTTGTCCGCGACGCGATCGGTCGCGGCCTCGTCGGTCGTGGTCCAGGCTAACCACAACGTCTCGGGGCCGGTCGGAAGCTCCGTGATCTCACGCGCGCCGGCCCACGCCAACAACTGCTCCGGCGCAGCGCCCGTCCTCTGCACGAGCGCGAGCGCGTCGGCGATGCGACCCCACCACGCAAGCGTGGTGACGTCCGGCTCCTCGGTCTTCCATGTCATGGTCCCGGCGTCGAAGACGCGAATGGCGAACGCATCCACGATCGCATCGAGCGTAGTTGCGGCCGCGCCGGTAAGCGCATGAAACCGCTCGATCGCCGCGTCGCGCGTCGGCGCGCTGAGTACGTCCATCAACGAGACGTCGGAGCCGGGATAGCGGTCGCGCAGGGCCGCGAAGTCGTAAACCGCCAGCCACTGCGCAAACATCGCCTGGGCTACGGGGAGCCCTGCCGGTCCGACGACGGGTAGCACGTCGAGCGCGAGGTCGCCGTGCTCGGCCAGGTGTTGTAGGTCTCGCGCGGCCACAGTGAACGGCGTCAGGAGTAGCGCGATCTTGTAGACCCGCTCGATGCGCTGCCGCAGCGCCTCGAAGCGTGCCGAGGTGTAGAGCGCCGCCTGCGGAATGATGGATGCGGGAATGGACGGGCTGCTCCAGCTCAGCTTCAGCAGCGCGTCGCCTGTCTTGTTGTAGTAGCGGACCTCGATCGGATAGAACTGTCCACCGTCCAGCCGCAGCGTCGCGTTGAACTCCGTCTCCGATTGATCGCGCCACTCGTCGAACACGACCGTACCGTTCACCGTGACGTGAATGCCATCGCTGCAGCGCACACGGAAACCCACCTCGCCGGTCGCCTCGACGTAGAGGTTGCCTGTCCAGCGCACACTGAAGGCGACCGCCGGAATTCCAGGCGCCGGCGGCTTCCCCTGCAGGTCGAAGCCGATCGTCTCGTCGATGCGCTGCAGCACCACGGGATCGATGAGATTGGGGTTCTTAAAATACGCGGCGTCGAGACCGTCGCCGTCGATCGCCTGGTAGTCGTCCATCGCGGGACCGACGCCCCCGACCGCCTTCAGCACCGCCTCGTCCTCGAGCAGGACGGCGACGACGTCGGCGGCGAGCCCCGTCGCCGTCGCCAGCGTCTGCTTGATCAAGCTGCGACTCAGGACGAGCCGCCGCCGAGCGAGCACGGCAGCGGCCTTTGTCGCGATCCGTGCCGGAATCGGTGCGCCCACCGCGTCGAGCGACGACACGTCGATCAGGGCGGCTTCCGCCTCCGCCGAAGAGAACATCGCTTTGAGTGCGCGCGCCACAAAAGTGCGGGCCTGGGCGTCGAGTGCCTTGACCGCACGAAGGTAGGCGGGCTGCACGGCCAGGGGCACGCCGGGCGCGGCCAGCACCAGCCCGCGATCGCCGGCCGTCATTGCCCCGCGTAGCTTCAGCTCCTTGCGTACCGCATCGTACGAGATCGCGGCCGTGGGAAACCCAAACCCTGCGGGCAGGCCGACCAACGACTCTTTGTAGACGTCCCGTCCATACACGAGCGCCGTCGTCGCGCGCGCGTCGTCCGGGCCGATCAGCCCGGTCAATCGCGCGGTCAGCTCCTCGCCGTCCGGATCGTCCTTGATCGGATCTTCGGACGCGATGGCGTGCAATCCGTCGACGATGGTCGCCAGCGCGCCACTCCAGGCAACGCGCTCCGTCCCGGCCAGAGCGGGCGGCTGGGGTACCGCGCGACACAGATACTCGAGCACGCCCACCTTCACGCCCGAGGTGCGCACCTTTTCGACGATATCCACGAAGGCGAGCGCATGTCCGCGAGGAACGCGGTCGGGGCGCTCGAACACCGCGACGCCCGCGAGGTCGATGAGCGTCAACAGCTCGCGCACGGAGACTTGCAGCGTCCGCGCGAGCGATACGTGGGTATGGATGGCTGAAAGCGAAGTCAGGTTCAGCGGCGCGAGAGAGGGCGGCGCGAGCTGGTCGTCGAGCCCGGTCGCCTTGCGCAGGCTCGCGAGATCTTGGGCGCTCAGCCGGAACGCCGCGCGTACCGGTCCTATATGATCGGACAACGCGGGTGGGGTCGCACCCTCGGCAGCCTTGAGCTGCGTGCGATCGCGGTTGAGCTCGAGGATCGGATCGATCAACTGCGCGGCACGGTTCCGGAACAGGCGGTCGTACGCGGCCGGCGCGCCAAGCCTGGGAATCGTCTGCCAGAGCGTCACAAGGTCGGCAATCGGTGCGCCCGTTCTGTCGTGCAATTGCTTGACGTTCGCGAGCAAGAGCACCGTCTGGAAGATCGCCGCACTCTCCAGCGCGCCGGGCTCGAGAACAAGATCCAGATCGCTGATCGTCCAGTTGAGCTTGCGCCACACGCGAACGAAGTGGAACAGCGTCACCAACTCGGCGGGCGACAGCAGCGTGCCATCCAGATGCATCAGGGTGGCGCGATCGAGATCGCATGGCGACTCGAACCCCATGTTGATCACGACCGATCGTGCGCGCCGCTCTACCCACGTTGTGAAGGCGATCGGATCCTCGGCGGCTTTGGCCAAGGCGTTTTGAATTGCCGTGGGCATCGCCGGGAGGCCGGCCTCGATCCATGCACGCACGTCGGCATCGGGTATGCCGAGTCGCGCCAGGTAGTCGAGATCGCCCTGCCCTTGCAGCGCGGGATTCACGAACCGTGTCTTTACCAGGGCGACGAGCTCCTCGTAGCTCAGGCCGCTCCGATCGAGGAACATTGGAACCGGACAGAGCATCACCGAGAGCGGTGGCATCGCGTGGGCTTCGAGCGCGCCCCAGAACGCGGCGTCGGTCCGGCCGTTTGGAACGAGACCTTCCTTGGTCTGGAATGCCTTGACCGCCGCCTCCGTCGCGACGTCGTACTCGTAGGTTCCGGTAACCGGAATTGTCGGGGGGGCGAGGATGCGAAGGACGTTCTGCAGCGAGCGAATCAACGCTGCTCGTTCGTCCGACGGGGCGCTCAGGACGAACTCCGGCGCCACATGGTTGAACAGTGTGGCCGGGGTTCCGGCCATCGACAACCCAAAGAGTTCCGGCGTCGTGGCCGGCCGCCGCGATTGGGCACCGCCGAACTTCACGCCCGAAATCACCTCGAACTCCTCGGGGGAGAGCAGCAGAGTCTCCGCGGCGCGCGCCATCTGCGCTTCGAGCCCAGGGTCGCGATCGAAGAGCGCCATCAACTCAGCGCGGTTCACGCCGAGATGGTCGAGATACGTCCGCGTCGTCTCCAAGGGGAGGTTGAGCGGCAGCGTGAGCGGGAACACGGCATCCTGCAGCGCCTTGTATGCCTTGTCCGCGAACCCCGACGAGGCCGCCGTCAGGTAGACGGGATTGACTCGCAGCTCCTCCGCGGACGGAGACGGTAGACGCCGGTTGGGCGCACCCGGCGGCACGTTGAATGGAGTTGGCGCGCCGTTGGCGACGAAGCTCTCCAATATCTCCGTGACGAGATCGACGTACGGGATGAGCGTGTTCGTGTTCTCGCACGTAAGCTGGATGTGTGCGAGATCCGGCCGCCGGCGGAACAGCACCTCGACCGGATTCAGGGCCTTCCCCAGCGATGGCCGGTCGATCATGTGGAGCAGATCGACGAAGTACGCGGCGGGACTGTAGAACGACTCGCAATGCCCGCAATCGCACATCTCCAGGCTGCCAAACAGAGCCTTGTACGCCGGCAGCTCTTTCAGGGCGGGGATCTTCTCGGGCTCCGAGGCAGCCATGAGCGCCGCCGGCTTCACGCTGTGAAGGCCGTGCCACAGCTCGGCCTGCATGTACAACACGGTGCCGGCGATCCGCTCGGCGCGTCCGTAGGCGAGGCCTGCTTTCTCGGCTCCGCCGAGCCGCTCCCCGAATTCCTGGGCGAAGTGCTCGGGCGAGAAGCGTGTGATGTGAAAGGCGGAATCGAGGCTGAGGTCGAGCAGCGTTTCCGTCTGTGCCCGGTCGACGCCGAGTCGGAACACGCGTTGGAGGCGCTGCAGTTGAGACGTGAGGAGCGCCTTGTCGTTGCTCTGCAGCTCGCGGAACACGCGATCGCCATGGGTCTCGAGGTATGTCGTCACCGGAGACGTTCTCACGTCGAAGCCCCTGCCATCTTCAGTGGCTGTCTCGCTCTCGAAGAAGCGAGACAGCAGGTCACGCGCCGCCGCAAGCTTGGGATCGCTGGAAGTGCGGGCGATCTTCGCTACGCTTTCCGTCGGATAGGTGGCATCGAGGACCGACGTAATGGCATCGACGGTGCGGGTGATCCGGTCGTCCACTGTGGCGCCCGGAGCGTCGGGCAATGGTCCTACCTGCGTTACCAGCTTGATCCACTCGGGGCGATCGAGGTGAACGAGCTCGCGCGGCTCGACGACGCCGCCATCGAGCAACCGCGTCATGAGGGCCATGTCGTAGGCGACCACTTCGGCCAGACGAAGCGCCGTCTGCACCCCCCGGATCTTCGGCGCTTCCCAGCCCAACCGATGCGGAACGACGTCGCGCCAGAACGCCTCGTTTGTTCCGGCGTGTGCGTGGTACGCGCCCAAGAGCGTCCGCCGCTCATCCTCCGGAATGCCAGCGTGCGCGAGCACGTCCCCGATGCCGCCTCGGCGACCGTCTCCGACGCGCGTGGCGGCGTCCGTCCTGAGGTCGCGCAGGCGCCCGATGTGCTCATCGAGCGCGCCGTCAATGATGCTGTGTGCCAGCGAATCCTCCAGCTTGCTCGTCCAGCGCGCATCCTGATCGAGCAACTCGCTCAGCCTCGATGCAAGCGGTGCCACCTCCGTCGGCGCTCCGTGGCGCAGCAGACCATAGAACGTCTCGGCGAGGAGCAGCGGCTCGCGGGTGGCGCTCCCTGCGAGCTGCCAGGCAAGCGTCATCGTCTCGATGAGTGCACGGTCCCATCCGGTCTCGCGCGCCGAGAAGTCGATGTCGCGAGCGCGCTCCTGATCGAAGTCCGCTGGCGTCGCCCCGTCGAGGAGCAGCGGCTCGAGAGCGAGCATCAGCCGCTTGTACTCCGCAAAGCCTTGCTCGGTCGGACGCCCCGCGATCACGATGCGAACGTCCTCGACCGGCGCCGCCTCGAAGCCGAGCACAAGGTCGGACACGGGAGTCTCGCTCGTCTCGCCTCGCGTGGTGAAACGACGGTACAGCGACGTGACATCGCGAGTGATTTGGTCCTTCGCTCCGGCGACCTCGAACACGACGTCGGCATTGGGTCCACGGCGCCCCTCGCCCTCCGCAACCTCCCGCGCCTGGTACCGAATCGTCGGGAAGACCCCGTTCTCGTCGGCGGTCACGCCCGAATCCTCACGGTCGCCGAGCCGAACGCGGCGGCGGCCGAGGTCACGATCGAAGGCGCTGACACGCAAACCGACGGCGGGGCTGCCATCTTCGAATTCCACGCAACCGCTGATGAGAAAGCCCTCCGGCCGGGCGCGCTCGAAAACGCCGAGTTCCTGGAGCAACCGGTTCATCGCGCCGGCGGTCGCGTCGTCCACGCGCTCGCCAGTACCCAGCGGCAGATTGAACGCCACGCGGTGGTCGCGCTCGAATCCGGCGACCGCTTCGGTCGTCACCTCGCCGTACGAGCCCCCGCGTTGTTCCCCCGTGAGCTTATCGACGAGCACTCGGCGCTCGACCTCAGGCAGCGCGGAGCCATTCGCGGTCAACAGCAGGATCAAGCCGTCCTGCAGGTTGTGTACCGCGGCGCCGCGGTCGTTCCGGAGGATGGGGGCAGCAATGCGTTCCATGGAGCGCTCCTATGAATCCTGCAGGTTGGCTACCTTCTCGCTCGCCCTCGGCCACTGGAGGGGTCAACGGCGTATGTGTCCGTTGGCTCCTCTAAGCACGATGCGCTTGTGAGTCCTCCCGGAATGAGCCTCCGCCTTCGCTGCGATCCGTTACGTGTTCAGGATCTCGCGTTCGGCGCGGAGCCAGTGACCCGCCGCGGATCCATGCTGATCGGGCTCGTAGATTCCGTAGGCTCGCCTATTGAGCCCGTCGTGGCTTGCAAGCTTTTCGCGGGTGAGCTTCGTGATTCTGGGGCAGTCCTCGGGATACCCATCGTGCCGACGACGCTCACGATCTTGTGCTCTAACGAGCCGTCAAGGCCTTCGAGCAAACCCACGTCAAGAGGAATGACATGCTCAGCCGCGAGCAACCATGAGTCGGTGTCGGCTTCCAATCCTCCGTAGGCGACTGTCTTCGGGCTCATTGCCATCTCCGCTCAAATGTCATCACCCGCAACCGGCACATCAATGAGAATCACCCGATCGGGTCTAATCAGGAACCACGGATCACCATTGCCATCGAGGGTTCCGTGGGCACGAATGCTGTCCCGGGCTATAGTCGCTTGTCCGTCCTTGGTCTTAGTACGCTGTCAGCCCAGTAGGATGGAATTATCCCAATGAAGGTCGTCAGTCTCGTCGCCGCACCCACGATTGCTGTACCAACCGCTTGCAGCGTGCCCGTACTCTCGACAGCTGCGTCTTCCAGCACTTCTTCCGCTGCAGCTTCGCCGACACGAACGCCAGTAGTGGGATTGACCGACACGCGAACGCCACGGGCAGCCTCAAAGCGCAGAGCTTCGTCCACAACCTTGTCCGCGATGCGGATGAACGGCCCACTTGGGCCTTCGGCTCCGACGCCTCCCAGGGCGAAAGCAGCGCCCGCCAGTCCTATACCGGCGAGCAGGAGATTGCTGGATGCGGACGAGGAAGCGGGAACATTCGCGGTCGGCGCCTGAACCGCTCCGGTCGCCTTTTCCTCGACCGGTGCTGGTGGTGCTGCGGCCTTTGCTGCAGTCTCAGGCGCCTTTCCAAGTGCCAGCGCGAGCTGCGCGGTGAAGTCGGGCGCGGCTTCCGTTGCAGTCTGTTGCGACTCCGCGGCGGCGGCGGCCGGCGCGGCAGGCTGGACCCCTAATGTCGCCGCGATGGCCGCGTCATAGTCTGCGAAAGCTCGTACAAAGACTGCAGCACCCGGCTGTTTGAATCTCGCGCCTTTGGCTACGGTCGCATCCACTGAGTGGTTGCCGTCCCACACTCGCGCAAACTGCCCCGCCTGTTTCGCAGCTGTAGCAGCCGCCTTGCTCGCGTTCTGTTTGCTCATGTTTTCACCTCCAGGCTCCGCGGTCAGCGTGACCTGCGTTCCTGCCTGCTGCGTCGCAAACGGCTGTTGGTCCGGGTGCCCCCATTGCATACCCGTTCCTGGACCAAAGCCGTGGTCAAGGCCACGGATCGCGTCACGCTCGAGCGCTGTGATCCCACGGGTCGTCCGCGTTGCGACTGGACTGATCGT
>Ga0114129_10003464_pt1 | contig 22183 bp, 15 predicted proteins | sample RhiMetdeltSRZDD1_FD_80071 | JGI IMG/M metagenome (GOLD analysis project Ga0114129, IMG submission 80071) | Populus rhizosphere microbial communities from Tennessee, USA - Rhizosphere MetaG P. deltoides SRZDD1 (version 2) (version 2) | ecosystem: Host-associated > Plants > Roots > Rhizosphere >... | reverse complement strand
TCTCGATGAAGCCACGGGCGTTGACCTTTACACGCGTCTTCTCGAGGCCCGGCACGGCGGAATTCGGACGACGGCCGACAGACACCAACACGCGATCGAATGTCTTCTCGCGCGGCATGCCCTCCGGCAGCTGTCCTTCGAACGAGACCGAGAGCCCGTCCTTGACCTCCTTCACCGACGCCACCTTCGTGTTGAGCAGGACGGCTTCGCAGATCGACTCGACGCGTTTCGCCAGGATGTTCACGAGGTCGCGATCGGCGCCTGGCAAGAGTCCATCCGTCATTTCGACGACGGTGACGCGCGAACCGAGGGCCGCGTAGACCGAGCCCAACTCGAGCCCGATGTAGCCGCCTCCCACGACCAGAAGCGACTTCGGCACGTCGGGCAGGTCGAGCGCCGCGGTTGAATCCATTACCCGCGGGCTGTCAATCGAGACGCCCGGTACCGTGGCCGGCCGCGAACCGGTCGCGATGACGGCGTGCTCGAACGCCAACGTCTGACTCTGTCCGTCGACGCGCGCGATCTCGAGCGTACGGGGATCGCGAAACGCGGCGGTGCCCTGCACGTAGTTGATCTTGCGCATCCGCGCGACCTGACCGACGCCGCCGGTCAACTGCGAGACGACTTTGTCCTTGAAGCTGCGAACCTTGCTGAGGTCGATGGTTGGCGTCCCGAACGTCACGCCCCAGGCTGCGGCGTGCTTGGCCTCGTTGATGACTTCCGCGATGTGCAGGAGGGCTTTCGATGGAATACAGCCGCGATACAGGCACACGCCGCCAGGATTTGGCGAGGGATCCACGAGCGATACCTGCATGCCGCGATCGGCCGCATAAAACGCCGCCGCGTACCCGCCGGGTCCAGCGCCAATGACAACAAGTTGAGTCGAATCCGCCAAGTCTCCGCCCTTCTGCCTTCTGCCTTCTGCCTTCTGCCTTCTGCCTTTTGCCCTCTGCCTTTTGCCCTCTGCCTTCTGCCCTCTACCCTCTGCCTTTACAGCGCCAGTACGAACGGCTGCTCGAACGCCTCGACGATCCACCGCAGGAAGCGCGCCGCGTCCGCGCCGTCGATCACGCGGTGATCGTAGGAGAGCGAGAGCGGCAGCATCAGCCGCGGCTCGAAATGATCGTTCTTGTAGACAGGTTCCTGCGCGCCGCGTGAGATGCCAAGGATGGCCACTTCAGGCCAGTTGACGATCGGCGTGAATGACGTTCCGCCGATGCCGCCGAGATTGGTGATCGTGAAGCCAGCGCCCTGCATCTCGTCGAGCGACAGCTTGCCGGCTCGCGCCTTTTCCGACAGCGCCCCGAGCTCGGTCGCGAGCTGGATGACGCCCTTGCGATCGACGTCGCGAATGACCGGAACCAGCAAACCCCGTTCGGTGTCGGCGGCGACACCGACGTGGACCGACTTCTTATAGACGATCTCGTTGCGCGCCATGTCGATCGACGAGTTGAACTGCGGGTACTTGCGTAGTGCACCGGCGACGATTTTCAGCGCGATTGCGGTCATCGTCAGCTTGCCGCCCTGCTTTTCCGCCTGCGGCGAGTACTGCTTGCGTAGTGCTTCGAGCGCGGTGATGTCGGCCTTGTCGTGCTGCGTGACGTGCGGAATCGAGCGCCACGCGTTCGACAAGTGCTCGGCCGTCTTGCGGCGGATGTTGCTCATCGGCCGACGCTCGACCTCGCCCCACTTCGTGAAATCCGGCAGGGCGACCGTGCCCGCTCCGCCACTGCCTCCGCCCGCCATCACGTTCCGCACGAATGCCTGCACATCATCAGCGCTGATGCGGCCGGCCGGACCGCTGCCCGTGACGTGCTTGATGTCGACGCCAAGTTCGCGGGCGAGACGGCGGACCGATGGCGCAGCGGGCGCCGCCGGACCTTCGTCGCTCGGCTCGGCCTGGGGCGGCGGCTGCGCCGGCGCAGCGGCACGCGATGCGCCTCTGATGTCGACGACTTCTCCGCGCTTCGGCCTCGCTTCGGCTGCCGGCGCCTCGGTACGGTCTGGAGCGCCTGCAGCACCAGCCTCGGGCATTTGCTGGCTCATGCCGCCGTCTTCAGGTGCACCGACGGGTTGCGGTTTGGGTTTCTCGGCCTGCGGTTGCGCTTTCGCCTGCGCCGGTTCCTGCTGCTTCGGTGCGGCGCTTGCCGTCGCACCACCGGCATCGTCGACGGTCAGCACGACCTCGCCGACTTTTACCTTCTGACCGGGCTTGACCTTGACTTCCTTGACGGTGCCGGCGACCGAGGAGGGCACCTCGATCGTGGCCTTGTCGGTTTCGAGCTCGAGGACTGGTTGATCCTTCGTTACGGCGTCACCTGGCGAGACCAGCACACGAACGACATCACCGGCGGCGACGTTCTCGCCGAGTTCGGGGAGCGTGAAGTTTGTCGGCATAAGTTATCGGGACTCGGGGCTCGGGGCTCGGGACTCGTGCCTCACTGCCCTCTTAAGTTGTCGCTGGATTTGGCTTATCCGGGTTGATACCGAAATCCTTGATCGCCTGCGCGACGACGGATTTGTCGATCTGACCGTCTTGCGCGAGCTCGTGGAGCGTGGCGACCGCAATGAATCGCGCATCGACCTCGAAGAACTGCCGCAAGCCGGCGCGGTCGTCGCTGCGTCCGAAGCCGTCGGTCCCGAGCGCATGAATCCGCCGCGGGAGCCATCGATCGAGCGATCCTGGGAGCACCTTGAGGTAATCGGATGCGGCAACGATCACGCCTGGGGCGTCTTTCAGGCACTGGGTCACGTACGGAACGCGCGGAGCCTCGGTTGGATGGAGCATGTTCCAACGCTCGGCAGCATGCGCGTCGCGATACAGCTCCTGGTAGCTCGTCACGCTCCAGATGTCGGCGGCCACGTTGTACTTCTCGAGCAGCTTTTGCGCCGCGATGACCTCGTTGAGAATCGCGCCGCTCCCGAGCAGTTGCGCGCGGAGCTTGTTCTTGCCAGCCTCCGCCGCCTTGAACCGGTAGAGCCCCTTCAGGATGCCTTCACGCGCGCCTTCCGGCATAGGCGGCATCTCGTACTGATCGTTCATCACGGTCAGGTAGTAGAAGACGTTTTCCTGGTTCTTGTACATCCGGCGGATGCCATCTTGAATGATGACCGCGAGTTCGTACGCGAACGCCGGATCGTAGGACACGCAGTTCGGCACCGACAACGAAAACACGTGGCTGTGCCCGTCCTGATGCTGCAAGCCCTCGCCGGCGAGCGTCGTCCTTCCGGCAGTGGCGCCGAGCAGGAAGCCGCGGGTGCGTGAGTCGGCAGCGGCCCAAATCAGATCGGCCACGCGCTGGAAGCCGAACATCGAGTAATAGATGAAGAACGGGATCGTATTCAGGCCATGGCTGGCATATGCCGTCCCGGCGGCGATGAACGATGACATCGATCCCGCTTCGGTAATGCCCTCCTCGAGGATCTGACCGTCTATGGCTTCCTTGTAGTACAGCAGCGTATCCATGTCGACCGGCTCGTACTTCTGGCCGATGTGCGAGTAGATGCCGACCTGCCGGAAGAGCGCCTCCATGCCGAACGTGCGGGCTTCGTCGGGAACGATCGGCACGACCAGATCGCCGATTTCCTTGTCGCGAAGCAGCTTCGCAAGAATTCGCACGAAGACCATCGTCGTCGACGCTTTTCGCCCTTCAGTGCCGTGAGCGAACTCCTCGAACAGCGGATCGAGTGGCGCGTCGAGCGGCGGCACCTGAACGGTGCGTGCCGGCATGAAGCCGCCGAGCGCCTTGCGGCGTTCGCGCAGGTACTGGAGCTCGGGGCTGTCGTCCGGCGGACGATAGAACGGTGCGTCGGCGATCTTGTCGTCCGAGATCGGAATACCGAAGCGCGTGCGGAAGGATCGGAGATCCGCTTCGTTCAGCTTCTTCTGTTGGTGCGTAATGTTCTTGCCTTCGCCGGCTTCGCCGAGTCCGTAACCTTTAATAGTCCGGACCAGCAAAACCGTCGGCTGTCCCTTGTGCTCGATAGCTGCCTTGTACGCGTTGTAGACCTTGACGGGATCGTGTCCGCCCAGCCGCAGCTTCTTCAGTTGCTCGTCGGACAAGTGCTTGACCATCTCGAGCAGGCGCGGGTCAGCGCCAAAGAAGTGCTCGCGCAGGTACGCGCCCGATTCGACGGCGTACTTCTGATATTGGCCGTCGACAATCTCGCCCATTCGCTTGACGAGCAGGCCATCGCGATCGGCGGCCAGCAGCGGATCCCAGTCGCTACCCCACATCACTTTGATCACGTTCCAACCCGCACCGCGGAAGATCGCCTCGAGCTCCTGCACGATCTGCCCGTTGCCGCGGACCGGTCCATCGAGCCGCTGCAGGTTGCAGTTGATGACGAAAATCAGGTTATCGAGCTTCTCGCGAGTGGCGAGGCTGATCGCGCCAAGCGACTCGGGCTCGTCGGTCTCGCCGTCGCCCATGAACGTCCACACCTTCGCGTCGGACGGCTTCTTGAGGCCGCGGTCCTCGAGGTAGCGGTTGAAGCGCGCCTGGTAGATCGACATGATCGGGCCCAGGCCCATCGACACGGTGGGGAACTGCCAGAAATCCGGCATCAGCCACGGGTGCGGATACGACGACAACCCGCCGCCCGGCTCGAGCTCCTGGCGGAAGTTGTGCAACTTCTCGACCGAGAGACGGCCTTCGAGGAACGCCCGCGCGTAGATGCCAGGTGAGGCGTGACCCTGGAAGTACACCAGGTCGCCGTCGTGGTCCTTGCTGCGAGCGCGGAAGAAATGATTGAAGGCCACCTCGTACAGCGTCGCGGCCGACGCGTACGTCGAGATGTGACCGCCGATGCCGTCCGACAGTCGGTTGGCGCGCACGACCATCGCCATCGCGTTCCATCGCACGAGGCTCTTGATCCGGCGCTCGACCTCCTGGCTGCCCGGGAGCGGCGTCTCTTCCTCAGTACGGATCGTGTTGATGTACGGCGTGACCGCCGTGAATGGCAGGGCGAGGCCAGCCGTGCGGGCGCGGTTCCTGAGCGAGGTCAGCAACCGCTGCACGCGGCCGCGGTCACCTTGCTGGATAACGTAGTCGAGCGATTCGAGCCATTCCCGTTGTTCGATCGCCTCCAGCTCGGAGGCGTCACGCGGCGCGACGTTCTTCATGGGGTTGTGAGCCTTCTCTCTGAAAACTTCGGGATTACAATCCTTCTATTGTAGCGCGGGAACCGAGGGACAGAGTTGAGCCTCGGAATGCGCGAAAGGCGGCGCACATTCGTGAACAGCCATGCGCCGCACACCTAAGAGCTATGCATCACACGCATTCAAGACGCCGTTATCGTGCTGTTACCACCCTTGTTGCCGCGGCGACGATCGCCGCCTGTTCCGGAGAAGCACCCGTGCCCGCAACTAACAGAGAGGCTCCAGCCGCTCAGCCGACGGCCGCGCCGGCCTCCGAGCTTCGCACCATGATTGCGCGGTTTGCCCCCGCCGAGATTGGCGCAGACGTGTCAGCGTTACCCGATAACGAACGCCAGGCCCTCACCAAGCTCGTGCAGGCCGCACGTGTGATGGACAGCTTGTTTCTGAAGCAAGTCTGGGCGGGAAACGATGCGCTGCTGCAGCGACTCGCACGCGGCGCGATCGCGGGGCCGGCTGCGAACAGCGACGCGAACGACGTGCTGCACTACTTCCTAATCAACAAGGGACCGTGGTCGCGACTCGACCACAACAAGCCGTTCGTGCCCACCGCGCCCGCCAAGCCTGAGGGCGCGAACTTCTATCCAGCTGGCGCAACCAAGGATGAAATCCAGAAATGGTTGGACTCGCTGTCCGGTCCTGCCAAGGCCGCCGCAACTGGTTTCTTTACGACGATCCGGCGCACGCCGGACGGCCGTTTAATGGCGGTGCCGTACTCGATCGAATACCAGGGCGAACTGGCGATTGCGGCGTCGCTCCTGCGAGAAGCCGCCCAGCTCACGTCTCAGCCAACGCTCAAGCAGTTCCTGACGAGTCGCGCAGAGGCGTTCGTCTCGAACGACTACTACGCCAGCGACGTCGACTGGATGGCCCTCGACGCCTCCATCGAACCGACGATCGGCCCGTACGAGGTCTACGAAGACGAGTGGTTCAATTTCAAAGCTGCGTTCGAGGCATTCATCACGTTGCGCGACGATGCCGAGTCGAAGAAGCTGCAGTCGTTCAGCGGTGAGCTGCAGGGGCTCGAGAATGCGCTGCCGATCGATCCGAAGCACCGGAACCCACAACTCGGCGCGCTCGCTCCTATCCGCGTCGTCAACGTCGTGTTCACGGCCGGCGACGCGAACCGCGGAGTGCAAACCGCGGCGTTCAACCTGCCGAACGACGAGCGCGTCGTGAAGGAAAAGGGCACGAAGCGCGTGATGCTGAAGAACGTGCAGCAAGCCAAGTTCCGCATGGTGCTCGAGCCGATTGCCAAGGTCGCGTTGCCCGCGGCACAGCAGAAGAACATTTCATTTGAGGCGTTCTTCACACACATCCTGATGCACGAGTTGATGCACGGCCTCGGGCCGCACAACATCACCGTTGGCGGACGCCAGACGACCGTGCGGCAGGAATTGAAGGAGACTTACAGCGCCATCGAAGAGGCCAAGGCGGACGTCTCGGGCCTGTGGGCGCTGAGGCAACTTGCCGACCAGGGAAAGATCGACAAAGAAATCGCGCGGACGATGTACACGACGTTTCTGGCGTCGGCGTTTCGATCGATCCGCTTCGGCGTCAACGAGGCGCACGGCAGAGGAATCGCGATCCAGCTGAACTACTTCATCGACCAGGGCGCATTCGTCCCGCAGCCGGACGGCACGTTCACGGTGGATGAATCGAAGATCTCCACGGCCGTGACGTCGCTCACGCGCGACATCATGACGCTTCAGGCGGAAGGCAGCTACGACAAGGCCAAGGCGCTCATCGAAAAGCTGGGAGTCGTGCGGCCAGAGGTTCAGAAGGTCCTGGACAAACTTTCGTCAGTGCCTGTCGACATCGAGCCCAAGTTCACGACCGGGCCGTGAAAGTCTGAAGTCTGAACTCTGAAGTCTGAACCATGAAGTCTGAAGTGTGAAGTCTGAAGTCTGAAGTGTTTAAGGTTGAAAGTTGAAGTATGAAATAAGGTTGAAGCTCTTCAGACTTTCGGCTTCAGCCTTGTCCTTCCTCGTTCACACTTCAGCGTTCAGACTTCATGGTTCAGACTTCAGAGTTCAGACTTCAGACTTTCACGCCTCAAGTCCGCCCCGCCCACTCCCGCACGACTCTAACGGCCACGTCCGGCCGATCGCTGATGATGCTGTCGACGCCCCACTCGAGCAGCTGCTGCATTTCCTCTGCGCGGTCGACGGTCCACACGCGCACCGGGAGTCCGGCGCGGTGCGCGTGCGAAATGAACCTCGGCGTGACGATGACGGTGGATCCGGCTCGAATGGGTACCTGAAATTCCTGGTACTTCGTCCGGCCCAGCGGCCACCGGAGTCGTGAGCGGTACAACGCCCAGCGTGTTTCCTCCTGCGCGGCACCGGTCGAAATCCTTGGCTCGTAGCGCCTCGCCTCCTGAAGCGCCCGGCCGTAGAACGATCCCAACGCCACCCGTTCCACTGCGCCAGCGGCGCGGACGTCATCGATCACCCGTCTGGCCAACTCCCGGTGAGGCGTTTTGAGCTCGACAATCACTCGGGCGGTCTGATAGCGCTGAAGCACGTCTCGCAAGCGCGGCAGGCCGAGGCCGCATCCTCGATAGGGATAGCGGGGCTGTGGCGTCGTCGGCTCGGGCGTGAACCAGTAGCCGGCGTCGACGCGGTCCAGTTCGTCCGCGGTGCACGACGCGACTGGACCGCGGGCGTTCGTCGTGCGCTCGAGCGTGTCGTCGTGATGAATGACGGCGACACCATCGCGCGAGAGATGGACGTCGAATTCGAGGCCGTCGGCGCCAAGCGACAGGCCATGATCGAACGCTTCGATCGTGTTCTCGGGTCGAAGCGCCGCGCCGCCCCGGTGCGCGAACGCGAGAGGCCTGGGCAGCCCGACTTGAGAAAACTCGGACAAGGCTGACATCTTAGCAGGCGGCCGATGCGGCCGTCAGACCCGAACCGCCAGTGTTAAGATGCGGTATGGCCCCTCGTCCTGGCACCGTTGGACAGCTTCGCACCGAGGTCGCAGCCGGCCGGACTCCCCGCCGCCGAGTGAAGGATGAAATCCGCGGCAACCTCATTGACCGGCTTCGTACCAAGGAACCCGTTTTCCCCGGCATCATCGGCTTCGACGACACCGTCATTCCGCAAATCGTCAACGCCATTCTGTCGCGCCACAACTTCATCCTGCTCGGCCTGCGTGGTCAGGCGAAGAGCCGGATTCTGCGTTCGCTCGTGGACCTGCTTGACGACGCGATTCCCGTCGTGCCTGGCTGCGAGATTCACGACGATCCGCTCGCGCCGCTGTGCGCCTCGTGCCGCTCGCGGCTGCGCGACGCCGGCGACGAGTTGCCGATCGCCTGGCTCGATCGCGACGCACGCTACGTCGAGAAGCTCGCCACGCCAGACGTGACGATTGCCGATCTTATCGGCGATCTCGATCCCATCAAGGCAGCGCGCGCCGGACTGCAGCTCTCCGACGAGCTCACGATGCACTACGGCCTGCTGCCCCGCGCCAACCGCGGCTTGTTTGCCGTCAACGAACTTCCCGATTTGGCCGGCAAGGTCCAGGTCGGCCTGTTCAACATTCTTCAGGAAGGCGACGTTCAGATTAAGGGCTATCCCGTCCGGCTGCCGCTCGACGTAATGCTCGTGTTCAGCGCGAATCCAGAGGACTACACCGCGCGCGGCAAGATCATCACGCCGCTCAAGGATCGGATCGGATCGGAAATCCGCACGCACTACCCCGTCACGCGACAGCATGCGATGGCGATCACCTCGCAGGAAGCGTGGATCGATCGCGGTAGCTGCGAGCTGCACGTGCCGGCGTACGTTCGTGAAGTCGTCGAAGAGGTTGCGTTTCAGGCGCGCCAGGACGCGAAGATCGACAAGCGGTCCGGCGTCAGCCAGCGCCTGCCGATCGCGTTGCTCGAGAATGTCATCTCGAGCGCCGAGCGGCGCGCCATCCAGGCGCGCGAGAGCGCGATCGTACCGCGCATCACCGATATCTACGCGGCGCTGCCGGCGATCACCGGCAAGTTCGAGCTGGAGTACGAAGGTGAACTTCGCGGTGCTGACAACGTCGCTCGCGACATCATCCGCAGCTCAGTCGCCAACGTATTCACCGGGTACTTTGCGGGTGTGGATTTGAAGCAAGTCACCGAGTGGTTCGATCTTGGCGGCAGCCTGCAGGTGGATGACACGTTGCCGGCAAGCGAACTGCTCGAACGGGCCGCGCAGGTTCAGGGCCTTCGCGAACTGGCCGTCCACGCCGGCGTTGCCGAACGGGCGCCGGCGCCCGCGCTCGCCTCCGCCGTGGACTTCGTGCTCGAGGGCTTGTACGCGCAGAAGAAGATCAGCCGCTCGGACGAGTTCCAGTATCAAGGCGTCGAGCAGCCACGTCGCACGCCGCGGAACGTGCAGACCGAGCCGCTCATCGAGCGCGACATCCAGATTCCGGGGAACAAGAAGAAGTATTACAACTAAACAAGCCGCGGCCGACTGGGTCCGGGGGACGAAGTCCCCCGGTGAGGAATGAAATACCGATACTCTAGATTCACCGGCGAAGATCTCGACGGCGTCGACCTCGAGGAACTGCTTTCGCGCCTGTCCGATCTGCTGCTCTCGAGTGGCTTCGACAGCCCCTATGGGCTGCCGTACGAAGACGACGAGCCCGGCCATTCCATGCAGTCGCTGCACGACGCCATTCTCGAGGCGATCCTGAACGGCGGCCTGCTGTCGGACGAAACCCTCGAAAAACTCCTCGGCAAGGATTGGCAGGATGCCGACGATGCGGAGCAGCGCCTCGACGAGCTCATTCAGCGCATCATCGAGAAGCTGCAGAGCCAAGGCTACCTGACCGAGGCCCCGGACCGCAGCGAACCGCGCGAGGGCCAGGAGGGCTTCGGCCGCGGCTCCGGCGGACGCGAAACGAACGCGCGGTTCGAGATCACTGACAAGAGCCTGGATTTTCTTGGGTATCGCGCGCTGCGCGACTTGCTCGGCTCGATCGGCAAGAGCAGCCTCGGCCGCCACGATACGCGTGAGATGTCGACGGGAATCGAAGCCAGCGGCGCGCCCAAGCCGTACGAGTTTGGCGACACGATGAACATCGACGCCAGCGGCACGATCCTCAGCGCCGTGCGCCGGCAGCACGAGGCCGGCCGCGTCCCGGTCCAGGACGCGGCCAGCGCGGTGATTAACGTGGAGTACGAAGACCTGATGGTCGTGCAGGGCGAATATCAGAGCTCATGCGCCACTGTCCTGATGCTCGACTGCAGTCACAGCATGATCCTCTATGGTGAGGATCGGTTTACGCCCGCGAAGCGAGTCGCGCTGGCGCTGGCGAACTTGATCCGGCTGCAATATCCCGGCGACGCGCTGCAAGTCGTCCTGTTCCACGACTCGGCTGAGGAAATCCCGCTAAGCCAGCTGGCGCGCGTGCGGGTGGGCCCGTACTACACCAACACCCGCGAAGGTCTGCGGCTCGCCCGACGGCTGCTCGAGCGCCAGCGGAAGGACATGCGCCAGATCGTGATGATTACAGACGGCAAGCCATCGGCGCTGACCCGCCCCGACGGGCGCATCTATCGCAACGCCTTCGGCCTCGATCCCTTCATCGTCTCGGAAACCTTTGCCGAAGTGGCGGCCTGCCGCAAAGCCGGCATTCTCATCAACACGTTCATGCTGGCGCGTGACCACGACCTGGTGAGCTTCGTCCGCCGCGTCGCCGAAATCTGCCATGGAAAGGCGTATTTCACGACGCCACGCACGCTGGGACGCTACGTGTTGATGGACTACATGGACAAGAAGACGAGGACAATCCATTGAAACAGGCAGCGCCTGGCAACTCGTACGTGACCGCCTCCTGGCACCAGGCACTTCGCACTTAGCACGTTAATGCTGCCACCTACCCTCCCGATTTTCCCGCTCCCAAACGTCGTGCTGTTCCCCAACGTCGTACTGCCGCTGCACATCTTCGAGGCGCGGTATCGGGCAATGGTCGGGGAGGCGCTCGAGCATGACCGGATCATCGGGATGGTGCTGCTGCGGCCGGGATGGGAAAGCGACTACGAGGGGCGGCCGGCGGTCTACCAGATCGGCTGCGCCGGTCTCATTACGCACGCCGAGCGGCTCACCGACGGGCGCTTCAACATCGTGTTGAAGGGACTCGAGAAGTTCGCCATCGAAGACGAGGACGACAGCCTTTCCTACCGCCTCGCGCGCGTAAGGAGCATCGAAGAGTCCGTCCGCGACGACGACAAGGAAGACATGCGGCAGTCGCGGCGTCGTCTCGAGTCGCTGCTGGTGCCGCAGCCGCAGGGCCGAGGCGCCGAACCCAAGGTCCCGCCGTCCATGCCTGACGAAGATCTCATCAACGCGCTTGCGCAATATCTCGAACTCGAGCCCGTCGAACGTCAGGCCCTGCTCGAGCGCGAGGGTCTACTCGCCCGCTGCCGCTCGCTTATTGAGTTACTGGAGATGAAAGTGATCGTCGCCCGGCACAAGTGGGGCGGGCAGCACTAAGGCAGAAGGCAGAAGGCAGAAGGCAGAAGGTAGAAGGTAGAAGGTAGAACTTACTTCTTCTTTACGGGCGCGGGCAGGTATTCCACCTGAACGTTGCTGATGATCGCGACAGGTCGTCCCGGCGTAGCCACTTCGCGGCCGGCTGACGTCGTCGCTTCCAACAGCTCTCCAAGCAAGCTCACCTGATCGACGCCCGCCGCGATGTCGACCGCCACGCTCTCCTTCCCAAGGGGCGCAACCGCTTTCACCCCGCCAGGACCAGCGCCGCCGGTGATCCGATCGAACAGGTCACGTGCCGTGCGGAACTCTGTCTGCACCGCGCCGCGGCCGAGCAGCGTTCCGGTCATCGAAAGCACTCCGATGACCGCCGTGTAGCGTGCGAACCCGCGTCCGGCGCGGACTTCCTCTTCCGAGTAGGTGTGACGATTATGCATGTCGAAGGTCAGCGTGGCCTTCGTGTGCGGCGGAATCGTGACGATCACGCCCTCGGCCGGATCACGTCCCGCGAGGACGAAGCAGAAGGATGCCTTGGTCTTGAGTCCGGTCCCGAGCTGCTCGGGACATCTCACTTCGGCAGGTTCGATTTTCGGTACGGGCTTCGCAACTGGAGCCGGCTTGCGCGTATTTGATTTTCCCGACTGCGACCGTTGCGCGGTGAGAGTGACCGCGGCTGCCAATACACACACCAAGACCACGACTGGAATGCGACGCCAACGCATACGAAAGTATACATTCGTGTTCGGGATCCGGGACTCGGGGTTTGGGATTCGAAAACACTCAGAGCGCAGTCGACGGACTGTGCTCTGAAAGTTCTTCGAACCCCGGCTCCCGAACCCCGAGCCCCGAGTCGAAGGCTCTACTTGCTAAACGTCGCGGACGGCGCACTGGCGGCCGTGCCTGCCGAACCTACAGCGCGGACGACTGCGTAGTACGAACCGGTCGCCAACGGATTGATCACCGTCGAGATGTCCACCGAGATCTCCCCGTTGGTCGGCGTCGGCTTGCCGATGTCGCGGGTCGCGACAGGCGTCCCGGACGCTGGATCGACGGTGCGGTAGATCGCGACCGTGTAGGACGTCACAGACGTCGTGTGGTTCGACGAGGCGGTGAAGACCAGCGTCGTCGGCCTGGTCGTGGTGCTGCTGACCGTCACTGATACTGCAGTTGACGTCCGAGTTGCCCCACCGTTATCGCGGGCGCGGGCGGTCAGGCTGTAGCTGCCAGCCGCGACATTGTTCCAGGCCGCCGTGTACGGAGCCGAGGTGTCAGAGCCGATCAACTGCGATCCGACATAGAAGTCCACGCTGGCGATCGTGCCGTCTGTGTCGGATGCCGAAGCGGTAATCGTGACCGATGCGGGGGCGCTCAGCGTCGCACCCGCAACCGGTGAGGTGATCGCCACTGTCGGAAGCTGATTCGACGTCGAGCCGATACTGATGTTTACCCCGGTCGACGTCGCCATGCCGCCATTGTTGTCGTAGGCACGAGCGGTCAGTGTGTAGCTCCCTGCGGTTGCGTTGGCCCAGCTATACGTGTACGGGCTGGTCGTGTCGGTCCCAATCAGCGTGGACCCCCGATAAAACTCGACGCGGCTCACCGTTCCGTCGCTGTCGCTGGCCGACGCTTGCACGTTTACGGTGGCCGGCGCCGAATACGACGTGCCCGACGTAGGAGACGTGATGGCTATCGTGGGCGTCTGATTACCTGGACCATTGACCCTCACCGAAACGGACGCTTCCGCCGTCGCGCCGTCGTCGTCGTAGGCGACCGCCCGAAGTTCGTAGGTCCCCGCAGGTACGCTGTACAAGTTCTCCGAGTACGGACTGGTCACGTCGTCTTTAACGAGCGTGGACCCCCGGTAGAGACGCACCCGCACAATTCTGCCGTCAGAGTCAGACGCGGACACGCGAAGTTCAAGCCTCGCGGGTGCCGTGTAGGTCGAACCAGAAGCAGGACTGGTGAACGACACGGTCGGGGCGCGATTGCCGGTGCCATTGACGGTGATGGCTACCGTCGCTGACGTAGCCGTCGCCCCCTCGTTGTCGGTCGCGACGGCGCGAAGCTGGTGGCTTCCCGCTGGTGCGTTCGACCAGGTCGCCGTGAAGGGGCTCGTGGTATCCGTTCCGATTAGTGTCGAGCCCTGGTAGAACTGCACGCGGGCAATTGAGCCATCCGAGTCGGCGGCGGTGGCTGCTATCGACACCGTGGCTGGTGCCGTAAACGTCGAACCGGTGGCCGGGCTCGTGAGCGACACGCTCGGCGGCTGGTTGCTGCTCGTCGACGGCGCGCGCACGGTCACATTCGTCATCGTGGCTGTGGCCGTCGCCGTTTCGTTGTGGCTCGTGACGGCAAGACCCACGTAAACGGTCGCAGCCATGCTGATCGTTTCCGTGCCGACAAGCCTCCACGTGGACCCGTCAGTGGAGTGATATGCCGTGAAGAGCGCGCCTTCCCGGGTGATCCTGGCCCAGCCGGGCGCCTCTCCCGCCGGACCTTCTGTCAGATACGTCTGGCCACTCGTGGCGATGCGGCGCTGAAACGCCCAACCGGACGCACGCGACGCGAGCATGAACGCATTCTTCGAACCCGCGGCCAGCGACTCGCGAATCATCACGCCTGCCCTGGCCGCGACCTCGCCAGCCTGGAAGCTGCTCACCCGCGCGATGATTTCAGTGTCGCCGTTGACCTGCACATAGTGGAACCGGAACTGATCGGCCGTGCTCCAGATATCGCGGCCAGCCCCGGTCACTGTATAGGTGCCACTTGAAACCGACGAGGCGCCCGCAACCCGAGGGGTACCGATGTCCGCGCCCGTCCATGTGGACGTCGGTGGCGGCGGAGCCGGATCGGCGGTGGCAGCGCTCGTCTGCACGGCGACATTGGTAAACGCCGCTTGCGCTGCTGCGGCTTCATCGCGACTCGTCACGGCGAGTCCGACCAGCACCTCGTTTGGCAGGCTCATCGTCAGCTCGTACACTTGCGTCCACGACTGCCCGTCGTCGGAACGGTACGAGATGATCCGCGTGCCCTGGCGGACGAGACGGAACCATGTCTGCAGCCTTGAGGCACCTCCCGACACTCGTGCTGTCGTTCCCCCGGTACTCGTTCTGTATTGAAACGCGTGCCCAAGCCCCGGCGACCACAACTCGTAGGCATTCCGGGCATTGGACTCGAGGCTCTCGCGAACCATCAAGCCCGCCTTGGCCCACTCGTTTGGCCCAGTGAAATCAGAGAGGAATGCGGAGACGTCAAAGTCTCCGGACACGCTGCGGTAGGTAAATTGAAAATGGTCTGCCTGATCCCAGATGTTTGCTCCCGTACTCGTGACCGTGAAGGATCCGCCACTCCCGGTGCTCGACCCCGTCGACGTTCCTATCGCTTCAGTCTGCCAACCACTCGGCAGACTTCCTTGTGCATGAATTTCGCGCGCGCAAACAAGCGCGCACACTACGACTACTGCGGATAGAGCTCCGCTCTGCCTCAGGCTGTTCAACGCCTCGGCTCCTATATGAATTTCCGCAGGCCGTACGGACTGCGGCACGTCAGTGCTGGTAACCGACGCGGCTTTTTGGTTTTAGGTGAAACGAGTTCGCAGACTTATCGGGACCGCAAGAGCGTTGCCATCATGTACGATATGCGGGAATGCACCGTTTTTAGGCACCTTATTCCAGATGAGCTCGATGTAGTCATCACCCCGGCAGACTTCCGAATGGGCAACATCTACACAAGATGGAAAATGTGGCTGGAAATAATTACGGATTGATTGGCGTCAACTATCCGAGTCGCATCGTTTGTCTGACCGAGGAAACCACCGAGACGCTCTATTTGCTTGGCGAGGGCGATCGAGTTGTTGGCATTTCAGGCTATACGGTGCGGCCACCGGAAGCGCGGGCCAAGCCCAAAGTCTCCGCGTTCATCAACGCGCGCTTCGAGAAGATCGAGGCGCTCGAGCCCGATCTGGTCCTCGCCTTCTCAGATTTGCAGGCGGACATCGCCGCCGAATTGATCCGGCGAGGGTATCCGGTCGTCACCTTCAACCAGCGAAGCATCGCCGAAATCCTCCAGATGATTCGCATGGTCGGTGCGCTGGTCGGCCGCGCCGATCGCGGCGCAGAACTTGCCGACTCGCTCGCGTCAGGCCTCGACGCCATTCAGGCTAGGGCCGCAAAGCTGCCAAAACGGCCCAGAGTTTTCTTCGAGGAATGGGACGATCCGCTGATTTCGGGCATTCAATGGGTCGATGAGCTCATCGAAATCGCCGGCGGCGATTCGATCTTTCCGGAGCTCCGCGGCCAAGGTCTGGCGAAAAACCGTATCGTGCAGCCCGACGCCGTGGTCGAACGCAATCCGGACGTCATCGTGGCCTCGTGGTGTGGAAAAGCTATGCGGAAACAAACGATTGTGCAGCGCCCCGGCTGGGACCGCGTGAGCGCGGTTCGAAGCGACCACATCTACGAAATCAAATCGACCTACATCCTCCAGCCAGGCCCCGCGTCACTGACTGAAGGAGTCGCAAGGCTTCATCGGATCATCACCGACTGGGCCACCGAGTAATCTCTACCTTCTACCTTCTACCTTCTACCTTCTACCTTCTGCCTTCTGCCTTCTGCCTTCTGCCTTCTGCCTTCTGCCTTCTGCCCTCTACCCTCTGCCTTCTGCCTTGCGTTATTCACAACCCACGCCTTGCATCGGTAACGTGACCGATCGCTCTGGCCGCTTGATCAGGTCGAGGAACTCCATCCGCGTACGCGCATCGTGTTGGAACACGCCGAGCATCGCGCTCGTGACGGCCACCGAGTTCTGTTTCTCCACGCCACGCATCGACATACACAAGTGCGAAGCTTCCATTACGACCGCGACGCCAAGGGGACGGATTTTTTCCCGCAGCGTCTCGGCAATCTGGTTCGTCAGACGCTCCTGCACCTGCAGTCGCCGCGCAAAAATCTCAACGAGCCGCGGGATTTTGCTCAGGCCGATGACGCGCTCCTGCGGAATGTACGCCACGTGGCATTTGCCGAAAAACGGCAACAGATGGTGCTCGCACAGGCTGTAGAAGTCGATGTCCTTGACGATCACCATCTCGTTATAATCGACGTTGAAAAGCGCGTTGTTCAGCACCGCATCGACGTCCGCCGAGTAGCCGCTCGTCAGGAACCGCAACGACTTTTCGACGCGCTTTGGCGTGTCAATCAGGCCCTCGCGAAGCGGATCCTCGCCCAGTTCCGACAGGAGCTGCCGAATGATGTCCTGCATCCTCTTATTGTACCTTGGTCTCTTTACGGCCCAGCTCGCGCCGAACCCGGACGCGTTATATGCGGGCCGTGAGGATCTGCCGAAAGCACGAGAGGCCGCGGCGACCTGGGCCACGAGGCTCAAAGAGAATCCCAAAGACTTCGAGTCGGCGTGGAAGCTAGCGCGCGCGAAGTACTGGCTCGGCGGCCATGCACCGCAGGCGGAGCGGAAGGCCTTGCTCGAGGAAGGGATTGCCGCGGGTCGTGCCGCGGTCGCGATCGAACCCAATAAGCCCGAGGGGCATTTCTGGATTGCCGCCAACATGGGCGCGCTCGCCGAGTCCTTCGGCATGCGCCAGGGCCTTAAGTATCGCGGGGAGATCAAGAACGAGCTTCTGACCGTGCTGAAGCTCGACCCCGCCTTTCAAAAGGGGTCCGCCGACCGTGCCCTCGGCAGGTGGTACTTCAAGGTTCCGGGACTGTTTGGCGGCTCAGATCAGAAGTCCGTGGAGCACCTTCGCAAGTCCCTGACCTACGACCCAAACAGTAGCGCCTCACGCTTCTTCCTCGCCGAGACCCTGCTCGATCGGGGTAAGAAAGAGGACGCGCGCGCCGAACTCCAGAAGGTGATCGATGGACCGATCGATCCCGACTGGGCCCCTGAAGACCGCGAATTCAAGGAAAAGGCGAAGCAACTGCTGGCATCCTCGTTCCGCCCATAACCCCATTCGTCACAAATGGTTCTCCTTCGGCCACGTCAGGCGTATGCTGTCTGAATCCTGTCGGTATACAGGGACGGATCAGGTAGACGCTCGAGGGAGGGGCACGGCATGCGAATGCATTTCACGTCTATCGTTGCGGCGTTCGCCCTGGTCGTGGGTGCGACGTCCGCTACCGCGCAGATTCAGACCGGCAGCATCTCAGTAAAGGCCGCCGACGATCAGGGCGGTCTCGTGCCCGGTGCGAACGTGACGATCTCGAGTCCGGTACTGCCACGGGAGCTGACGGGTGTCACCGACGCCAGCGGCATCTTTCAGATGCCCGGCCTGAGCGTTGGGACGTACACGGTCAAGGCCACGCTCCAGGGGTTCCAGACGGTCATTCGCGAGGACGTCGTCGTGCGTCAGGGCCAGACGTCGACGATCGAGCTCACTATGAAGGTCAGCGCGCTGTCTGAAGAAGTCACCGTGCGCGGAGAGTCGCCCGTCGTCGATGCCAAACGAGTCGGGGCGAGCGTGAACATCGACACCAACCTGCTCGAGAAGGCACCGGGAGGCCGTGACATCTGGAACGTCATCGAATACAAAGCGCCCGGCGTGGTCGTCGAATCGCCGGACGTGGGCGGCAATCAGGGCGGCCTGCAACGCTCGCTCTCCGCGCGCGGCACGCCTAACGCACAAAATACACAGGTCCTCAACGGCGTCAACGTGAACGACCCTGCCGCCCAGGGCTTCGCGATGTACTACTACGTCCCGACGACGCTCGAGAACATTCAAGTGTCGTCGGGCGGTCAGGACATCGCCGTTGGCACCGGCGGCGTCTTCATCAACATGGTCACGAAGAGCGGGAGCAACCGCTTTTCGGGCATGGCGCTGCAAACCTATCAGGGACGGCCAACCCAGTCGTCGAACATCGACGACCCGCTCGTCAACGCCGGGCTGCGTCCCGACGCCAACTCGACGGAGATGCTCGTCAACACCAACGTGCAGGCTGGCGGCCCCCTCGTTCGCAACAAGCTTTTCTACTTTGGCACCTTCAACTACCAATCGACGAACATCAAGGTACCGAACTTCCCGACCTTCGTGCCTGCGTATGTCGAGTCGCCGCTGATTGGGACGAGCGACCAGGACACGACCGACATACTTGCCGGCGAGGGAAAAGTCACCTACCAGTTCGGAGCCAAGGACCGCTTCGAGGGGTTCATCGCCAAGCAGCGCTACGACAAACCGAACCGCGGCGCCGGTGGCACGGTCAACGTGCTCAACCAAAACGTCGTGGCCGGCACGCAGGACTCCAACTCCAAGGAGCTCGATACCTTCCTCATTGCGCAGCTCGCCTACAACCGCGTGCTGAGCGATCGGATGTTCTTCGACAGCAAGATCAGCTACAACAACACTCACTTTCCGCTTTATCAGAAGACCGATCTGCAGCCGCTCGTCGACACCTCGGCGGCGACGTTGTTCCGGAACCGTCAGAGCAGCCAGATCATGTTCCGGCGCCGCGTTCAGTTCGTCTCGAATCTCCAGTACTACGTGCCGCGCTTCGCGGGTGGGCGGCACGAGCTGAAGGCCGGCTTCGAGAACGGCTACACCCCTGAAGACGTCGACACACTGCGCATCGGCGAGGTCAACCTGTCGTTTGCGAGCCTCCCGACGCCGCGCGCCTCACAGGTGCAGATCTTCAACACGCCCCTTCATCAGGAGCGCGCCGTCATGAGCACGGCGTTTTACGGGCAGGACGCCTACACCATCGGCCGGCTCACCGTGATCGGCGGCATCCGCTGGGAACGCATCGAGGGCTACTTGCCGGCGCAGCAAGCGCCGCCCAGCCAGTTCTTCCCCGAGGGGCTGGTCTTCAGTGGGGTCACCATCAACGGCGTCGTTCAGGACTTCACGGTCCGGAAGAATTTCGATGCGGTGCGCGAGAACCCGCTCTGGCACAACTGGGGTCCGCGCGCGAGCGCTGCCTACGACATCAGGGGCAATGGCAAGACAGTCGGGCGCGTGTCATGGGGACGCTATCTCGATCAGATCAACACCGGCACGCCGCCAAACCCGAACGCGAACATCAATCAAACGTACGCCTGGAACGATCTGAACAACGACCTCATCTTCCAGCCTGGCGGCGCAGCCTGGACTGGTCTTCAATACGTCGGCGGAGAATTCGGGGCGCTGCAAGCGACGGGCAATCTCGCCATTGCCACGTTCGACAAGAGCGTGCGGCGGCCGTTTCGGCACGAGTTGGCGATCGGCGTGGACCATGAGCTCCTCCCGAATTTTCTGATCAACGTGTCGTACCTCCGCACGCGCGAGCACGACATCACCGGCCAGGTCGATCAGAACATCGATCAGTGGAACTCGCTGTTTACGCCGATTACGCTGACCGAGCCCGGACGCGACGGCGTTGCAGGCACTGCGGACGACGGACCGATTACGGTCTACAACCAGAACGCCGCGGGGACTGTGACCTCACCGGTCACCATCAACGACGATCGGCTCGCCACACGGTACGATGGCGTCGACATCGTGGCGTCGAAGCGCTACTCGAATGGGTGGGCCCTGCTCGCCGGGTATACCTATTCGCGTACCCGCGTCGATCTCACGAGCCTGGCGAACCCGAACGCGGCCTTCGTCAACGCGGCCGGGGAGAGCGGCGGGCGGCGGCACAACTTCAAGGCCAGCGGGAACTACGATCTTCCCTACAGCATCGTGGTCGGCGCCAACTTCCGATTGCAGTCCGGGCTGCCGATCACCCGCACCTGGGCGGTACCGTCGGCGCAATTGCGACAGGGCAGCGTGACCGTCAACGCCGAACCGCGGGGCAGCGTGGAGCTGGATTGGCTGCCGACGCTCGATCTGCGCGCCGGCCGCTACTTCACCTTTGGCGGCAACCGGGTTGAGCTCAGTTTCGACATCTACAACGTCACAAACGCGAACACGGTATTCGCCGTTCGGACGGGCACGGGACTGAGCACGGTTCGCGTTGCCGGTGATTCGGCCAATCCGCCAATTCAGATCGCGCAGTTCCTCTCGCCAACGTCGGTTCTGGCGCCGCGCGTGCTGCGCTTCAACATCACGTACGACTTCGGGCGATAGCGACTACACCGTCTCCACTAAGGCAGCAATCCCCTGGCCGCCGCCGATACAGGCGGTGGCCAGGCCACGCTTGCCTCCACGCCTGCGCAGTTCGAGCAACAGCGTCAACAGCAGCCGCGTGCCGGTCATCCCGAGCGGGTGACCAAGCGCGATGGCGCCACCGTTGACGTTGACCTTCTCGCGATCCAACCCGAGCTCCTTCTCGACCGACAGGTACTGCGCGGCGAATGCTTCGTTGACCTCGATCAGGTCGATGTCGTCCAGTGACAGCCCGGACTTCGCCAGCACGCGTCGCGTCGCGGGCGCGGGTCCCATGCCCATCAGCGATGGGTCAACGCCGACGCTTGCCCAATGCGTCAGCCGTCCGATCGGCGACAGACCGTGGCGTTTGACGGCCTCCTCTGACGCGAGCACCAGCGCCGCCGCACCGTCGACGATGCCTGACGCGTTGCCTGCCGTAACGCATCCGTTCTTGCTGAATGCCGCCGGCAGGCTCGCCAACCCCTCCACCGTCGAGTCCGGGCGCATGTGGTCGTCCTTCGCGAAAACCTCGACGCCTTTGCGGCTCTTGATTTCGACTGGGACGACTTCCTCAGCCAAGCGGCCCTCGCGCCACGCCTTGTCCGCGAGTTGCTGACTTCGGATGGCGTAGCAGTCCTGTTCCTGGCGTGAGATGCCATAGTTCGCTGCGCAGTTTTCGGCGGTCACCGCCATCGTGCAGCCGCAGTGCGTATCTAGCAGCGCCGACCAGAGCGTGTCTTCGAGTTGCCCCTGCCCCAGCCGGAGACCATTGCGCAGCCCGCGGATCACGTGCGGTGCCTGGCTCATGCTCTCGGTGCCGCCGGTGAGGACGATGTCCGCTTCGTTCAACAGGAGCATCTGCGCGCCGCTGATCGCTGCCTGGATGCCTGACCCGCACAATCGGTTGACAGTCAGCGCGGGCACCTCAATCGGCAGGCCCGCTTTGAGGCCGATATGCCGCGCACCGTAGACCGCGTCCGCGCTGGTCTGCAGCACGTTGCCAAAGACGACGTGATCGACCATGTCGGCGCGCACGCCGGTGCGCTCGAGGGCAGCTCGTGAGGCGATCGCGCCCAAATCGAGCGCCGAGAAATCTTTCAGCTTGCCGGTGTATTCGGCCATCGGCGTGCGAGCGCCACCGAGGATGTAAACGGGCATAGTCGTTAGTCGTTAGTCGATTGTCGTTAGTAGTCGTTAGTCTTTTAGAAGAGACGCGGCAATAAAGTCTCCGGTCTCCTTAGTCCCGAGGTTGCCGCCGACATCGGCGGTGACCTGGCGTTCTCGAACGGCCGTCAACACTGCTCTGTCAATCGCTGTGGCTTCGTCCTTCAAGCCAAGCGTCTCGAGCATCAGGGCCACGGAAGAGATCGCGCCAATTGGATTGGCGAGATTCTTCCCCGCAAACTTCGGCGCCGAGCCGTGGACCGGTTCAAACATCGACGTACGGCCGGGATGAATATTTCCTGACGCTGCCAT
>Ga0114129_10003463_pt1 | contig 22185 bp, 12 predicted proteins | sample RhiMetdeltSRZDD1_FD_80071 | JGI IMG/M metagenome (GOLD analysis project Ga0114129, IMG submission 80071) | Populus rhizosphere microbial communities from Tennessee, USA - Rhizosphere MetaG P. deltoides SRZDD1 (version 2) (version 2) | ecosystem: Host-associated > Plants > Roots > Rhizosphere >... | reverse complement strand
GCATCTTCACCGGCAACATGGCGAGCGACTACCGCAACATGGTCCTGTTGTGGGACGCCGTCAGCGTCATGGCCGCCAGCGGCGAGTTCGAGACCATCGCGCGCCACGTGGTGGAGCGTCTGTTCTCGGCTTTCGAGCCCGACCGCGTCGCGCTCCTCCTGCGATCGGAAGGCACCGTCACGCCGGTGACGGGCCTGGGCCGCGCCTCCGCCGGCGCGCACGCTCCGGTGGCTCTCGAGCGCCTCGATCTCCGGGGTGCCCAGCGTACCTTCGTCGACCAGGCGGCCGGGGAGAAGGGCCGCGCGAGCACGAGCGTGTTCGTGGGCCGCGGGCCGCTGCGCGAGGACGACGTCCACGCCTACTACGTGCCCCTGGTCGCCCACGAGGAGCCGCTGGGCGGCCTGTACGTCGAACGTCCGGAGCCGCTCGATTCCGCCGACCTCATCTTCCTCGAGGCGCTGGCCGCTCAGCTCGCGGTGGCCCTCGATCGCGCTCGCAGCGCGGAGACCGAGCGGCGTCAGCAGCAGCAGGAGCAGCGGCGGCTGCGCGCCGCCCTCGACGATCTCCGCCAGGCGCTGCAGCGCGCCAAGCTCGAGTACCGCTCGCCGGAGATGGAGGAGGTGCTCAAGGCGGCGCGCCGCGTGGCCCCCACCGACGCCACCGTCCTCATCACGGGCGAGAGCGGCACCGGCAAGGAGCTCCTCGCCCGTACCGTGCACGAGCTGAGCGCACGCCGCCATCGGCCGTTCGTGATCGTCGACTGCAGCGCGATCGCGCCGACCCTGGCCGACACCGAGCTCTTCGGCCGCGAGCGCGGTGCCTACACCGGCGCGCAGGAAGGACGCCAGGGCCGGCTGGCCGAGGCCGACGGCGGCACCCTGCTGCTCGACGAGATCGGCGAGCTGCCCCTCGAGGTGCAGAGCAAGCTCCTCCGCTTCGTACAGGAAAAGCAGGTGACGGCAGTGGGCGGCACGCGCTCGCGCGGCCTCGACGTGCGGATCATCGCCGCCACCAATCGCCAGCTCGTGCGCGAGGTGGCGGCCGGCCGCTTCCGCGAGGACCTGTATCACCGGCTGAACGTCGTCCGCCTCGTCGTGCCGCCGCTCCGCGAGCGCCGCGACGACATCCTCTACCTGGCCGGCCACTTCATCGCCACCTACGGCGCGCTCTATCACAAGCCGGTGCGCCGCCTGGCGCCGGAGGCGGAGGCGCTGCTGCTCAGCCACTCGTGGCCGGGCAACGTTCGCGAGCTGCAGAACCGCATCCTGCAGGCGGTGATCCTCTGCGAGAGCGAGGATCTGGGGCCCGCCCAGTTGTCGCTGGCGGACGCCGAGGCCTCACCCGAGGCGGACGCGGCCGCGGCGGCGGTGACCACGCGGCACGCCGCGGATGCGCCGCCCGCGACATCGACGGTGAGCACGCCGTCCGCCTGGCAGGTGGTCGAGAACACCCTCGCCCGCCAGGTCGACGCCGCGCTCGCCGGGCGGGCCCCGCTGCCCCTCGGACGATGGCTCGTCGACGACACCGTTCTGGCCGCCGGCCGAGCATCGGCGGGGGTGGCGCGTCGAGCGGCGGCGCGGCTCGGCGTGCCCGAGTCGACATTCCGGCGCCTGTTCCGCCGCGCGACGGATGAGGCCGCCGCCGGGCTCGCGAGCCGTCCCGAGCCGTGGGAAGCGGTGCGGCGCGCGATCGAGGATCTCGTTCAGCAGCCGAACCCGACCGGCGAAGACGTGGTGGCTCACCTGGAGCGTCTCTTATTAAGGAAGGTACTGGACCGGACGACAGACGCTCGGGTGGGCTCGTCCCTCCTCGCCGTTTCGATCCCGACCTACCGCCTCCGGGCGGGGGAAGCCGGCGAAACTGGCGCCAAAATCTAGAGAATGCGCCGAAAATATGGCACATGCGGCCAGAAGGGCCGAAATTATGGCTCATATACGGTGCGTGCCGACGAATTAAGTACCGTATTACCAGAGTTTTATAGTTAGATTTCATCACTCCTCCGGTTGGCCGCGTGTTTGCACAAGCGCGGGGTAGTCCAGAGGGGGAAGTCGATGCTCCGGGTCGTGCCTGGCCTCGCGGTCGTTGCGTGCGTGATGTCGCTGGCCGTGCCGTCCCGTCCCGGTGCCCCTCGAGCCGCGGCGCCGCCGACCAGCGTCATCGTCCAGGGCACCGGCGCGGCCGACGCGGTACGGGGCGTGGGAGGGGTGCTCACGCACGATCTGCCGATCATCGACGCCGTGGCCGCCACCGTCACCACGTCGCAGCGAGAGCGGCTCGCGCGCCGCGGCTTCCGCCTGTACGACGACCACGAAGTGCGCTCGACTGCCACCTCCACCGCCACCAGTGCCACGCGGACGGTGCGCGATCAGTTCTATCCGGTCTCGTACTCGAACAACCACGGGACGCAGCGTTGGACGAACGACTGGGTCGAGGTGGGCGACGACGGCGAGCCCTGGCAGTCGGATCACATCAGCATCGTCGACGATCAGAGCAACAAGCGGCTGCGGATCGCGTCGAGCGGGAAGTCGATCTGGCGCAAGGCCTGCTTGCCTTCGACGGCCACGCGGGCGACGCTGACCTTCAAGTACCGCCGGGCGAACCTCGACAGCGGCGACTGCGTGTCGGTGCAGGCGTCGTCGAATGGCGGCGGCTCGTGGACGACTGTTGGCCGCCTCTGCGGGGCGGCGAATGACACGAGCTACCGGTCGGCCAGCTACGACCTCAGCGCCTATCGCTCGTCGCAGACGGCGGTGCGGTTCGTCAGCTCGTTCACGACGAACGAGGCCGTCTGGACCTGGCCGAACGACGCCGTGCTCATCGACGACGTCCAGCTCGAATACGACGGCTTCGTGCCCGGGACGCGGTATCCCGCCCTGGCCGGCGTGGACCAGATCCACGCCGCGGGGATCAAGGGCACCGGCGTGGCGGTGGCGGTGATCGACAGCGGCCACTGGCACCATCCGAGTCTCAGCAACGGCTCCGCGGGCTGGATGCGGGTGATGGCCCAGTACGACGCGATCCGGAACGTGCTCGACGCCACCCTGGGGGCGCTGCCCCTCAGCAACGACGGCAGCGGCCACGGCACCCACGTCGCGAGCCTGGCCCTGGGCAGCGGCCGGACCTCCGACGGGAAATTCTACGGCGTGGCGCCGAACGCCCAGCTCATCTCTATCAAGGCCTTCGACACTACCGGTGCCGGCCGGTACGCGGACGTGATACGGGCGATCAACTGGGCGGTGACCAACCGCGCCCTCTACGACATCCGCGTGCTCAACTGCTCGTTCAGCGCGACCGCGCGCTCGCACTACTGGGAAGACCCGCTGAACCAGGCGGTGATGCGGGCCTGGAAAGCCGGGATCGTGGTGGTGGCGTCCGCCGGCAACCGCGGCCCGAAGCCGATGACGATCGGCGTGCCCGGCAATGTGCCGTACATCATCACGGTGGGCGCCGTCTCCGACAACGTGACACCGACGAACGGCAGCGACGACTTCCTCACGTCGTTCTCCTCGACGGGCCCGACCGTCGAAGGCTTCGTCAAGCCCGAGATCCTGGCCCCGGGCGGGCACGCGTGGGGGCTCATGGCCACCTCCGCGCGCATCGCCCAGCAGTACCCGCAGTTCCAGAACGACGGCGACTACTTCACGATGTCCGGCACGTCGCAGTCGACGGCGGTGGTGAGCGGCGTCGTCGCCCTGATGCTGCAGAAGCAGTGGGTGACTCCGGACGACGCGAAGTGTCTGCTGATGACGTCGGGCAAAGCCGCCCTCAATTCCTACGGACAGCCGGCCTACAGCGTTTTCCAGCAGGGTGCCGGCCTCATCGACGTGAGCAAGGCGGTCTACGGCGCCGCCCGTGGCTGCGCCAACCAGGGCATGGACATCGCCCGCGACATTGCGGGCACGCGCCACTACGGCGGGCCGGCCCGGCGCGACAGCTATGGCCGGTACTATCTCAAGCACGTCTCCGGCGCGGGATACACGTGGAGCGGGTCGTACACCAAAGGCAGCGGCCTGATCTGGAGTAACGAGTTCAGTTGGAACGACGAGTTCACCTGGAACGACGAATTCACCTGGAGCGACGAGTTCGCCTGGAACGACGAGTTCACGTGGTCGGACGAATTCCCATGGTCCGACGAGTTCCCCTGGAGCGACAGCCTCACCGAAGCGGTGGCGATCAACATCTGGGCCCCGCAAGAGTAAAGTAAGGCAACGATGTCCGAGGCGGCAGGCCGGCGCGGGTTGGCGGCGGCGGCGATCGCGTCGCTTCTCGCGGCGAGTCCCGCGTGGGCCAAGAATCTGCGCTTCGAGCGTTTCTCCCTCGAGCAGGGGCTCTCCCAGAACAACGTGAACGCGATCGTCCAAGACCACCGGGACCTCATGTGGTTCGGGACTCAGGACGGCCTCAATCGCTTCGACGGCTACCGGTTCACGACCTTCAAGCACGATCCGCAGGATCCCGCGAGCCTCACCAACAGCTGGATCTGGACCCTGCTGGAGGATCGACAGGGAACGCTGTGGATCGGCACCGACGGGGGCGGCCTCAACCGCTTCGACGCCGCGCGCGAGACGTTCCAGGCGCTGCGCTTCGACAAGGACGATCCCAAGAGCCTGAGCAGCGACCGCGTACGCGCGCTGCTGGAGACGCGCGAGGGGGTGCTGTGGGTCGGTACCGACAGCGCCGGCCTGAACCGCTACGATCGCGCCACGGGGACGTTCGTCCGCTTCCTCTCCGATCCGCAGAACGTGGACAGCCTGAGCAGCGATCGCATCCGCTCTCTCGTCGAGGATCGTGACGGCATGATCTGGATCGCCACCGACGGAGGTGGGCTGAATCGCTTCGATCCGTCCAACGGACGCTTCCAGCGGTATCGCCACGATCCTGCCGACCCCGCCAGCCTGAGCCACGACCGCGTGCGCACGGTGCTGCAGGATCGCGAGGGCCGGATCTGGGCCGCCACCTACCAGGGTGGCCTCAACCGCCTGGAGCGCGGCAGCGCCTTCGAGCGCCTTCAACACGATCCGGCGCGGCCGGGCAGCCTGGCCGACGACAAGCTCCGCGCGCTGTATCAGGACCGATCCGGCACTCTCTGGGTCGGCAGCGACGGCGGACTGGACGAGTGGGACACCGACGTTCGCCATTTCACGAACTACCGGAACGACCCCACGGATGCCGGGAGCCTGAGCGACGACCGCGTCACCTGCGTCTTCCAGGATCGCGCGGGGGTCCTCTGGGTGGGCACCGCCGGCGCCGGGCTCAACAAGTGGAATATGGCGACGCTGTCCTTCGGGCTCTATCGCGCTGATCCCAAGGCCTCGTCCACGCTCAGCAGCAACAAGGTGGATGCGGTCGCCTCGGACGGTCGGGACGTCGTCTGGATCGGCACCTACGCCGGGCTCAATCGCCTCGACCGGCGTACCGGCGTCTACACCGTCTATCGCAACGATCCGCGGGCGGCGACGAGCCTCGGCGACGACCGCGTGACCTCGCTGCTCGTCGACCGCGCGGGCCGCCTCTGGGTGGGGACGCAGGAGGGCGGCCTCAACCTGCTCGACCGTGCCCGCGGCACGTTCAAGCGCCATCGACAGGATGCCAAGGACGCGGGCTCGCTCAGCGGAAATACGATCATCACGATCGTCGAGGCCCGGGACGGCGGCATGTGGGTGGGCGTCTATCGCGGCGGGCTCAACCGCCTCGATCCTGCCACCGGCGCCGTCACGCGACGCTTCCGGCACGACGCGGGCGACAGCGCCAGTCTCGGCGACGACAACGTGCTCGCCATTCACGAAGACAGCGCGGGTACGCTCTGGGTGGGTCTGATGGGAGGGGGCCTCGATCGCCTCGATCCGGCGACGGGACGGTTCACTCACTACCGTCACGACGCGAAGGATCCGGCGAGCCTCGGGAACGATACCGTCTTTGCCATCCGCGAGGATCGCGACGGCACCTTGTGGGTCGGGACCCAGGGCGGAGGGCTCGCCCGCTGGGACGCCGCCGATCGCCGCGCCGACCGCGTGGTGTTCCGCAACTACCGTGAGCGCGACGGCCTTCCCAACGACACCGTGTACGGCATTCTCGAGGACGGCGGGGGCGACCTCTGGCTCAGCACGAACCGCGGCCTTTCGCGCCTCGATCCGCGCACGCACGCCTTCCGCAACTTCGACGCCAGCCACGGCCTGGCGCGCAACGAGTTCAACTTCGGCGCCTATCACCGCGCCGCCTCCGGCGAGATGTTCTTCGGCAGCAACGGCGGCTTCACCTCCTTCCTGCCCGAGCGCGTGCTCATGAACGCCCACGTCCCGGCCGTCGTCCTCACGTCGTTCCAGAAGCTGAACCAGGAAGTGGCGCGCCGCGACATCGTGCCGGGGCAGGACGTGGTCCTCACGTATCGCGACTACGTCGTCTCTTTCGAGTTCGCCGCCCTCGACTATGCGGCGCCGGAGCGCAACCGCTACGCCTATCGGCTGGAGGGTCTGGACCGCGACTGGATCCAGGCGGGCACCGAGCGACGCGCCACCTACACGAACCTCGCCCCCGGGCGGTATCGATTCCGCGTGAAGGGATCGAACGGCGACGGCGTATGGAACGAGGAGGGACTGTCCATGGGCGTGCGCGTGCTGGCGCCGCCGTGGCGCACCTGGTGGGCCTACACGTTGTACGCCGTCCTCCTGGCGGCGGCGGCGGGACGTTACGTCCGCGCGCAGGCGCAGGAACGGGCGCGGGCGGATGAATATCGGAAGCGGCTCGAGACGGAGGTCCGCGAGCGCACGGCGGAGCTGGCCCAGCGCAACGACGACCTGCAGCGGATGAACAAGCGCCTCGAGGACGTGAGCCTCACCGATTCCTTGACCGGCCTCAACAATCGGCGTTTCCTCACCACCCAGATCCAGCAGGACGTGGCCATCGTCGACCGCTACTACCGCAAGCTGGCGCTGGGTGTCGACATCATCGGCGAGGACCGGCCCGACTTCGCCCTGATGATGATCGACCTCGACGGCCTGAAGGGCCTGAACGACTTCTACGGCCATGCCGCCGGCGATCAGGCCCTCGTGCAGATGCGGGAGATCCTGGAGCGCGCGTGCCGCAAGTCCGACACCATCGTGCGCTGGGGCGGCGACGAGTTCCTGGTGCTGGCGCGCTACGCCGACGGCGACACCGCGGCCGCGTTGGCGGAGCGCATCCGTCGCGCGGTGGAGGAGCACACCTTCGAGCTCAGCAGCGGCGGCCGCGTGCACCTGCGGTGCTCCATCGGCTGGGCCATCTATCCGCTCCTGAGCAATGCGCCGCGTCTGGTCACCTGGGAGCAGGTGGGCACCATCGCCGACCGCGCCCTCTACGCCGCCAAGAGCAGCGGCCGCAACGCCTGGGTCGGCCTGCTGGCCACGCTGACGACGCCGGTGGAGGAGACGGTCCACGTCATCAACCAGCGCCCGCAGGTCCTCCTGCGCGAAGGTGCGCTGGAGGTGCGGTCGTCCCTCACCTCCATCGACAGCATCGTATGGGAGCGCAACGTGCCCATCAGCCGTGAGACGCGCGAGGCCGCCCGCGGCAAACGCGAACGCACCGGATAGCGAACAACGAGAATCGGCCTCTCTCCCGTGGAATAATCCGCCTCTTCCCGCGGCGGAAATGGATTTCGTTCGGCGGCCAAATACCCACAGGAGGCCTTGATTTGTCTTTACGCCAGGCGCTTCTTGCCGTCTTGACGGCCGTGCCCCCGGCCGGGGCGGCGACCGCCGCCCCCCCCGTCGCGCCCATCACCATCCCCGTGAAAGGTGCGACGGAGGTGGTCCCCGGCGAGGTCGTGGTCAAGCTCCGCCATGCCGCCGACGTCGACGCCCTGGTGAGTGGCGGGGCGATGGCCCTCGCGCACCGGCCGGAGCTGGCCGAGGTGCTCGAGCGGTTCGGGGCCTCGCGCGGCCGGCGCGTGTTTCCGAACGTGCGCTCGCGCCGGCTCGATCAGGTGCTGCTGCTGAAGGCGGCGGGAGACGCCGCGTCGGCGCCGGCGCTCATCGCCGAGCTGCGCCGCCGGCCGGAGGTCGAGTACGCCCATCCCAACTTCATCCTGAAGACGAGCTGGGTGCCGAACGATCCCTACTACTCCTCGTCCGGCGCGTGGCAACAGCCGTTCCGCGACCTGTGGGGACTGCAGAAGCTCAGCGTGGAATCGGCCTGGGACCGGTCGCGCGGCGCCGGCGTGGTGGTGGCCGTGCTCGACACGGGCATCGACGAGACTCACGTCGACCTCGCCGGACAGGTGTGGCGGAACCCCGGGGAGATGGGGATCGTTCCCCAGACCGGCGCCGACCGGCGCACCAACGGGATCGACGACGACGGCAACGGATACATCGACGACTGGCGCGGCTGGGATTTCGCGTCGTCCGACAACGCGCCGGACGACGGGCACGGCCACGGCACGCACGTGTCGGGCACGATCGCGGCGGCGGCCGACAACGGCGCCGGCATCGCGGGCGTGGCCCCCCTGGCGAAGATCATGGCGCTCAAGGTGCTGAACGACCAGGGAGCCGGCGGAATCGCGGGCATCGCCGCCGGCATCGTCTACGCGGCCGACAACGGCGCCCGGGTGCTGAACCTGAGCCTCGGCGGTGCGATGACGGGCCCGACGGTGCTCAGCGATGCCGTATCCCATGCGCACGACGTGCGCGACGCCGTGGTGGTGGCGGCGGCGGGCAACTCGACCACCGACATCGGCACGCCGGGATTCGGCATCGCGCCCGCCAGCCTGCGTGACGTCATGGCGGTGTCCGCGTTCGACGGCGCCGACCGCCCGGCCTCGTTCTCGAACTACGGGCTCAAGGTCGATCTCGCCGCCCCCGGCGGCGGCGATGCGGCGCCGGCGGGTGGCTACGAGCCGGCGCGCAGCATCCTCTCGTTGAAGGCGGTGAATGCCCGCACCGAGATGACGGGCAACGGCCAGCTCGTCGTCGGCGAACGGTACCTGCGCCAGGCGGGGACCAGCATGGCGGCGCCCCATGTCGCCGGCGTAGCCGCCCTGGTGCGTGCCCTGCGTCCGTCGCTGTCGGCGGAGCAGGTGCGGCAAGCGATGCGCCGCGGCGCGGACGACGTCGGGATCGCCGGCTTCGATCGCGAATCCGGGTACGGCCGCGTGAACGCGAACCGCGCGTTGGACGATCCGTCGCCGCTGGCCGTCCAGATCACGGGGCCGCTGGAGCCGTTCTCGGCATCGGCGGCACCGGTCGTCACCGGAACGGCGGCCGGGCCCGGCTTCCTCGACTGGACGCTGGAGCTTGGCGTGGGCAACTACCCCGTGAGCTGGACGCTCCTGGCCGCCTCCGCTTCGCCGGTGACGGACGGCGTCTTCACCATGCTGGGGGCGGCGAGCATCGCGGACGGCTACTACACGCTCCGGCTGAGCGCGCGCAGCGTGACGGGCCGGACCTACGAGGACCGCGCGGTCCTCGTCGTCGACAGCGTCGCCATCACGTCTCCGCTGACCGAGTCGCGTCCGACATACCGCAGCGGCGAGACTGTCGCCGTTACGGGAAGCGCCGCCCCCGCCGCATTCCAGAGCTTCTTTCTTCGCATCACCGGTGCGCTCCACGGCGAGCTGGCGAGCCCGAACGTCACTCTCGCGGGTGGCGGCACCGCGCCGGTGGTGAACGGTCCGTTGGCCTTCTGGGACACGGCCGGCGTCCCTGCGGACCACTACCGGGTGTGCGTCGTCGTCCTCCACGGCAGCACGTGGGCGCAGGAATGCACGAACGTGATCGTCGACCCGACGCTGCACGCGGGCTGGCCGAAGGATCTCGGCCTCGTGAGAAACGGCGGCTACATCGTGGGCCTCTTCGACCACCTCACCGCCGCCGATCTCGACGGAGACGGCGACAAGGAGCTGCTCGTGGCCTACGACCGGCACGTGCGGGTCTACGAGCACACCGGCGCCATGGCACCCGGCTGGCCGCAGGGCATCGACCCGTACAACTGGGGCCCCGGGATCCAGTTCGGTCCTGCGGTCGGCGACCTGACGGGCGACGGGAGGCCGGAGGTCGTGGCGCTCAACACCTGGGGGTACGTGTTCGTGTGGTCGAGCGGCGGTCAACTGCTCCCCGGTTGGCCTCGTCCGCTCATCCCCCTGTGGGGCAGCCTCCAGGTCGACGACCTCGACGGCGACGGCCTCGCCGAGATCGTGATCTCGACCCACGTCGGTACCGTCTTCGTCTTCGATCACAACGGCGTGCCGTGGCCGGGCTGGCCGCAGGGCGGCGGGCAGAGCGTCTGCCTCGGCGACGTCGATGGCGACGGCGTGAGAGAGATCGTCTCCGCCACCGCGCAGGACGTGATCGTGCGGCGTCTCGACGGCACGCCGCTGCCCGGCTGGCCGCGAACGTTGACGTCGGCCGCTCCCGTTCTTCTCTACGTCAAGCCCGCGATCGGCGATCTCGACGGGGACGGCAAACGCGAGATCGTCGTCGGGAACATCGAGGGCAAGGTGTTCGCCTTCCGCCACGACGGCAGCGACCTGCCCGGCTGGCCGCAGCAAGCTCGGGGCACGGCCGTCAACTCGCCCGTCGTCGGAGACATCGACGGCGATGGCCGCCCCGAGGTTGTCGTCGGGAGCTGGTGGGAGCAGTCGGGCTCGACCCTGGAGAACTGGCTCTTCGCGTGGCGCGCGGACGGGACGCTGCTCCCCAACTGGCCCGTGCGGTACGACCGGCCGGTCACGTCGATCTACTACGGCTACGGGACGCCCGTCCTGGCCGACGTCGACGGCGACGCGCGGGCCGACGTGGTGGTCTCGAGCGATGGAGAGTGGGAGACGCCGCTGGTCGTGAACGCGTACAAGGCCAGCGGCGAGCGGGTCGCGGGATTCCCGAAGCCCGTCTGGCAGCTGGGGCCCATGGCGTCGAGCCCCGTCGTCGCCGATCTCGACGGCGACGGATCGAACGAGCTGGCCTGGATCGACCTGTTCCTGAAAGCCTACGTCTGGGATCTGCCGTCGCCGGCGACAGCGCCCGCGCCCTGGCCGATGTTCCATCACGATGCGGGCCACACCGGCCGCCTGGGTCCCGATCCCGTCCGCTTGAAGCTCAGCGTCGTGGGCTACCAGGGCGCAACCGGCGCGGTCGTCGTGACGCCCCCCGGCGCCGCCTGCGACAACTTCGCGGGGCCGCCGCAGACCTGCACCATCAACTATCCCCAGGCGTCGACGGTGACGCTGCAGCCGGCGCCCGGGACGCGGAGCTCATTCACCGGGTGGAGCGGGGCCTGTTCCTCCGCAGGGAGTGGTCCCTGCACGATCCGGTTGGGGGGCATCCGCGAGGTCACCGCGCGGTTCGACTTCGTGAACCAGGCGCCGTTCTCGAACCCCGGCGGTCCCTACACGGCGTTCCGGAACCAGCTCGTGACCCTCGACGGCTCGCAGTCCAGCGACTTCGACGGCGATCCGATCGTGTACTACCTGTGGTCCTTCGGCGATGGAACCTCCGGCGAGGGCGTGGCCCCGACGCACGCCTACTCCACGCCCGGCGCCTTCACGGTGACTCTCGTCGTCAACGACGGCCGCGCGTGGTCGGCGCACACGATGACGACGGTGACCGTGACCAACCGCCCGCCGGTCGTGAAGGACATGGGCCCCGTTTCCGGCACCAACGCCGCGGCGGTCACCTTCACGGCGCACGGCTTCGATCCCGACGGCGACGCGCTCACGTACTCGTGGACCTTCGGAGACGGAGGCGACGCCAGCGGGGCGCAGGTCAGCCACCAGTACTCGACGGGCGGGACCTACAAGGCGCAGGTGAGGGTGAGCGACGGGTATGCCCAGTCGGCGGAATCGGTCCAGGTCGTGATCGCGGACGTGATCCCGCCGGCGGCGGTCACGACCCTGGTCGCGACGACGCCGGGTCTCGACTTCGTGGGCCTGGCCTGGAAGGCGACCGGCGACAACGGCCAAAAGGGGACGGCCGCCTCTTACGACGTGCGGTACTCCACGGCGCCCATCACCCCCATCAGGTTCGACACCGCCACGCCGGCCGACGGCGAGCCGGAGCCGGCGCCCGCAGGGACGCCTCACTCCTTCACCGTGACCGGCCTGGCGCCCGGCACGCTCTACTACTTCGCCATGGTCGTCTCCGACGGCGCCGGCAACGTCAGCCCGATCTCCAACGTCGTGTCGATGACCACCGGGGTCGAGGACGGCGGCATCGTGGTGGAGCCGCCCGTCGAGCCGGGGCCCGATATCGACCCGGAGCGCGAGCCCGTCGTTTCGTCAGTCCGGTGAGATGCAGACCATCTTCACGTTCGTCATCTCCTCGATGGCGAACCGCACGCCTTCGCGGCCGATCCCGCTCATGCGGTTCCCGCCGTATGGCATGTGGTCGGCGCGGTAGATCGAGGTGTCGTTGATCATCACGCCGCCCACGTCCAAGCGCTTCACGGCGGCGAAGGCCTTGCCGATATCGCGGGTGTAGATGCCGGCCTGCAGGCCGTAGGGCGAGTCCGCCAGTTTCTCGAGCCCTTCGTCGAAGTCGCGGTACGTCACGAGCGACACCAGCGGTGCGAACGCCTCCTGGCACATCACCTTCATCTCGGGGCGCGTGTTCGCGAGCACGGCGGGCCAGAGCACGCGCCCCTCGCGCTTGCCGCCGATCAGGAGCTTCGCCCCCTCCGCCACCGCGTCGCGCATCCAGGCCGACGCGCGGTCGGCGGCGTCGTCGGAGATCATGGGGCCCACGTCGCAGTCGCGGTCCATCGGGTTGCCGACCTTGAGGGCGGCCGTCTCCTTGAGGAACCGCTCGGTGAACTCCTGGGCGATGTCCTGGTGCACGTAGAGCCGCTGCAGGCTGAGGCACACCTGGCCGGCGTTGGCGAAGGCCGACATCACGCAGCGCGGTATCGCGCGGTCGAGGTTGGCGTCGGGCTCGACGAGGGTGCCGGAATTGTTGCCCAGCTCCAGCGTCATGCGCTTCAGGCCGGCGATCTTCAGGATGCGGGCGCCGACGGGCGGGCTGCCGGTGAAGGAGATCTTGAGCGGGCGCGGGTCGGTGACGAGCCATTCGCCCACGGTCGGGCCTTCGCCGTGGACGAGGGTGAGGACACCCGGCGGCAAGCCCGCCTCCGCCAGGATGTCCGCGAGCGCCACTGCCGACAGCGGCGTCTCCTCCGCGGGCTTGAGCACGATCGTATTGCCGGCGGCGAGCGCGGGGGCGACCTTGTGGGCGACGAGGTTCAGCGGGAAGTTGAACGGCGTGATGGCGGCGACCACGCCGATGGGTGTGCGGAGGTAGAAGCCGACGCGCCCTTCACCCGACGGTGAGGCGTCGAGGGGAACCGTCTCGCCGTGGATGCGCTTGGCCTCCTCCGCGGCGAACGTGAACGTCTCGATGGTACGGCTGACCTCGCCGGCGGAGTGTTTCCACGCCTTGCCGACCTCGCGGGTGATCGTCTCCGCCAGCGACTCGCGACGCTCGTGGAGCAGATCGGCGGCCCGGCGCAGGATCTGGGCGCGCTTGTGGGCGGGGGTGTTCGACCACGCGGGAAACGCCCGGGCGGCGGCCTCGGTCGCCTGGGCGACATCGCCGCGGGTCGCGGTCGGCACCGCGCCGATTTCCTCGCCGCTCCACTTGTCGATGACCTTGAGCATCTTCTTCTACTATACCGGGGCTAGACTGGACCTGGAGGCGGCATGAATACGACACCCACCGTCGAAGGCGCGCTCCGTTACTTCGAGGCGCACCAGCCGGAGTTTATCGAGACGCTGCGGCAGATGTGCAAGATCCCCAGCATCTCCGCGGACGGCTTCGCCCCGGCGGACGTGAAGCGCTCGGCGGAGGCCACCGCCGCCGCCCTGCGTCAAGCCGGTGTGAACAACGTCGAGATCCTGGAGATCCCCGACGTGCACCCCTACGTGTACGGCGACTGGCTCCAGAAGCCGGGGGCGCCCACGATCCTCCTGTACGGCCATCACGACGTGCAGCCGCCCGGCCGTCCGGAGAAATGGATCACGCCCGCTTTCGAGCCGACGGAGCGGGACGGCCGGCTCTACGGCCGCGGCACCGCCGACGACAAGGGCGGCATCATGGCCCACGTGGCGGCCGTCGCCTCCTACCTGCATTCCGCGGGCAGCCTGCCGTGCAACGTCCGCTTCCTGATCGAAGGCGAGGAGGAGATCGGCTCCGAGAATCTGGGAGCCTTCCTGGCGAAGTACCGCGACCGGATGTCCGCCGACTTCATCGTGCTCTCCGACACCGCCAACTTCGACACCGGCGTCCCCGCTCTCACCTATCAGCTCCGCGGCATCTGCACGGTGGACCTGGAGGTGCGCTGCCTGGAGCGGCCGGTTCACAGCGGGATGTGGGGCGGACCCATCCCCGATCCGGTGCAGGTCCTCTGCCGTCTCATCGCGGACCTGCAGGGCCCCAAGGGCGAGCTGAACGTGCCAGGGCTGTACGGCAAGGTCGCCCGGCCCTCGAAACGCCAGTTGGAACGGATTCGCCGTCTGCCTTTCAACGAGGTGAAGTTCAAGAAGGACGCCGGCCTCCTGAAGGGCATCGCGCTGGCCGGCGAGAAGGACTACTCGGTATACGAGAGGATCTGGACACGGCCGTCGCTGACCGTGATCGCGATGGAGTCGCATCCGATCCAAGGCTCGTCGAACCAGATCGTCGATTCCGCCCGCGCGCGGCTGTCGCTGCGCACGGTGCCGAACATGGACGGGAAGGAGGCGGGGAAGCGGCTCATCGCGAAGCTCACGAAGAAGCCGCCCTACGGTGTGCACGTCTCGGCGCGCATCGTCGGCAGCACGCCGTGGTGGACGACGGATCCCGAGGGGCCCGCGTTCGAGGTGGCCCGCAGCGCGTTGAAGGCCGGCTTCAAGAAGGAGACGGCCATGATCGGTGCGGGCGGCTCGATCGGCTTCGTGCAGCCGTTCGCCGATCTGCTGGGCGGCGCCCCCTGCCTCCTGATGGGCGTCGAGGACCCGCCGTGCAACGCGCATTCGGAGAACGAGAGCCTCCATCTCGGCGACTGGGACAAATGCGTTCGCTCGGCCATCCACTTGTACGACGGGCTGGCGGGTGTGCCGACGGCGGCCAAGGCCGCCCGCCGCAGGAAATAGGCACAGCGCTTGCACTAGACCCAAGGCGTCACCCGTCCGTGGACGACGGGAGGAGGACGCCGTGGTCTGTCTTCTCTCACTCGCCGTGGCGTTGGTTCTAGGCACCGCGACGGAGCGGCCGGTTGCGCTCGAGCACCTCGACCAGGCCTTGAAGTCGTATCTCGAGCTGCGGCACGACGCGGCCAAGGGGATCCCCGATCTGCCCAAGGCCGCCAGCGCGCAGCAGATCGCCGCGCGGCAGCAGGCCCTGGCCGAGCGCATCCGCGCCGCGCGCCCGGGGGCGCAGCCGGGAGACGTGCTCGTCTCCGAGGCCCGCCCGATCCTCCGGCAGCGTCTCGACGCGGTGCTCTCGCAGCGTCCCGCGGCCAAGCAGAAGGAGATCGCCACCGGCAATCCCGCCCACGACGGAGGTGGGCCGGTGCCGCTCAAGATCGGCGCCGGCTATCCGAAGGACGCGCCGCGCTCCAACGTTCCGACGGCGGTGCTGGCCGTCCTGCCGCGCTTGCCGAAGGAGCTCGAGTATCGATTCACCGGAGATCATTTGCTCCTTCTCGATGCCGAAGCCGACGTCATCGTCGATTTCATGACGAACGCCGCCGACGACCCCGCGAAGAAGGGCGGCGCGCGATGAGGCGCACCGGCGGCGTCCTCGCTGCGCTCGCGGTCGCGGTGATCGGGGCGGCGGCCGCCGACGAGGTGCCCAAGGACAAGGGCACCTTTCGGTTCGGGATCATCGGCGACAGCGGCAGCGGCGACGCCGCCCAGCTCCGCGTAGCCGAGCACCTCATGGAGGCGCACCGGTACCACCCGCTCGAGCTCGTCATCATGCTCGGCGACAACATCTACGGCCGCGAGGATCCCAAGGAGTACGCGGCGCGGTTCGAGAAGCCGTATCGGTCGCTGCTCGACGCGGGCGTGCCCTTCTACGCGGCCCTCGGCAACCACGACCATCCGAACCAGCGCTTCTATCGCGAGTTCAACATGGAGGGCCGCCGCTACTACACGTTCAAGGCCAAGGACGAGAGCGTGCGCTTCTTCGCCCTCGACTCGAACTACCTGGATCCGGAGCAGGTCGGCTGGCTGAAGCAGCAGGCCTGCGGCGCGTCCGAGCACTGGAAGATCGCGTTCTTCCATCACCCCATCTACTCCTCGGGTGCGACCCACGGCTCGTCGCTCGAGCTGCGCGCGATCCTGGAGCCGATCTTCGAGGAGTGCGGCATCGACGTCGTCTTCAGCGGCCATGATCATTTCTACGAGCGCATCAAGCCGCAGCACGACATCCTGTACTTCGTCTCCGGAGCGGCGGGCAAGCTGCGCCGCGGCAACATCCGCAAGAGCGAGCTCACGGCCGCCGGCTTCGACCAGGGCTACCACTTCCTGGTGGCGGCGATCACGGGCGACGTCCTGCGGTTCACCGCCTTGAGCGACGAGGGCAAGGTCATCGACTCCGGGGAGTGGGGCGGGCGTGACGAGGACACCAAGGCCTCGAAGGAGAAGCAGCCGTGACCGCCGCGCACCGCGGAGCGTGGGGGGCGGCGGCGCTCGCCGGCCTCGGGCTGGCGGCGGGATCCTGCCATCCGCCCAAGCCTCACGGCCCGATCGGCCCCATCGAGAGCGCGCCCAGCCTGGCCGAAGTCAGCGACGCCACGCGGCGGGATTACCTGCGGCACGCGCAGGTCTGGCGGCCGATCGCCACCGCCTCGCTCGACTTGAAGGCGGGCCCGGACCTCCCCGGCCGCTTCCCCTGGGACGCGCCCGTGACCTGCGACTACTTCGAGTCCGGCCACCCCCTCTCGGGCCTCACGCCGAAGTTCCTCTGCAAGGCGGGCGGCGACGTCCTCAAGGTGAAATACGGCGAGGACAACGGCGAGGTCTACGCGGAGACGGCGGCCACGCGCCTTTTCTGGGCGCTCGGCTTCGGCGCGGACGGCGTCTATCCCGTGCGGCTCACCTGCCGCGGCTGCCCGGTCGACCCCTGGCTGTGGCGCACCTCCGAGCGTCACGACGCCAAGGAGTACCCGCGGGCCACCATCGAGCGCAAGTTCCCGGGCGAGGCCATCGAGTCGAAGAGGGCGGCCGGATGGAGCTGGGCGGAGCTCGACACCGTCGACTCGTCCGCCGGCGGCGCACCGGCGGCGCATCGCGAGGCGCTGAAGCTCCTCGCCGTCCTGGTGCAGCACGGCGACAACAAGCCCGGCCAGCAGCGTCTGGTCTGTCCGCCGGAGGCGGTGCGGAAGACCGCCAGCGGCGTGCGCTGCGATCGGCCGTTCCTCGTGGTCTCCGATCTCGGCGCGACCTTCGGGGGGGCGGGCGATCTCAGCCGCAATGCCAAGGCGAAGATGCGGTACGCGCACTGGTCGTCCAAGCGTGTGTTCAAGGACCAAGGCCGATGTATCGGCGACCTCGACGGCTCCTTCACCGGGGATCTCGAGAATCCGAGGATCCGCGAGTCGGGCCGGCGGTTCCTCGCCGAACGGCTGGCCCTGCTGAGCGACGATCAGATCCGCGACCTCTTCGCCGCCGCCCATGCCGATGCCCGCGGGGAGACGATCGAGGCCGACGGGACGCGGCGGCCGGTCACGATCGACGAGTGGGTCATTGCCTTCAAGACCAAACGCCGCGAGATCGCGGAGCGGCGATGTCCCGAATGAAGCCGCACTCCGTGGGGGGCGAGCCATGAAATGGACGATGCCGTTCGTTCTCGCCGTATGCGTTGCCGGCTGCCTTCGCACGCACGTGCCGTCCGGACCCGTCGGGCCCATCGACCGCGCCGACAGCCTGGGCCAAGTGACCGACGCTACGCGGCGCGGCTACATCCGCGTGGCGCAGGTATGGCAGCCGATCGACACCGCTTCGCTCGACCTGCGGGCCGGCCCGCCTCACGAGCGCGCCATTGCTGTGGACGCCCGGATCGAATGCGACTACGTCGACGACGGCCCGCCGCTGACCGGCGGCACGCCCAAGTTCCTCTGTCGCGACGGCGAGTCCGTCTACAAGGTCAAGTACGGCGACAAGAACGGCGAGGTCTTCGCGGAGGCGGCGGCCAGCCGCCTCTTCTGGGCGCTGGGTTTCGGGAGCGACACCATCTACCCGGTGCAGGTCGTCTGTCGGGGCTGCCCGATGGACCCGTGGCGGTGGAAGACGCGCACCCGTTTCGAGGAGCGCGAGTACCGCCTGGCCACAGTCGAGCGCAGGTTCGACGCCACCGCCATCGAGACGAAGGAGTCGTCGGGATGGAGCTGGCCGGAGCTCGAGCTCGTCGACTCCACCGCGGGCGGGGCGCCGCCCGCCCATCGCGAGGCGCTCAAGCTCCTGGCCGTGTTCGTCCAGCACGGTGACAATGGGCATCAGCAGCAGCGCCTGGTCTGCCTTCCGGAGAGCGTCACCCGTCGGCCCGCCGGGGAGCGCTGCGACAGTCCCTTCCTGCTCGTAGGCGACCTGGGCGCCACCTTCGGCGGCCCCGGGGCCTTGATCGGCAGCAGCCAGGCGAAGATGGACTTCGCCCACTGGACCGCCAACCGCGTGTTCAAGGGCGAAGCGGGCTGCGTGGGCAACCTGGATGCCGACATGGGAGGGTCCATGCAGGACCCGAGAATCCGCGAGGAAGGCCGCGCCTTCCTGGCCGAGCGCTTGGCCCTGCTGTCCGACGCGCAGATCCGCGACATCTTCGTGGCCGCGCGGGTGGAAGCCCGCGGCGAGACACTCGAGGAGAACGGCGGCAAGCGCGCCGTCACCGCCGACGACTGGGTGGAAGCGTTCAAGAGGAAGCGGCAGGAGATCGCCGACCGCCGCTGTCCGAACTAGCCGTGGAACTCATGCTACGGTGCTTGTAATGCCAAGAAACTGGATGCGGTCGGCCCTCCTCGGTCTCGCGCTCGCCTCGATGGCGCTGGTGTCCGTCCGGGGCGCTCTCGCCCAGTCGGTGGGGCCGAGCGAGGGGGACGCGCGGGATATCCTTGCGCCGCCGCCCGCCCCGACGTCCCACGTGCCCGTCGATTTTTCGATGAAGGCGCAACTCGCTCCCCTGCGCGAAGGGGCGGTGAGCCTCACGGTGGCGGGGGCGCTGGCGGCGGTGCTGGCGTTCCGTCCGCGCCGGCGGGGGACCTACGAGCGCAGCGTCACCGTGGCCCAGACGCAGATCGTTCTCGCCATCGTGGGGGCCATGGTCATGGTCGTGGTGGGGGCGAGCGTGGCCCGCGCCTTCGGCATCGTCGGGCTGGCCAGCCTCGTGCGCTACCGGGCCAAGATCAACGATCCCAAGGACGCGGTGGTGATGCTGTCCACCCTCGGCCTCGGGGTGACGGCCGGAGTCGGCCTCTACGTCTTCGCCGCGTTCTCCACGGCCTTCATGTTGTTCGTGCTGTGGGCCCTGGAGTCGCGCGAGCCCGAGGATTACAAGCGGTTCGAGCTCAAGCTCAAGATCAAGGGCAAGGAGGACGTCGACGCCCTCACCCTGCGGCCGCGGGTGGAGGACGTGCTCCGGCGCAACCGCCTGACCCACGAGATCCGGACCGCCACCGACGACGAGCTCTGCTATGAAGTGAGGGTGCCCCGGCGCAAGACGACAGACAAGCTCTCCAACCAGCTCCTGGCCCTGGCCAAACCGACGGCCCTGGCCGTCGATTGGGATGAGAAGAAGTCCGACAAGGGCTAGGATCTACGCATGCGCCTGATCGTCCAGCCGGACGAGGGCATCGAGCCCGTCCTGCACGCGATCTCCCGCGCGCGGCGCACCCTCGATGTGTCCATCTTCCGCCTCGACCATGCCGACGTCACCAAGGCCTTGAAGGCGGCGGTGGCACGCGGGGTATCGGTGCGGGCGCTGGTGGCCCACCGCAACAGCACGGGGGAGAAGGGCCTGCGCAAGCTGGAGATGCGCCTGCTCGAGACGGGGGCCACCGTCTGCCGGACCGACGACGACCTCGTGCGCTACCACGAGAAGATCATGGTGGTCGATCGGGAGATCCTCTACGTGTTCGGCTTCAACTTCACCCACCTCGACATCGACAAGAGCCGCAGCTTCGGCGTCATCGTCCGCAACCGCAAGCTCGTCCAGGAGGCCTCGAAGCTCTTCGACGCCGACTGCATGCGGAAGACCTACAGCCCCGGCCTCAACACCTTCATCGTGAGCCCGATGAACGCCCGCACGCGCCTGGCCGTGCTCATCCGCAAGGCCCGGCGCCGGCTGCTGATCTACGATCCCAACCTCGGCGACGGCGCCATGATCAAGCTGCTGATGGAGCGGGTGAAGGCCGGGGTGGACGTGCGCATCATCGGCAAGGTGGCGAAGAAGGGCAACGACTTGCGCGTGGCGAAGTATCCCGGCAAGCGGCTGCACGTCCGCGCCATCGTCCAGGACTCGCGCCGCGTTTTCGTGGGCAGCCAGAGCCTGCGCAAGCTGGAGCTCGACAAGCGGCGCGAGGTCGGGATCATCACGAAGGACGCGAAGATGATCCGCGCCGTGGCCGATCACTTCGAGCACGACTGGGCCTCGACCCAGACGGCGAAGAAGGAGGCCAAGGCCGCGAAGAAGGAAGCGAAGAAGGAAGAAAAGAGAGAGGAAAAGGCGTCGCTCGTCAAGGCCTCATGAGCGACTCCGACTCCGCCGCTCGCTCGCGCCGCCGCCTGCGGCCGCTCCTCATCCTGATGGCGGTCGTCTTCGTCCTCGGCCTCCTGGTCTTTCACCATTTCCTTCTCGTCTTCGCGGTGGCGGGGCCGTTCGCGATGTTCCTGGCCCCCATTCACGGCTCCCTCACCCGCGCGTTGCGGGGCCAACGGGCGGCGGCGGCCGGGATCATCGTCCTCGTGTGCGTGGTGGCGATCCTGCTCCCCGTGCTCACCTCGGCCACGCTGCTCAGCCAGCAGGCCATCGGCTTCTTCGAGTGGGCGGGCCCGCGGGTGCAGACGGAGGAGCTCCAGAAGGTGTGGACGCAGACGCTGCCCGAGCGCTACCCGTGGCTGCGGAGCTTCCTCGCCTTCAACGAGCAGGAGCTCACCCGCGTCGTGTCCGAGGCCTTGACCCGCGGGGTGGCCGGCTTGAACCGCGTGATCCAGCGGGCGGTGGCCGGCCTCACCACCGCCGCCTTCGACCTCGTGTTGTTCGTCCTGATGTTGTTCTTCCTGCTGCGCGACGGCGTCCAGCTGCGGCGCGAGATCGATACCCTCTCGCCGCTGTCGAAGGAGCAGGAGGATCAGATCTTCGATCACCTGGCGCGCACGGTGAACGGCGTGCTGCGCGCGATGGTGGTGGTGCCCGTCGTCCAAGGCATCATGGCCCTGCCCGCCTTCCTGATCTTCGGCGTACCGGCGCCCCTGCTGTGGAGCGTGATGGTCGTGCTCGCCGCCCTGGTGCCCGTCCTCGGATCGCCCCTGGCCTGGGTACCCGCGTGCGTGTACCTCTTCTTCAGCGGGGCCCAACCCTGGCAATGGATCGGGATGCTCGTCTACGGGCTCGTCGTCATCAGCGGCATCGACAACGTGGTCAAGCCCGCGCTGCTGCGCGACGCCGCCCGCATCCATCCCATGCTCGGCTTCCTCTCGATCCTGGGCGGCGTGTTGTCGTTCGGGCCGATGGGTGTCTTCGTCGGCCCCGTGATCCTGTCCCTGGTGATCTCCGCCCTGCGGATCTATCGGCTCGACGTCCTGCAGGTGCGTGCCGCCGACGGCGCCGCTATCGAAGTTTCAGGGTGAGGCCGACCACCGGCCGCACGTAGAAGGTACCGCCTCCCAGGCGCAGGTCGTTGCCCTCACGCCGGTAGTGCCGGCCGGTGGCGTAGAACCCCTCCGCCTCGGCGAAGGCCGAGAGCCGGCGGCTGATCGTGTATTCCGCGCCCACCATCACCGAGAACGTCGAGACTTTCCGCGAGCTGAGGTCGGGCGGGTAGTCGGCGAGCCAGGGCCCGCTCGCCAACGGGCCGTAGTTGCGATAGCGGAAGCCGGCGCCGGCGTACGGTGAGAGCTTCCGATGCGGGCGCAGGTGATAGAGGACGGTGCCGCCCAGGCCGAAGTCCCAGCCACTGGAGCTCGAGTGTCCCAGCGACAGGCTCGGCCGGAGTGACAGCCGGTCGGACAACTGATACGAGAAGGCGAGATCG
>Ga0114129_10003462_pt1 | contig 22188 bp, 22 predicted proteins | sample RhiMetdeltSRZDD1_FD_80071 | JGI IMG/M metagenome (GOLD analysis project Ga0114129, IMG submission 80071) | Populus rhizosphere microbial communities from Tennessee, USA - Rhizosphere MetaG P. deltoides SRZDD1 (version 2) (version 2) | ecosystem: Host-associated > Plants > Roots > Rhizosphere >... | reverse complement strand
GCCGACCGCTCGCGCATCCGGCGCCGACGAGCACCGCCACGAGCCCGGCGAGCGCGAGTGGGCGCCGCACGGTGCTACCCGCGAGCCGCGTGTCGGCGCGCCAGCTCCTTCAGAACCTCCCCGAGCGAAATCCCGCGTTCCCCGAGGAGGACGACCGTGTGAAACCAGAGATCGGCGATCTCCTCGACGACGCGCCGATCCCCCTCGCCGCCGAGCGCGGCCGCGATCACCTCGATCGCCTCTTCGCCGACCTTGCGGCACACCGCCGCTTCCCCCTTGGCAAGAAGACCCGCCACGTACGACCCCGCCGGGGCCTGCGCCTTTCGATCCGCCACGATCTGTTCGAGGCGCTCCAGCATATTGGAGGCCGGCATTGCGGTGAACGTCGCGCCCGAGGTCGCGCCGGGTGTCGCTCCTGCGTTCAGGCTCGTGAAGAAGCACGTCCGGTGCCCAGTGTGGCAGGCCGGTCCCTCCTGGTGCACCTGCACGAGCAGGACGTCGCCGTCGCAGTCCGCGTAGATCCCCCGCACGTGCTGCGTGTGTCCCGACGTCTCGCCCTTCCGCCACAGCGCCTGGCGTGAGCGCGACCAGAAGTGCGATTGCCCTGTCGCGAGCGTCGCCGCGAGCGCCTGCCGATCCATCCACGCCACCATGAGAACCTCGCCGGTGTCCGCCTCCTGGACGACGGCCGGAATGAGTCCCTGCCCATCGAACTTCAGGCCCTGCGCGTCGAAGGCAGCGCCCTGCGCATCGAACGTGCGGCCGTCGGTGGTCATGGCTCGAGCCGGACCTCCACCCCGCGGCCGCGCAGATAGCGCTTCGCTTCCGCGATCGTGTGGATGCCGAAGTGGAAGATGGACGCCGCGAGCGCGGCATCCGCGCCGCCGTCGACCAGCCCCTCGTAGAGATGCTCGAGCGAGCCCGCCCCCCCGGACGCGATCACGGGCACGGTGACCGCGCCCGCCACCGCACGCGTCAGTTCCAGGTCGTATCCATCTTTCGTGCCGTCACGATCCATGCTCGTCAACAAGATCTCGCCCGCGCCGAGGGCAACGGCGTCGCGCGCCCACTCCACAGCGTCGCGGCCGGCCGGTCGCCGCCCGCCGTGGGTGTACACGCCCCAACGCGGTGTGGCGGCGTGCACGGGCGACTCCCGCCGGGCGTCGATGGCGACCACGATGCACTGGCTGCCGAAGCGCTCCGCCGCCTCGCGGATGAGCTCGGGCCGCGTGAGCGCGGCCGTGTTGAGCGACACTTTGTCGGCGCCGGCGCGGAGGAGCTGGCGGACGTCGTCGATGGTGGCGATGCCGCCGCCCACGGTGACCGGCATGTAGACGCCTTCGGCGGAGCGGCGGACCACGTCGAGCATGACGCCGCGCCGCTCGTGGGAGGCCGTGATGTCGAGGAAGACCAGCTCGTCAGCGCCCTGGGCATCGTAGGCGAGCGCCGCCGCCACCGGATCACCCGCATCGCGGAGATCGACGAAGCGAACGCCCTTGACCACGCGCCCGTCCTTCACGTCCAGGCACGGGATGACCCGTTTCGCGAGCATCGACTATTGTAGGCCGGCGCGCGCGCCGACGGCCGCCAGCGCCTGCTTCAGCTCCACTGCCCCCGTGTACAACGCGCGTCCCACCACCACACCGCCGACCCCGGGAATGCGCGCGAGGCGCTCCAGGTGCTCCACCTTCCCCACACCGCCGGAGGCGAGGACGGGCACGCCGACGGCGGCGGCGAGGGCGGCGGTGTCCTCGACGTTGGGGCCGAGCTCGGTCCCATCGCGGCTGACATCGGTGAACAGCAGCGCGGCCGCGCCGGCGTCCGCCGCCCGCTTGCCGACCTCGCTCACCGTCTCGTCGAGCGTCTCCGTCCAGCCCTTCACGGCCACCCGCTGCCCGCGACCGTCCACGGCCACGATGATCTGTGCGCCGTGCGCGGCGCAGACCGCCTCGAGGAACACGCTGTCGACGACGGCTCGCGTTCCGAGCACGGCCCAGCGTGCTCCGCTCGCGAGCACGGCGCGGACGGCGGGCAGATCGCGAAGCCCGCCCCCCACCTGCACGGGTACCGGCGCCACCGCCGCCACCAGGCTCGCGATGAGCGCGCTCTGTCGCGGCGTCCCCGCAAAGGCGCCATCGAGATCCACGACATGCAATCGCTGCGCGCCCTCGCGTACCCATCGCCGCGCCATCTCGACGGGATCATCGGAGAACACCGTCTCCGCGTCCGCGCGCCCTTCGCGGAGTCGAACGCAGCGGCCGCCCCGGATGTCGACGGCGGGGATGACGATCACCGGCGCCGCTCCATCGCCCGCGACGCGTCCATCACCGGCGGCCGTCCTTCACCGCGGCGGCGAAGTTCTCGAGCAGCCGGAGACCCCAGCGCTGGCTCTTCTCCGGGTGAAACTGCGTGGCCGCAATCTTTCCCGTCTCGAGCGCGGCCGCGAAGCGCACACCGTAGTCGCAATACGCGAGGCTCGTCCCCACGGCGGGCGCGGAGACGACCGGATAGTACGAGTGCACGAAATAAAAGTGCGCGCCGTCGGGAATCCCGTCGAAGAGGGCGAGACCTCCGCCGTGCAACACGCGATTCCAGCCGATGTGGGGAACCTTGCGCCCGGGCGGAAAGCGCCGGACCTCGCCCGGGATCACGTCCAGACCGCCGCCCTCGCCGAACTCCTCGCTCGCCGAGAACAGGAGCTGATAGCCGAGACAGATCCCGAGAAACGGCCGCGATCCGTCGAGCGCGCGTCGGACCGGCGGCAGCAGCTTCAGGGCCTCGAGGCTCGCCATCGCGTCGTGAAAGGCACCGTCGCCGGGGAGGACCACTGCCTCCGCGTCGTCCACGACGCGCGGGTCCTGTGTCACCACCGCTGGCATCCCCACCCGCGCGAACGCCTTCTCGACGGAGCCGAGGTTGCCCCGGCCGTAATCGACGATCGCGATCACAGCGCGCCCTTGGTGGACGGCAACACGCCGGCGATGCGCGGGTTGAGCCGCGTCGCCTCCGCGAGCGCGCGGGCGACGGCCTTGAAGACCGCCTCCGTGATGTGGTGCAGGTTGTGGCCGTAATGCATGGTCACGTGCAGCGTGATCTCGGCGTTGAACGCGAAGGCTCGGAAGAATTCCTGCAGGAGATCGAGGTCGAAGTTCGACACGCGCGAGCGCGCCACGGGCACGCTGAAGACCAGGAACGGCCGGCCGGAGAGATCGACCGACGCCGAGACGAGCGCCTCGTCCATGGGGATGAAGGCGGTGCCGTAGCGCGTGATGCCCTTCTTGTCGCCGATGGCCTGTCGCAGCGCCTGCCCGAGCACGATGCCGACGTCCTCCACGGTGTGGTGCTGATCGACCTCGACGTCTCCCTGCGCCTCCACCGCGAGGTCCATGAGACCGTGCTTCGACCATGCTTCGAGCATGTGACTGAAGAACGGGATCGGCGTGGCGATCTTCGAGCTTCCCGTCCCGTCCACGTTGAGCTGGAGGACGATCTCGGTTTCCTTGGTGCGGCGCTCGATGCGTGCCTGCCGTGCCCGCGCCTCCGTCATCGGTTCTCCTTCGCGTCGTCCGTCCGCAGCCGCAGCTCGGCCGCGGCGCCGTGGCCGGCCAAACCCTCCAGCCGCGTCAAGACGTCGAGGTGCGGCCCCGCGGCCGCCAAGCCCGCCCGCGTGTACTCGATGACGCTCGAGCGCTTCACGAAGTCCTCGGTGCCGAGCGGCGACGCGAAGCGCGCGGTGCCCGCAGTGGGCAGGACGTGATTCGGCCCCGCCACGTAGTCCCCGACGACCTCGGGCGTGTGGCTGCCGAGGAAGAGCGCTCCCGCGTGCCTCACGCGTGGCATCAGCGCCGCCGGCACCTCCACGGCGAGCTCCAGATGCTCGGGGGCGAGGCGGTTGGCAAGATCCACGGCGTCGTCGAGGGTTGCCACGTGCACGAGCGCGCCATGATCGGCGAGCGCCTGGGCGGCGATGGCTTTCCTGGGCAACGCGGCGAGCTGCGCGTCGAGCGCGACGGCGACGCGGCCGAGCAGCGACTCGTCGGTGGCGATCAACACCGCGCGCGCCATGGGATCGTGCTCGGCCTGGGCGAGCAGGTCGGCCGCAAGCCATTCCGCCGGCGCCGACGCGTCCGCGATGACGACCACCTCGCTCGGCCCCGCCACCATGTCGATCCCGACCTCGCCGAAGACCCGCTGTTTCGCGAGCGCGACGTAGACGTTCCCCGGCCCCACGATCTTGTCCACGCGCGGGATGGTGGCGGTTCCGAACGCGAGCGCAGCGATGGCCTGCGCACCGCCGATCCGGTAGCCCTCGGTGACGCCCGCCACGCGCGCCGCTGCCAGCACCTCGCGGTTGACAGCGCCCTCGGCGTTGGGCGGGGTGACGAGGACGATCTCGCGCACGCCGGCCACACGGGCCGGGATGGCGGTCATCAACACCGTGGAGGGATAGGCGGCGCGGCCGCCCGGGATGTAGATCCCGACGCGTTCGAGCGGGCGCACCTCCTGACCCAGCACGGAACCGTGCTCGTCGGTCATGCGCCACGATTTCGGAACCGCCGCCGCGTGGAATCGCTCGATGCGCTCGGCCGCGTAGTGAAGCGCGGCCCGGGCCGCCGGCGCCAGCGCCGCCTCCGCGCGCTCGAAGTCGCCGGGAGCGATGCGGAGCGCGGTCGCCTTCTCCGCGTCGAAGCCGTCAAAGCGCGCCGTGTAGGCGAGAACCGCGCGATCGCCGTCGCGGCGCACGCTTTCCACGATGTCGTCCACGGCGTCCCGGATCGCGGGCGCCACCGCCGACGGCGGCCGCTCCAGCCGCCGCACGATCGCGTCGAGACCGCTCGCCCGGGCGTCGAGGATGCGGATCGTCATCGCGCCACCTTCGCCGTGCGCGCCTTCATGTCCTCGAGCAGCTCCGTCACCGCGCGGTACTCCGTCTTCATCGAGGCGCGGTTCACGATCAGCCGCGCCGTGGAGCGCATGATCTCCGCGACCTCCACCAGCCCGTTCGCGCGCAACGTCTCCCCCGACTGGACGAGATCGACGATACGGTCGGCGAGGCCCACCAGCGGCGCCAGCTCGATCGATCCGTCGAGATGAACGATCTCCACCTGGACGCCGCGTTCGGAGAAGTACTGTTCGGTGAGACGCGGGTACTTGGTGGCGACGCGCACCCACGACCACGTTTCGGGATCGTCCTCCTCCCACAGCTCGCGCGGCTCCGCCACCACGAGCCGGCAAAAACCGAAGCCGAGATCGAGCGGCTCGTACACGTCGGGCGCCTGCTCGAGGATGATGTCCCTGCCCACGATGCCGAGATCCGCGGCGCCGTGCGTGACATAAGCTGGTACGTCCGCCGGCTTCAGGAAGAGGAGACGCAGGCCGCGCTCGGCGTCGGTGAAGATCAGCCGGCGGGAATCGCCATCGACGCCCTGGACACCGAGCTCGCGCAGCAACCCGAGAGCCGGCTCCAGCAGCCGGCCCTTGGGCAGCGCGAGCGTCAGTTGCTCTTTCACGGCTTGCGCACGATGCGGGCCCCGAGCGCGCTGAGCTTCGCCTCCAGCCGCTCGTAGCCGCGATCGAGATGGTACACGCGCGCGATCTCGGTGCGGCCGCGCGCGGCGAGGCCCGCGAGCACGAGCGCGGCGGATGCGCGCAGATCGGAAGCCATCACCGGCGCGCCCTGATAGGCGGGAACGCCTCGGATGATCGCGGTGGAACCCTCGGTCTCGATGTGAGCGCCCATGCGCGTGAGCTCGGCGGCGTGCATGAAGCGGTTCTCGAAGATCGTCTCGGTGACGCGCGACTGACCGTCGGCGAGCCCGAGGAGCGTCATGAGCTGGGCCTGCATGTCGGTGGGGAATCCCGGGAACGGGCTCGTCGTGATGTCGGCGGGGCGCGGCCGCTCCGGCCCGCGCACGCGCACGGATGTCGCGCCGACTTCGAGGCTCACGCCGCACTCTTCCAGCTTGGCGAGCACCGCGGAGATGTGATCGGGCACGAGGCCGGTCACGGTGACATCGCCGCACGTAATGGCGCCGGCCACGATGAGAGTGCCGGCCTCGATGCGGTCGGCGACGACGCGGTGCTGCGCGCCGTTCAGCTCCCGCACGCCGTGGATCTCGATGCGCGAGGTTCCCGCGCCGTCGATCTTCGCCCCCATCGCGTTCAGAAGGTCGGCGAGATCGCTCACCTCCGGCTCGCAGGCGGCATTCTCGAGCACGGTGGTGCCCCCGGCGAGCGCGGCCGCCATCATGAGGTTCTCGGTGCCGGTGACGGTGATGAGATCGGTCGTGATGCGCGCCCCCGTGAGCCGGCGCGCGCGCGCCACCACGTACCCGTTCTCGATCGCGACCTCCGCGCCCAGGCGCGCGAGACCTTTGAGGTGCTGGTCGATCGGCCGCACGCCGATCGCGCATCCGCCGGGCAACGCCACACGCGCGGAGCCGTGCCGCGCCACCAGCGGGCCCAGCACGAGCACGGAGGCGCGCATGGTGGAGACGAGCTCGTAGGGCGCGAGGTCGCTGGTGACGCGCTCGACCTGCGCCTCCACGCGGGGACCGTCCTGCTTCACGGTCGCGCCCAGCGTTTGCAGCAGCTTCAGCATGGTCCGGACGTCGCCGAGGGCGGGGACGTTTGGAAGCACGAGCGGCTCGGAAGTGAGGAGCGCGGCCGCCAGCGCCGGCAGTGTCGCGTTCTTGGCGGCGCTCACGCTCACGGTTCCGCGCAGCGGCACACCGCCTTCCAACTCCAGTCGAGCCGGCATCAGTCTCTCCTTCCCGCCACGAAGCGGGTCACACCAGCAAGATCGTCGCGACGCGCGACGTCACGGAACGCGTGCGCTACCAGCAGCCGACCGACCGCCTCGATGTGGACGCCGCCGCCCGTCTCCAGCACGAGCGCGCCACCCGATCGCACCAGCGCGGCCGCCTGCGGCACGAGACGGCGGAGGATGGCAAGCCCGTCGGAACCGCCGTCGAGGGCGAGTCGGGGATCGGCATCGCGCACTTCCGGCGCGAGACCCGCGATCACCGATGTGGCGAGATACGGCGGATTGGCTACGACGAGATCGGCCCGTCCCGGTCTCAGAGCGCCGAGAAGATCACTGCTCACGACCGTGATCCGCCCGCGCAGGCCGAGCCGCTCGACGTTGTCACGCGCGACGGCGGCGGCCGCCGTCGAGACATCGACGGCGACAACCCTGACGTCGGGGCGCTCGGCGGCGATCGCGCACGCGATGCACCCGGAGCCGGTGCCGACGTCCACGACGAGGGGCCGACGTCCCACCGCGCGCGGCGGCAGCAAGGCGAGCGCCCACTCCACGAGGGCCTCGGTCTCCGGGCGCGGGATGAGCACGTCCGGCGTGACGCGGAGGCGGAGACCGCGAAAGTCCTCCGCGCCCACGACGTGCTGGAGCGGCTCCCGGGCCGCGCGCCGGCGCACCGCGCTCGCGTACCGCGCGCGCTCGTGCTCGGAGAGCGCGGCGTCGGCAGCGAGATGGATCCTGAGGCGCGGCACGCCGAGCACGTGAGCGAGCAGCCATTCGGCGTCGGTGCTCGCGGTCTCGATGCCGGCCGCGCGCAGCGTCGCGGTCGCCGCCGCCAGCGCCTCGCGTACCGTCCGTGCTGTCGCCGCCGCTCGCGCCTCACGCGCCGTCTGGGCGATCCCTGCCGCCGGCTCTTCGCGCACGGTGTCCGCGCTCGCGTCGGTGATCATTGCTCCACCCGTTCCAGCCGCTCCGCTTCCTCGGCGGCCGCGAGCGCCTCGATCAGCTCGTCGAGATCGCCCTCGAGCACGGCGGGGAGGCGATGGATCGTGAGCCCGATGCGGTGGTCGGTGACGCGCGTCTGCGGGAAGTTGTACGTGCGGATGCGCTCGCTGCGCTCACCCGTCCCCACCTGGCTCTTGCGGTCGGCGGCGATCGCCGCCTGCTGCTCCTCCTGCGCTCGCTCGAGCAGACGCGCGCGCAGCACGCGCATCGCCTTCGCGCGGTTCTTGATCTGCGAGCGCTCGTCCTGGCAGGTGACCACGAGCCCGGTCGGGATGTGGGTGATCCGCACCGCGGAGTCGGTGGTGTTGACGCCTTGTCCGCCGGGCCCGGACGAGCGATAGACGTCCACGCGCAGGTCCCTCTCATCGACCTTCACGTCGACCTCTTCCGCCTCGGGCAGGACGGCGACGGTGACGGTCGAGGTGTGGATGCGACCGCTCGACTCCGTGACGGGGACGCGCTGCACCCGATGGACACCGCGCTCGAACTTGAGACGGCTCCACGCCCCCCGCCCCTGGATGAAGAGGATGACATCCTTGAGGCCACCGACGCCGGTGGGCGTGGCGTCCATGACCTCGACCTTCCACTTCTGGCGCTCCGCGTACTTCGTGTACATGCGCGCGAGGTCGGCCGCGAACAGCGCCGCTTCGTCTCCGCCCGCGCCGCCGCGGATCTCGACGAACACGTTCTTCTCGTCGTTGGGATCGCGCGGCAGCAGCAGCCGCTTCAGCTCCCCTTCCAGCGTCGTCTCGCGCGCAGTGAGCTCATCGACCTCGCCCTGCGCCAGCTCCATCAGCTCGCGGTCACCACCCTCGGCGAGGATGTGACGCGCCTCGCTCAGGCGCTTCAGCACCTCGCGGTACTCGCCGAAGCGCTCCACGATCTCAAGACTGTCCGCGTGTTCCTTGCGCAGGCGCGCGTACTCGGCGGGTTGGCCGAAGACGGCGGGATCGCTGAGGGCACGAGCGATGTCGTTGGACCGCTCTTCGATCTGGCGGAGCTTGTCAAACAGCATCGTGGATCAGGGCCTCCCGGAGGGGGTACGGACGGGCTCGGGGGACGGGAGGCGCAGGGGCGGCCGGCCGGTCGCCGCTCGGCACCGGCGAGAACGAGCTATCCCGACTGCACCGGCTGGCGCTTGTACTTCTTCTGGAAGCGCTCCACCCGCCCTTCGGAGTCCATGAACCGCTGCTTCCCCGTGAAGAAGGGATGGCACTTGGAGCAGACCTCCACCCGGATCTCCGGTCTGGTAGAGCGGGTGTGGATGACCTCGCCGCATGCACAGGTGATGGTCGTATCGACGTACTCAGGATGAATGCCCACCTTCACGGCTCAACCTCCTCAGGAGTGCTTAAGAATACCAACGCCCCCGAAAAAACGCAAAAGAGCCGCCGATCCGGCCCCTTCCGCGAGCGCCTGCCCCTTCCGAGCTCGCTTCTTCCGAGCGCCGGCTTCGCCGGCGCAACCTTCGGGGGGGAGGTCCGGAGGGGGCCCGCCCCCTCCGAATCTGTCGACGGGGGAGGCATCGGAGGGGGCCGCCGAGGCCCCCTCCGACTAAGACATTGAGTGCATCGAGGCCAGGAACTCGCGGTTGGTCTTCGTCAGCTTGAGCTTGTCGAGCAGGAGCTCCATCGCCTCGACCGGGTTCAGCTGGGACAGCGCCTTGCGCAGGAGCCAGACCTTCTGGAGCTCGTCCTTCTCGAGCAAGAGCTCTTCCTTGCGAGTGCCCGACTGCTCGATGTTGATGGTCGGGAAGATGCGCTTGTCCATGAGCCGGCGGTCCAGGTGGACCTCCATGTTACCGGTGCCCTTGAACTCCTCGAAGATCACGTCGTCCATCCGGCTGCCGGTGTCGATGAGCGCGGTGGCGATGATCGTGAGCGACCCGCCCTCCTCGATGTTGCGCGCGGCCGCGAAGAACCGGCGTGGGCGCTGGAGCGCGTTGGCGTCGAGACCGCCCGAGAGCACCTTGCCCGAGGACGGGATGATCGCGTTGTGCGCGCGGGCGAAGCGCGTGATGGAGTCGAGCAGGATCACCACGTCGCGCTTGTGCTCGACCAGGCGCTTGGCCTTCTCGATCACCATGTCCGCCACCTGCACGTGGCGCGAGGGCACCTCGTCGAACGTGGACGCGATGACTTCGCCGCGCACGGACCGCTGCATGTCCGTGACCTCTTCCGGCCGCTCGTCGATGAGGAGGACGATCAGGTAGACCTCGGGATGGTTCTTGGCAATCGCATTTGCGAGCTTCTGCAGCATCATCGTCTTACCGGTGCGGGGAGCGGCCACGATCATGCCGCGCTGCCCCTTGCCGATGGGCGACAGGAGATCCATCACCCGCGTCGTGAGGTCTTCCGGGTCATGCTCGAGGCGCAGCCGCTCCATCGGATAGAGCGGCGTGAGGTTGTCGAAGAAGATCTTCTCGCGCGCCTGCTCCGGCGTCTCGAAGTTGATCGCTTCGACCTTGAGCAGCGCGAAGTAACGCTCGGTGTCCTTGGGCGGCCGCACCTGCCCCGAAATCGTGTCGCCGGTGCGCAGGTCGAAGCGGCGGATCTGTGACGGCGACACATAGATGTCGTCGGGACCGGGGAGGTAGTTGTAGTCGGGCGCGCGCAGGAACCCGAACCCGTCGGGCAGCACCTCGAGCACGCCCTCCGCAAAGATGAGCCCGTCCTTTTCCGCCTGGGACTGGAGGATCTTGAAGATGAGCTCCTGCTTGCGCAGGCCGCTGAAGTTCTGGACGTTCAGGTCGCGGGCGATACCGTTGAGCTCGGAGATCGTCTTCTCTTTGAGCTCGGACAGGTTCATCCCGTTGGAATCGGTGGCATTCTGCGTTGCGTTGGGTTGACCTTGGCCTCGGTCTCGGCGGGCGCTCATTCCACGGCTCCAGGCGCGGCAATTAGACGCCGCGTGGGGTTAGGGGTCGCTCGGTTCTGTTCGTCGCAGCTTCGGGTCTTCTGCGGGGTGGAACGTGTATCGCATCGTTATGCTGCCAGCCGGGGTCAAGTTTGTCAACGATTATATTCAGATGCGGACTTCGATGATCGCCCGCTGCTTGATCTCCTTGAGCCAGGCGTCGAAGCGCGCCTCGTACTTCTCCCGGAAAAGGATCTCTCGGATCTGCTGCTTGACCCGGGTCATCCCGGCGTCGTCCAGCGCCTCCTTGGACTCGAGCCGGAAGAGGTGATACCCGAGCGCTGACCGGTACGGCTTGGAGACCTCCCCCGGCTGCAACCCGAGGATCTGGGCCTCGATGTCCTCCGCCAGCTCCCCGCGCTTGAGCGTGCCCAGGTCCCCCCCGTCGGCGGCGGTCGCGTCGCGCGAATGCTGGCGCGCGAGCTCGGCGAAGTCGGCGCCCTCCAGGATCTGCGTGCGTAACATCTCCGCCTTGATCCGGGTTCCCTCCCAGGCGGCGTCGTTGTCTCCGCTCTCGGGCACGAGGAGGATGTGGCGGGCGTGGTAGCCGAGACCGGTTTCGAGCTTCTCACGGTTGCGCAGGAAGTACGTGTCGATCTCACCGTCCGTGACGGAGACGCGCAGCGCGACCTTCCGCCGGACAACCTTGTTGACGCGTACGGCTTCCCGTAGCCGCTTACGGACGGCGTCCATCGTCATGCCCTGCGCCTTCACCGCCGCCTCGAACGCCTCCTTGCTGGGAGCGTTGAACTTCTTCATCCGATCCGTCAGCTCTTCCTCCACCTCGGCGTCCTCGACCACGATCTTCTCTCGGTCGGCTTCCTGAAGCTGCAGGCGAACCTCGATGAGGCGGGGCAGGAACCGCTTGAGCAGCTCGTCGTCGCTGGTGTTCATCGCCTCCCGCGACTCCTGGCGGTAGGCGATGATCGTTTCCTGGAGCTCGCCGAGCGTGATGGCGTCGTTGTTGACGACGGCCACCACGCGCTCGACCACGTTGTCGTCCGCTCCCGTCGCCCGCGCCGACGACGGCGCTTCCCCGTCCCGCTTCGGCGGCACCGCCGTGTGGAGCGTGTCGTCCTTGGCGGCCTTGGCGCCGATGAACGGCACCCATCTCGGAATCATGGAGCACCCTCCGAGCAGGAGGGAGCCGGCGAGGACGAGGCACGCCCGTCTCATCGCGCGGAAAACGTCCCGAGCAATCCGAGGAGGGCGTCGCGCACGACCGGCCACTCGCCGCGGGCGATGGTCGCCTCGATCGTGAACTCCCGCTTCATCCGGAGCCGCCCGCGGCTCTCCTGGATGGCACGCACGAGGCGATCCGGCTCCACCGGCGTGGTGGCCGCGAACGTCACGAGAGCCTTGCCGTCGCCGGCCTCGACTTTCTCCACACCGAGGGCGCGGGCGGCGACCCGGATGCGGACGGTGTCGAGGAGCTGCTCCGCCTCGGTGGGCAGGGGCCCGAAGCGATCGGCGAGCTCGGCGCGGAGATCGCCGACGACGGTGTCGCTGTCGGCGGCGGCGAGCCGCTTGTACAGCGCGAGGCGCTGATTGACCTCGGGAACATAGTCTTCCGGCAAGTACCCCTCGATGTTCACGCTCACCACCGGATCGACCACGGCGGTGCTTGGCTGGCCCCGCAATTCTCGCACGGCCTCGGCGAGGAGCTTGGAATAAAGATCGTACCCCACCGCCGCGATGTGGCCGTGTTGCTCGGCCCCGAGCAGGTTCCCGGCGCCCCGGATCTCCAGGTCGCGCAGGGCGAGCTTGAACCCGGAGCCGAGCTCGGTGAGCTCCTGGAGGACGCGCAGCCGCCGCTGGGCCTGCTCGTCCACACGACCGTCCGCGGGCACGAGCAAATAGGCGTAGGCCTGCTGGCGCTCCCGCCCCACCCGGCCGCGCAGCTGGTAGAGCTGGGCGAGGCCGAAGCGGTCGGCGCGGTTCACGACGATCGTGTTGGAGGCGGGGATGTCGAGGCCGGACTCCACGATGGCCGTGGAGACGAGCACGTCGGCCTGGCCGGTGACGAACTTCACCATCGTCGCCTCGAGCTCGCGCTCCCGCATCTGGCCGTGGGCCATCACGATCCGGGCGTCGGGAACCAGATCTTGAAGCAGGCGGACCATCGACGGCAGGGACTGGATGCGGTTGTGGACGAAGAAGACCTGGCCGCCGCGCTCGAGCTCACGCTCCAGCGCCTCCTTGATGACGGCCTTGCTGAAGCGCCGCACGAGCGTCTCCACGGGAAGCCGCGCCAGCGGCGCCGTCTCGATGACCGACATGTCGCGCACACCGGAGAGCGACATGTAGAGCGTGCGTGGGATCGGTGTCGCGGTCATGGCGAGGACATCGACGGACGCGCGCAGCTGCTTGATGCGCTCCTTGTGCACGACGCCGAACCGATGCTCCTCGTCGACCACGAGCAGTCCCAGCCGTTTGAACGCGATGTCCTTGGAGAGCAGCCGATGGGTGCCGATCACGACGTCCACCGTCCCGTCCCGCAGACCGGCCACCACCGCCTTCTGTTCCTTGGGCGAGCGAAATCGGGAGAGGAGCTCCACGCGCGCGGGAAACGGCGAGAAGCGGTCCGCGAACGTGGTCCAGTGCTGCTGGGCGAGGACGGTCGTCGGGACGAGCACGGCGACCTGGAGCCCGTCCGCCACGGCCTTGAAGGCGGCGCGCAGCGCGACCTCGGTCTTGCCGTAGCCGACGTCTCCGGCCACGAGACGGTCCATCGGCCGCGCGCTCTCCATGTCCCGCTTGACGTCCTCGATCGCCTTCAGCTGGTCGGGCGTCTCCTCGAAGCGGAAGGCCGCCTCGAACTCGTGCTGCCAGGGCGCGTCGGCGGCGACGGCGTGGCCCTCCGCCACCGCGCGCTCGGCGTAGAGCTTCAGCAGGCCCTCCGCCATCTCGCGCAGGGCCGCCCGCACCGATTCCTTCACGCGCTGCCAGGCGGCGCCGCCGAGACGGTCCAGTCGCGCCGCGTCCGTTTCACCGCCGAGATACTTCGAGATCAGCTCCAGCCGCTCCACGGGGAGGTAGAGCTGGTTGCCCTCCGCGTACTCGAGGAGCAGGAAGTCACCTTCTTTGTCGCCGACGCGCATCGTCCGCAGGCCGAGATAGCGACCGATCCCGTGGTCCTCGTGCACGACGAGATCGTCGGGGGCGAGATCGGTGAACGCGGTGACCGGGGAGCCCCGCTGGTACTTCGGACGCCGCAGCGAGCGCCGGCGCGCGCCGAAGATCTCCTGCTCCGTGAGGACGACGAGCCCGAGCGCGGGAATCGTGAAACCGGACGAGCAATCGCCGACGACGATCGCGAGCCCGGCCGCCTCGGCCAGGCTTGCCGCCATCGTCGCCTCGAGCTGGTGCTCGCGGAGGATCTGGTGCAGCTGCTGACCCTGATGCTCGTCGGCCGCGACGAGGGCGACGCGGAATCCCTCCGTCCGCCACCGCGCGATCTCCGCGGTCAGCTCGCGGAACTTACCCGCGTACTGCGGAACGGATTGCGTGTCGAGGACGACCTCCGGGATCTCGTCGTCGTCCCCGGCGCCGGAGGCGGTGCCGCTCACGAGGCTCAGCTCGACGCGGGGCCGGCCTTCGAGGCGGTTGGCTACCGGCGCGCGCGTGGGGGCGTCCGGGGACGCTTCCTCCTCGAGCAGCCGCGGGCTGTCCACGATCACGGGAGCGGTGGGAGGCAGATACGCGACGAGCCCTTCTCCGATCGCCGCCTCGTCGTCGGGCGGGCGGTCGAGCGGCAGCACCAGCAACTCGTCGAGCGACGTCACCGAGCGCTGCGACGTCGGATCGAAGAGCCGGATGGACTCGATGTCGTCGCCGAAGAACTCGAGGCGGGCGGGCGTGGCATGACTCGGCGGAAAGATATCGACGATGCCGCCGCGCACGCTCCACTGCCCGACTTCCACCACCGTGTCCACGCGCTCGTAGCCGGCACGTTCGAGCGCCTCCAGAAGCAGCTCGCGGTCGAGGCTGTCACGGACGCCAAGGCGCAACGTGCGCGCGGCGAACTCCGCCCGTGACGGCAGCGGGGTGGCGAGCGCGGACGGTGTCGCAACCACCACGAGCGGCTCGCCCGCGAGCAGCCGGCGGGAGATGACGGCGCGCTCGGCGTCCGCCTCGCGGTGGTGGCCCCCGCGCCAGAGCCGCGGCTCGCGCTCCGGAAACTCGGCGGCGAGGGCGCCGAAGAATCGCAGATCCTGTGTCCAGCGGTGGGCATCGGGCAGCCCCGCCACCAGCACGAGCGCGGCACGGGGATGGGCCTGGAGGAGCTCGGCCACGGCGAGCGCGCGCGCGGCGCCCGTGAGACCGGCGACGCGTAGACGCACGTCTCCCTCGACGAATGCCTTGGCGAGACGTTGAAACGGCGGCCAGTCCGTCAACATCCGGAGCTCTCAGCGTACCGTCAGCGGCTTCCCTTGGCGAGGTAGAAGCTCAGCGTCTCCAGCTCGATGGACAGATCGACGTCCTTCAGGCGGACATCGCGCGGCACCTTCAAGCGGGCAGGCGCGAAGTTGAGGATGGCCTTGATCCCGGCCGCCACGAGCTGCTCGGTCACCGACTGTGCGCTCTCCGCCGGCACCGCCACGATCGCGATCTGGATCGAGCGCGCCTTCACCTCGCGGCCGAGATCACGGGTGGCGAGGATGGGGACGGAATCGACGGTCCGCTCGACCTTGCTCGGATCCTCGTCGAAGATGGCCGAGATCCGGAATCCTTGGCGGCCGAAGCCCTTGTAGTGGAAGAGCGCGGAGCCGAGATTGCCGAAACCGACGAGCGCCACCGGCCACTCGCGATCGAGGCCGAGGATGCGCTGCAGCTCGGCCTTGAGACCGGACACGTAGTACCCGATGCCGCGCACGCCGAACTCGCCGAAGTAGGCGAGGTCTTTCCGCACCTGGGCCGAGTTCAGATTGAAACGGTCGGCGAGCTCCTGCGACGAGATCGTCTTCACGCCGTCCTCCTCGAGGAGGAGCAAGCAGCGCGTGTAGACGGAGAGACGACGGATCGTCATCTCGGGGATCTTCGGGAGCTTGTAGCTCGGACGCCGAGCCATCGTCAGTGGCGCCCGTCGGGCGCGACGGCGCCCGACGGGCGGTGCAACCTCCTACCGAATCGGCTGCACGAAGAGCAGGATCATCGCCACCACGAGGACGTAAATGGCGAGCGATTCGATGAGCGCGAGGCCGATGATCATGGCGGTCTGAATCCGCGCCGCCGCGCCCGGCTGCCGCGCCATGGCATCGACGGCGGAGGCGATCGCGCGTCCCTGCCCGAGGGCGCAGAGTCCCGCCGCAAACGCCATCGCGAAGCCGGCCACGAGGACGGCGAAGGGACCGATCCAGCGGCCCTCCGGGCCGGCGGAGGCGCCTGCCGCCGCCTGCGCGAGGGCGAGGCCGGGAAAGCCCATGATTGCCACTGCCGCTCCGATCAGTGAACGTCGCAACGCCGTCCTCCTCTTTCGGTGTAGGTGCTAGTGATGGCCGGCGGGCGCGTGGTGCTCGGCTTCTTCGATCGCGCCCGCGATATACAGCATCGTCAGCATGACGAAGATGAATGCCTGCAAGACGGACACGAGAATCTTCAGCGGGTAGAGGAAACCGATCGTGAAGACGGAGGTGACGACGGCGCCGAGGCCGCCCACCACGGCGCCCACCACGCTTCCCGAGAGCGCCCACCCGAGGAGGCCGTCGAGGCCCATCAGGAAGAAGATGATCGCGAGCAGGATGTGCCCGCCGAACATGTTCCCGAAGAGCCGCAACGTCAGCGACAGCGGCCGCGCCAGGTGGCTGATGATCTCGATGGGAATCATGAGGGGCGCGAGCGCCGGCACCGGCCCCATGAAGTGCTTCAGGTACGTCCCCAGGCCCTGGGTGCGGATCCCGATCCAGTGATAGGCGAAGAACACCACGAGCGCGCACGCGGCGGTGGTGTTGAGGTTCGCCGTGGGCCCCGCGAAGCCGGGGACGAGCGACAGGAGATTGCCGACGAGGATGAAGAGCCCAAGCGTCGCGATGAGCGGCAGGTACCGCCGGCCCTTGGGCCCGATCACGTCGTCCACCAGCGCCACGAACTGCTCGAGCACGACCTCGAGGACGTTCTGCAGTCCGCGCGGCACCAGCTGCACGTGACGGGACGCGATGAAGGCGACGGTGGCGAGGATGATCATCACCACGTACGTGTACGTGACGTGATCCGGCAAGCCCGGCAGCCGGAAGATCGGCGGATGCTCGATCACTTCCACGCGTCGGTCTCCCGCGCGCTCCGCAGCCCGCGCGCGACGAGATTACACGGCAGCACGGTGAGGCCGACGAGCAGCGCGACCGGATGCGCCCACTCGGTGGCGAAGAGCACCGCGCAGGCGAGAAGGACGAGCGAGAAGCGGAGGCCGTACGCGAGCAGCCACATGAGGCCGAGCGCGCGGCCGCCGACGATGTTGGTGACGCGCGCGGCGAGCGCCCGGAAATCCAGGACGGCGAGACCGCTGCCGGCGAGAACACCGACCGCCGCCGGGGCGCCGCCGATCCAGGCCGCGGGGAGCGCCAGCGCGAGCGCGATACCGGAACTCTCGAGCGTCACGCGCGCCGTCAGCCTACTCGGAGTCATCCAGCTCCCGTTCCGCGGCCTTGACCGACCGAAACAAGCTCACGAACCCAGCGGCGATACCGAAGACGAGACCGAGCAGCGTCAGCCACGGGCTCGTGCCGAGCCAGCGGTCGCCGTAATATCCGGCCGCCAGCCCGATGACGGTGGCGACGACCAGCGTGATTCCGATCGTGCTGACCTCGCCGAGCGCTTTCCAGGGTGATGGCTCCCGGGGCGGCGCCATGTGAAGACGCACACTAGCACAGGACTTCGGGGCAGACAAGCCGACGCAAGCCGCCGACTTCGTTGCGCTTTCCCGGGCGGCGACGCCGTCGCCACGGTACAACCGCTACCCGAACATCCCGCCCAGGCGTGCGCCCGCCATGCGATTGATCGCGATCAACGTCACCGCCGCCACTGCGATCAGGATCACGCCGAGAGCCGCCGCCTCGTTGGCGCTGCCCGCGATGTAGAAGGAAAAGATGCCGACGGTCATGGTCTCCCAGCCGCCGAGCGACAGGAACAGCACGGCCGATGCTTCCTGCAGCGACGTCATGAACGAAAAGAGGCCGCCGATGAGGACGCCGCGCCATATGAGCGGGAGCGTCACATCGCGAAACGAGCGCAGGGCGCCCGCGCCCACGCTCGCCGCCGCCTCCTCCATCGAGCGATGCACGAGCAGCAACGACGAGTACGCGCCCCGCACCGTGTAGGGCAGGCGGCGGACGGCAAGTACGAGGGGGAGAATGATCCACACGCTGGTGAGGCCGCGCTCGAGTCCGGGGAGCTCACCGTGGAAGGCGCGCACGTACGCGATTCCGATCGCGGTGCCGGGGACGGCGAGGATCAGCGTGTTGAGGCCATCGAGCACGTCGCGCCCGGGCAGCCGCGTGCGCCCGATCACCCACGCGACGGGCACCCCGACCGCCACGCACACCGCCACCGCGAGGCCGGAGTAGAGGAAGCTGTTGAGCACGTACTTCGGCGTCTCCACGAGCACGCGCTCGAAGTAGTGGAGCGTGTACTGCACGGGAAACGGCGTGAGCGACCATCCCTTCCCGACGGACGCGAGCGCGACCCCCACGTAAGGCACGAACGACGCGAGCATCACCAGCGACAGGAACGTGATCGCGCCCGCCTCCGCGAGCGGTGAGAGCCGGCGGCGCGCGAGGCGGGAATAGCTCAGCGACGAGTAGTCCTTGATGGCCACGTAGCGCCGGGCGGCAATGAGAAAGAGCAGCGCAAGCACCACCATGAAGGCGGAGATGACGAGGCCCATCCGGAACAGCCGGCGATCCACGAACTGAACGATGTTCAGGTAGGCCTGGGCGGCGAGGAGATCGTGGACGCCGAGGACGAGGGGCGTCGTGAAGTCCGAGAAGGTCCAGATGAAGACGAGGAGCGCGCCCGCCACGTACCCGGGCGTGGTGAGCGGCAGCGTGATCCCGGCGAGCTTGCGCCAGCCGCGCGCGCCCACGCTCTCCGCCGCTTCCTCGAGGGCGGGATCGACCTTGGCGAGCGCATCGACCACGTTGAGCGTGATCATCGGAAAAAGGTGAAGAGTCTCCACGAGCAGTACTCCGTGCACACCGTAGACGAAGTTGATGGGCTGCACGAGGTGCAGATAGTCCATGAGCAGCACGTTGACGGTCCCCGCGCGTCCCATGATGAACGTGAAGCCGAGCACGCCCACGAGCGGGGGCGCGATGATCGGGATCAGCGTGAGGTAGCCGAAGAGGTCGCGCCCGCGGAACTCGCAGCGCACGAGCAGCAGCGCGATCGCAAAGCCGAGGACCGAGGTGGTCGCCACCGTCCCCAGCCCGAGCGCGAGCGAGTTCAGGAGCGACCGGCGATAGAACGAGTCACCAGCGAACTCGGCGAAGTTGGCGAGGGTGGCGCGGCCCGCCTCGTCCGTGAACGCGTCGTAGAAGATCCTCAGCAGCGGATAGACCAGGAACACCACGAGGAAGATCCAGATGGCCGCCACCCCGAGCGCGGCAAGCGCGGTGGCGCCGCGGCGCTTCACGCGGAGCGCCGGCAGCGCGGAGGCGACGCCGGCGGCCTCAGTCATCGGCGAGCGGCAGCGCGGCGGAAGCCGGGAACGCGAGGGTCACCGTCCGCCCCGCGGGCAGCATTTCGTGATGCCAGGGGTCGCGCACGTCCACCTTGAGGGTCGTTCCTTCGACCTCGACGTCGTAACGCAGCGTGTTGCCGAGGTAGGAAGCGACGACGATGCGGCCTCGAAGGCGATTCCCGGCCGCCTCCGCGAGCGCGATGTTCTCGGGGCGCACCGCCACCACGCAGCGTTCGCCCGCCTGCACGTCGGCGCCGCCGCGCGCGGTGAGAACGCCGAGCGGCGTCTCGACCGCGGTCGCCGACGGCGTGGCGCTCCGGCAGCGTCCCGGGATGAAGTTGTTGGTCCCCACGAAGTCGGCCACGAACCGCGTGCGAGGCCGCTCGTAGAGCTCCTTGGGCGCGCCGGTCTGGAGAATATGTCCCTCGCGCATGACCGCGACCCGGTCGGAGAGCGAGAGCGCCTCTTCCTGGTCGTGGGTGACGTAGAGCGTGGTGATGCCGAGATCCTGCTGCAGGCGGCGGATCTCGGTGCGCACCTGGATGCGGATCTTGGCGTCGAGGTTCGAGAGCGGCTCGTCGAGCAGCAAGATATCCGGGTTCAGCACGAGCGCGCGCGCGAGCGCCACCCGTTGCTGCTGGCCACCCGAGAGCTGCCCCGGATAACGGTCCTCCAACCCCGCGAGATTGACCTGGCGGAGCCCGGCGTCCACGCGGGCGGCGACGACGGCGGCGGCGAATTTGCGGAGCTTCAGGCCGTAGGCGACGTTGCCGCGTACGGTCATGTGCGGCCAGAGCGCGTAGTTCTGGAACACCATGCCGATGTTGCGCTCGTAGGGCGCCAGCCCGTCCACCCGGCGGTCCCCGAACCAGATGCTTCCCGCGTCGGGCCGGTAGAACCCGGCGATGAGCCGGAGCAGCGTGGTTTTGCCGCATCCCGACGGGCCGAGCAGCGTAAACAGCTCGCCGTCGGCCACGTCGAGCGTGGTGCGATCCACCGCCGTCACGCTGCCGAAGCGCTTCAGGACCTCGCGGACCGCGATCTTCACGCGCGCCGGCTACGGCTTCTTCCAGACCGTCTCGATGTCCTTGCGGAACTGCTCGTTGACCTGCTGATACCGCTTCTGCGCGATGTCGTCGTCGTACACGTTCGAGACCGGGGTGTCGAAATAAGAGCGCACGCCGCCCGTGAACTCCACCGCCATCTCGACCTTCGAGCCCGGCGCGCCCTGCATCCGGTAGCGCGGGCTCACGGGAAAGAGCCCGCTCTCCATGAACACGCGCTGTCCCGTTTCGGTGAGAAGGAATTCGACGAACGCGCGGGCGGCGCGGGGATGGCGGGCGCCGGCGAGGATGCCCATCGGCTCCGGGGTCACGAACGCGTTCTTCGGCGCCACGTACTTGATGTCGAAGCCGGCCAGCTTCTCCTCGAACGCCATGTACGACGGCACCGCGAAGCCGGCCGCGAACTCGCCCTTCGCCACCACCGACGGCACGTCCCGGCTGCGCGCGGTGAAGAGCCCGGTGTTGTCGGCGAGTTTCTTGAGCCACTCCCATGCCGCCTGCTCGCCACGGGACTGGAGGATCACCTCGTAGGTGGCGTGCGACGAGGAGGAGCGGGTCGGCGCGCACTGAGCCACGTTTCCCTTGAGCTTCGGGTTCAGGAGGTCGTCCCAGTCCTTGAGCGGCGCCACGCCCAGCCGCTGCAGGAGCCGCGGGTGGTAGACGATCCCGTACGGCTCGAGCGCGGTGCCTACCCAGAAGCCGTTCGGGTCCTTGAGCGGGATCGGCTTCGGCTGCCCGATGGAAGCGGGAATGGACTCCCACGCCGGACGCGACAGCTCGAGCTTCACGAGCAGGTTCTGCTCGGCGAGCTTGTCGAAGAGCGCCGATTCGCCGCCCCAGAAGATGTCGGCCTCGGGCTTGCCCTTCCACTCCACGATGCGCCCGTACGACTGCGGCGTCCCCGCGTACTGCGCGTTGGTCTTGACGGTGACGTTCCACTTCTCCTTCGCGTAGGCGGCGAAGGTCTTGAGGGCGCCATCGACCACGGATTTCGACACCGGCGTCTGCAGCACGAGCTCGTCCTCGATGGGCGCCTGCGCCCGTGCCGGCGTCACACTCGCGACCGCGAGCGCGAGCATCGACAGCGTGAGGGCGATTCGTCGCGTGATGGTCATGCTCATCTCCTTGCCTGGGATGGATCGTTCGCGGCCCAGCCGCGCGCGCGCTCCACCGCGCGGCGCCACCCGTCGTAGCGGGCGGCGCGGGTGGCCGCGTCGAGGGAGGGCTTGAAGGCTCGCTCGATCGCGCTCCGTTGTCCCACTTCCGCGAGCGAGCGCCACACGCCGGCGCCGAGACCGGCGAGATAAGCCGCGCCGAGAGCGGTCGTCTCGACGTTGCGGGGACGGAGCACGGCGACGTCGGTGATGTCGGCCTGGAACTGACAGAAAAAGTCGTTGGCGGCAGCGCCGCCATCCACGCGCAGCTCGCGGAGGGCGAGACCGGCGTCCGCGACCATCGCTTCCAGCACGTCACGGCTCTGGAACGCGATCGCCTCCAGGGCGGCGCGCGCGAGGTGGGCGCGGGTTGTGCCGCGGGTGAGGCCGACGATCGTTCCGCGCGCGTACATGTCCCAGTACGGCGCGCCGAGCCCCACGAACGCGGGCACGAAGTACACGCCGCCCGTGTCCGGGACCGATTCCGCGAGGGCCTGCGTCTCCGCCGCGCGGGCGATGATGCCGAGCCCGTCGCGGAGCCACTGGATGGCGGCGCCCGCCACGAAGACGCTGCCCTCGAGCGCGTACGTCGTCTCCGTGCCGATGCGCCAGGCG
>Ga0114129_10003461_pt1 | contig 22194 bp, 15 predicted proteins | sample RhiMetdeltSRZDD1_FD_80071 | JGI IMG/M metagenome (GOLD analysis project Ga0114129, IMG submission 80071) | Populus rhizosphere microbial communities from Tennessee, USA - Rhizosphere MetaG P. deltoides SRZDD1 (version 2) (version 2) | ecosystem: Host-associated > Plants > Roots > Rhizosphere >... | reverse complement strand
TTCCCCGCTTCGGCAGAATGGGAGTGATCGCGTCGATGCAGGGGATCCACTGCACCTCGGACGCCCCCTACGTGCTCGAGCGGCTGGGACGCGCCCGCGCGCAGGAAGGGGCCTACGTCTGGCAGAAGCTGATGAAGACCGGCGCCGTCGTCAGCAACGGCACCGACGCGCCGGTTGAAGATGTCGATCCGATTGCGAACTACCACGCGACCGTGTCGCGCAAGACGAAAACAGGTCAGGTCTTTTACGGCGATCAGCGTATGAGCCGGATGGAAGCGCTGAAGTCGTACACACTCAATCCCGCCTACGCTGCCTTTGAGGAATCATCGAAGGGATCGTTGAAGGTCGGAAAGCTCGCCGACATGACCGTGCTGTCGAAAGACATCACGGCGATTCCGGAGGAAGAGATCCCGACCGCCCACGTCAATTACACGATCGTGGGGGGGAAAGTGCTCTATAAAAGGGAAAAGGGAGAAGGGACAAGGGAAAAGGAAAGATAAAAACCCTTGTCCCTTTTCCCTTGTGCCTTTTCCCTTCCGCGACGTCAGCGCGCGCCTACTGCTTTCGCGCGTCGCGTCGCGGGTTCCTGCTGTTGCGGCATATGGCGGCGAAACTGGTCGAAAAAGCGGCTGCAGGCGCGGTGGAACCGGTCGGTCAGCTGACGGCCCACATCTCCCGGGACCGGACCGAGGCGATTCCACGACGCCTGCGCCGTGCGCACGTCTTCAGCCATTGCGCGCCATTTCGTTTCTTCTCCGGCTCGTCCACCGATGGTGTTGGCGGCCAGCGCCTCCCGCAGCATCATGGCCAGCGCCTGCGATGAATTCGCTGGCGTCGCTGCGACATCGGTCAGGAAGCCTTCGACGCGCTCGCAGAGTTTGACCATCTTCTGGCGATTGGCCTCGACATCGAGATCGGTGCCGCGAAACGCGTCCGGATACGCGTCGAGCAACCGCTCCAGCGCAATCATGAAGCGCGCGCTCAATGGATCGGCGCCCTGACGCACGACCGGCGTCGATTGATTCCATCGATTGCGAAGCGATCGGACGCGCTCGAGAAGCGCGGTGTTCTCCAAGGCGAGCGGCGCGGGCGGCGCGATGTCGGCGACGGCTTCCGGCGCATGCACCTCCGAGGCATCGCTTCGCCCGGCCGGCGCGAGTGATTCGAGCTCGGCGACGAGCGCCTCGCGATCGGCCTGCTTGGCTTCGAGCTCGATCTGGTCGCGGCGCTTGTAGCGATCGAAGAACGTGTCGCAGGCAGCGCGGAACCGCTGCCACAACGCTTCCGACTTCGTGCGCCGAACCGGACCAATCGTTTTCCATTCAGCCTGGAGGCGACGGATTTCGGCGGCGGACTTCTCCCATTCCATCGAGGTGGCGAGTTGTTCGGCGCGCGCGCACAACGCTTCTTTCCTGGCCTGATTGGCCGCCCACACTTCCTTGCGCTGCGCCAGGTCGGCATTGCGTCGAGTAAAGAACGTGTCGCACGCCTCGCGGAACCGCTTCCAGGTCGTTCGCGTATCCTGCCGCGGCACCGGACCGATGGCCTGCCATTCGGCTTGAAGCTTTTTCAGCTCCTCGGCCGTCTTGATCCAATCGGTCGAATGCGCCAGTCCCTCGGCGCGCTCGATGAGCGCGAGCTTCTTCTCGAGATTACCCTTCCGCTCTTCACTGCGCATCGCGAAGAACTCTCGCGCCTTCGCCTGGATCGGATCGGCCGCCTGACGGTAGCGATGCCAGAGCGCCTGCGCCTGCGCCCGCGGCGCTTCTGCCGCCTGCTTCCATCGCTCCTGGATTTCGTGAAGATCGCGCGCCGCCTTCTCCACGTCCTCGGTCTTGACTCCCTCGGGCGTATCGAACCCGTACTTCACGCGTAACGCTTCCGTTCTCGCGATCAGCTCTTCCTGCACGGCGGCATTCGCGAAGCGCTTCCACTCGTCCATCTCTCGCAGTTCGTGCAGCTTCGGCGTGATCGCGGCCTGCGCCGCCTTCACCCGTTCGACCAGCGCGTGCAGTTCGCGCTCGGGAAGCGCCGGCGGCGTATCGAGACCGGTCCGCAGATCGCGCACCAGTCGATCCGCTTCGCGCAGTGTGAGGTCTTCAGCCGTCGCGCGTATCGTCGCGCGCTCGATCAGCTGATCGACGCGCTGGACCTGCTGGCGAATCGCGCGTTCCGCTGCCGCGCGGCGTTCCTCCGCGCGCAATCGCACCCGCGCCTCAGCCGCGGCATATCGCTCGGCGACGGCTGGATCGAGACCGTCCGACTTGCCCTCGAGCGAGCGCCATTCCTGCTGTACGTTGTCCCACGCAGATTGGTCAACCTGTGGTTCGGACGAAATCCGCTCCGCATCGGTGGACAGTGCGCTCAGCCGCGCGTTGACCGCTTCGCGTGCGAGGTAATTTCGATGCCGTTCCTCAGCGCGCCGGCACGCCTGCTCGAACCGCTCACGCGTACGCTCGTCCGCCGCCTCTTGCATCGAGGGGCCGGGCAATCCTTCCCATTCGCCGCGGGCCTTTTCGCTTTCCTCGAGCGCGTGCTGTGCGTGCGTGCTTTCCAATCGTGCGCAGATGGCTTCGCGGGCACGTCGTGCCGCCGCGTCCTGCTCGCTGACGGTGCGCCGCTCCGCTTCGGCGCGCTCGTGCGCATCGATCGCGTTCCGCGCCGTTTCCACAAGGGCGCCGAACTGCGCCGTCGTTTCTTGATCGAGCTCGAACACAGGGTTTGAAGACATATCCCGCCATTCCGCTTCTGCTTCGGAGAGCTGCGCGCCCGCGTCGCCAATCGACGGCGAGGCAGCAATTCCTTCAATCTTTGCGAGGATCCCAGCGATCCGCTGTTGCCATGCTTCGAGCGCCGCTTTCCTCGCTGCTGCGGCGTCTTCGATTTCCTGGAGAAGCACCCGCGCCCGCTTCGCCACCGCCTTGCTCTTCGCGCGATTGATGAGCGCCTCGAGCGTTTCACGGGCATCGGGTGCCGTCGGATCGATCGAGCGATCGACCGCTGCGACGCCGGCATCCTTGTGCTCCGTCTTCATCGCGACGTTCAAGAGTTCTGCGGGGTCAGAGATTCTTGCCACGGCGTCGAGCGCCGTTTGTGGGTCGATCGCATGGCGGGCGATGCTGCTCAGAGCCTTTGAGTCGTGCACGCGGCCGAGTGACGCGGCGCGAACCGTGTCGTGAGGTGACGACTTCGCAATCGTCGAGAAATGACGCGATTCGTCGAGACCGTCCAGCGCGAGCGCTGCATCGGCGTCGGTCGCCGCCGGAGCAATCGCAATCTCCATGAGCCGATCGGCGAGGCGGCGTCGCAGCTCCGGGTCCTGTTCAACCCGAGCGAGCCTTGCCAGCACGGTGACGTCGCCGACACGATCGACCGCCGCATTCCGGACACGAGCGTCGGGGTCCGACGCGGCAAGCTCCTCGATCACAGTGCGATGCTCGTGGTCGTCCGGGATTTCCGCGACCGCTGCTGCGCGGATCGAGGCATCTTGGTGCTTCCATCGGGGCTGTGGCTTGAATCGGTCGAGGAAAGACATTCGGGAGCCTTGCGTCCGGTCCCGAAGAGCGAATTACGGAGCGGGTAATTCGCTCTTTCGAGAACCGGCGTCGTTAACCGCTCGATTCTTGAATGAGCCACTCGGCAATTTGTTCCCGCGACAACCGGTGATCGTCGTTCAGGTGCACGATCATTGCTGCCAGCGGGAGCCGTTTCGAGCAGCCCTGCGGACACTTTTTCGTCATCTCGTCCAGGCACCGAAACAGCCGCTCGAGATGATCGGGAATCAGCTTTCCATGCGTGCGCGGGAGGTGATAGACGCCCTCGTACACCGCCCCAGGGCGCACGACCCGCCCTTTTCGTCGAAGTAGCTGCCGAAGCACTGCGGACCGCGACTGGCGCCAACGCGGATGTATTCCGCGAGCTCGCGCTGCTCGCGCTGGAGTTCTGTCGCCATAGCGAATCTCCTCCCGCCCGCTGTGCGGGCGTCACAAATGCGATTTACGTGCCGGACCGTGATTGTAGTTCAGCCGCAGGATTGACGCGTGTTATGAAGCAGACCTAACATCGAGATCCATCGAGTTGAATCCCCGCCCCATGGAGTCGTATGCATAGCACCGTTTATCGTCGCGCTTTTGTGGTCTTTTTGTCCGCCTTTCTGGGTTGGAGCGTCGCCGCCGAGGGCCGGAGTCGCGATTTCCAGCGGCCGGCGGGCACCCCGCCGCCAGGACAAACTCCGCCCGTTGGGACCAAGCCGGTTCAAGCACCGCCGCTTCAGCCCTCCGCCGATACCCCCGCGCCGGGAAATCCCGTCGTCCTGATGTCAACCTCCCTCGGCGACATCACCATCGAGCTCTTCAAAACCGAGGCACCGGTCTCGGTCCAGAACTTCCTGCAATACGTCAACGACAACTTTTACGGCGGGACCGTGTTTCACCGCGTGAAGAAGGGATTCATGATTCAGGGAGGCGGGTTTACTCCGACGTTACAGGAGAAGCCGACCCGGTCGCCGATTCTGAACGAAGCGACCAACGGCCTGCACAACACGCGCGGCACGATCGCGATGGCGCGCACCAGGGCCCTACGCAGTGCGACGTCGCAGTTCTACATCAACGTTGTCGACAATCGCGCGCTCGATCACACCGGCGAATCACCGGCTGACTACGGGTACGCGGTGTTCGGCCGCGTCCTCTCCGGAATGGACGTGGTCGATCGCATCGTCGCTGTTCCGACTACCTCGAAAGGACCGATGGATGATGTGCCGGTGGAACCCGTCGTGATTAAGAGTGTACGGGTTCAGAAGTAAGCTGAAATTGCTGATTGTCGATTGCTGATTGCTGATTGAAAGAATTGATCTAATCAGTATTCGGCAAATCAGCAATCAACAATCAGCAATCAGAAATCTCTGTGTCTCCCCTCGCAATCATCTTTCTCACGATCTTCGTGAACCTGGTTGGCTTCGGGATCATCATCCCGCTGCTGCCGTTCTACGCGGAGACGTTCGGCGCTTCGCCGATTGCCATCGGATTGCTTTTCGCGTCGTTTTCACTGAGCCAGCTGGTCGCGTCGCCGATCCTCGGCGACCTTTCCGATCGATGGGGCCGACGCCCGGTCTTGATCTTCAGCCTCCTCGGGACAGTCGTGAGCTTCGTGATGCTCGCGCTGGCGAACAGTCTCGCGATGCTGTTCGTGGCCCGCGTGGTCGATGGTCTGTCAGGCGGCAACATCACGACGGCGCGCGCCTACATTGCGGACGTGACTCCCGAGGAGAACCGCGCGAAAGCGTTTGGCGTGCTCGGTGCCGCGTTCGGTCTCGGCTTCATCATCGGTCCGGCGCTTGGCGCCGGGCTTTCGCGTATCAGTTATACGGCGCCCATTTGGGCTGCCGCGGTGATTACCGTCATTGCCACCGCGCTCGCGTTCTTCTGGCTTCCCGAAACCGTGCACCGCTCGGATGCGGCCGGCCGGTCGCCCTGGCGCGCCCTCGGCGATTCGTGGCGACTACAGCACCTGCGCGTCCTGTTCACCGTCGACTTCGTCTACTGGACGGCGTTTGCGGTCTATCAGACGACGTTCGCCCTTTTTGGTGCCCGCCGATTCGCATTCGATGCGGCGCATACCGGATATCTATTGAGCGCCTTTGGTTTTCTCGGCGTGCTCGTTCAGGGCGGGATGGTTGGACCGGTCGTCAAGGCGTTGGGCGAACGGCAGACGTTGATGGTTGGCCTCGCGTCAGCCGCGATCGGCTGGGGCGGCAGCGCGCTGACTCACTCGCTGCCCGTGTTCGTCTCGATGCTCGTGCCCGGAGCGATCGGCATTGGTCTGTGCAATGCGACGTTGAGCTCGCTGATCAGCAAGTCAGCGCCGCCGCGCGAGCAGGGCCGGGTTCAAGGGGCGGCGGGTGCGCTCGAGAGTCTCGGAAGAACACTCGGTCCGGTGTGGGGCAACGGCGCGTTGCAGCGGTTCGGCGAAGGCACGGCGTATGGCACGGCCGCGGTTGCGCTCATTGGCGCGGCAGCACTGACGGTCGTCTACCACGCGCCCGAGCGCTCCATTGATGGATAGGTGTCAATGTTCAATGTTCAATGATGAATGTTCAATGTCATCGCCATTGAGCATTGGACATTGAGCATTGAACATTTGCCGAATGCGGCTCCTTACTCACGCGCAGCAAGTTCGCTCTCCAAGCGCGTGACCAGATCATCCAGCTGTTCGATGACCGCTCGAACGGTGTCCGGCTGTGACAAATCAACGCCCGCCTTCTTCAACTGGTCCATCGGATAGTCGTTCCCGCCGGACCGGAGGAGCGTCAAATAGCGATCGCGCGCGTCCGCGTCCCCACCCATGATCTCGTGCGCGAGCCGCGCCGCCGAAGCAAAGCAGGTCGCGTACTGGTAAACGTAGTACGGCGAGTTGAAGAAATGCGGAATCCGCGCCCACGTGACCCCGGTCAACGCATTGGTGTCGACGGCGTCCCCGTAGTAGTCCTTCAGAAGGCCGGTGTAGATCTCGGTCAGAATCTCCGACGTGATCGGCTGATCCTGTTCCGCAAGCCGGTGCGCTCGCAGTTCGTAATCCGCAAACATGACCTGCGTAAAGAACGTCCCGGTGATGTTGTCGATCGCGTGTTGCAGGAGCACGATTCGTTCGTCGGGATCGGTCGACCGCTTCAGCATGTACTCGAGCAGCAATGCCTCGCTGAGCGTGGACGGCACTTCCGCGACAAAAATCGTGTAGCTCGAATACACGAACGGCTGTGCCTCGTGTGACAGGATCGTGTGCATCGAGTGCCCCATCTCATGCGCCAGCGTGAACACGTCGTCGAGCGTGTCGGTGTAGTTGAGCAGCATGTACGGATGCGTCCCGTACACCGGGGCGGAATACGCACCTGATCGCTTGCCTTCGTTCTCGTAAACGTCAATCCAGCGGCCCGCAAATCCTTCCCCCATTCGCGCTTGGTACTCGGCTCCAAGCGGATCGACGCAACTGACGATCCAGTCGAGCACGTCTTCGTACGGATATTTCTTGTCAAAAGTGACGAGGGGGATCGAGAAGTCGTACACCTGATACGAACTGACGCCGAGAGCCTTCCGGCGCAGACGATGGTAGCGGCGCAGCGGTTCGACACCCGCGCGGGTCGTCTCGATCAGGTTTTCCACGACGGACGTGGGGATGTTGTCGCCGTGAAGGGCGGCTTCGAGTGTGCTCTTGTATCCGCGCGCACGCGCCTGGAACCAGTCGCGCTGACAGACTCCGTTGTACAGCGACGCGTAGGTATTAAGTGTCGTGCGATAGGTCTCGTGCAGTGCACGGAATGCGGCCTCGCGGTCCGACTGTTCCCGCCTTGTCGCCAGCAGCGCTCGATATTGGCCATACGAAACGGTGACCTGTTCCCCTGTCGAGAGCGTGATCGTCGGAAACTTTGCGTCCGCCGTGGACAACGCCCAATACGCGTCGTTTGGCGAGGCAGAGAGACGGCTCGACAGCGACATCAGCTTTTCGCCCGCTTCGTCGAGGACGTGCTCTTGTTGCCGATACAGGTTCTCGATCGCGAATCGATAGAGCCGCAGGGGCTCGGACTGCTCCATCCATCCGCGCACCCTTTCGAGCGGAATCGAAAGCAGCTCCGGGTTGAACCATGACTCCGCTTGCGCCAACCGCGCAAATAAGATCTGCACCTGCTGCCGCTTCGCGTTGATCGCGTTGTCGCGCTGATCTTCGTCGTACTGGAGTGACGGGTAATACCAGACCTTGTAGGCGAGCTGCCCCAGCTCCTCCGACAACCGGAACGCCTTGAGCAGCGCCTCGGCCCCCTCCGACAGGGTTCCCTTCAGCGATGCGTAGCGGTCGATGCCGGTTTCCAGGTGTTTGTAGCCGCCTTCCCAGGCGCTCCAGTCCGGAAAGATGTCGGTGAGGTTCCATTTGAATCGCTCCGGCACGTCCTCGCGGCGGCGGGTCCGTACCTGCGGCGGTTCAGGGGTCGCGACGTCAGAAGGGGCGTAAGTGGTGAGCGGGCGCATCTTCCAACTATACCTTCAAGATCGGCTGACAGTTTTTCAGACTTCCCTCACGACTCATGACCCGTCGGAGCCCTATCGTGGAGGCATGGAGGAGGTCATGATTCGACTCGCCCGTATTTCCGCCATTGCCTTGTGCTTCGCTGGTCAGGCTGCGCTTGCGTCCGCCCAGAGCGTTCCCGGCTCGTTCAGGGATTTGCAGTTCCTCGTTGGGCAAGGCGATCGCGTCGTGGTGGTTGACGCGAGCGGCGGCAAAACCAAGGGCCGCATTTCGGAGCTGGATGGATCGACGCTGTCCATCGCGTCTGGTGATGGTGAACGGCGCTTCCGCGAGGACGATGTCGTAATCATTCGGCAGCGGAACCACGACTCCGTTCTCAATGGGGTCATCATTGGCGCCGCTGTTGGAGCGGGCCTTGGACTTGTCTCCGAGCTCAGCTGCGGCGCGATGGACGATTACTGCCCCTATACGGGTATCGTCACCATTGGCGGCGCGATTTGGGGGACATTCGCGGGCGCCACGATAGACCTGCTGCACCGAACTTCACGCGACGTATTCCGGCGCGCACCGGGTCCCGCTTCGAAGTCGCTGACCATCGCACCAGTCGTCGCCCGACGCGGTGCCGGCGCACAGGTTGCGCTGCGCTGGTGACGCGACGCATTGGGGATATAGTCCGAGCCACCCAGGAGGATCTGCATGGTGGCTCGCAAGAAGGACAGAGCACTTGGTCTGTGGCTCGAACGGTCTGCTTCAGCGGTGACGCACTGGACGGGAAGCACGAGCGCCTTCGCTCTTGCCTGCGGCATCATCGTCGTCTGGGCGTTGACCGGACCTCTCTTCAACTTCAACGACACCTGGCAGCTCGTCATCAATACCGGAACCACCATCGTCACGTTCCTGATGGTGTTCCTGATTCAGCGAACGCAAAACAAGGATTCGCTCGCGCTCCATCTGAAGTTGAACGAGATCGTCGCAGCACTCGAAGGGGCAAGCAATCGCTTGATCGACGTCGAGTCGCTCACCGAGCAGGAACTCAACGTGCTCCACGGCCATTACGCTCGGCTTGCGCACATGGCCAAACAGGAGATCAACCTCACGCAGTCCCATTCGATTGAAGAGGCAGAGCAGCGGCACATGAGGAAGGTGCGGAAAAAGTGAGCGAAATCAAAGTCCACGTCGTGCCGACGTTGACCCACGGGCGCGTGCTCGTGCGCGAGGCGCGCGCCGTGGCGCAGAAGGGGATCGTTGTCGGGTTTCACGGCTACATGGAAAACGCGCCAATTCAGATGGAACGTCTCGAGGGGATTCCCGGATCATCCGCCTGGACCCTGGTGTCCATTCAGGGGCTGCATCGCTTCTACCGCGGACGTACGGAGGACATTGTCGCGAGCTGGATGACGCGTGAGGACCGAGAGGAAGCGATTGCCGATAATCTCGGATACGTTTCGGCCGCCCTGGAACAAGTACCACACGACGAATCAACGCAGGTCGTGTACACGGGATTCTCTCAAGGTGTCGCCATGGCATTTCGAGCGGGCGTGCTCGGTACCTCGCGTGCGGTCGCCATCGCGGCCGTGGGTGGTGATGTGCCGCCTGAATTGCTCGAGAACAGCGCACGACGATTTCCCGCCGTGCTGTTCACTCGAGGAAGTCGCGACGAGTGGCTCACACAGCCGCGATTCGATCGCGATGTGGCGGCGCTGACGGCGCGGGGTGTTGCGGTAACGGCGAAGGTCTACGATGGCGCCCATGAATGGAATGCGGAGGTGTCGGCGGCGATCGGAGAATTTCTGACGACGCTCCCGTCACGCTACTCGTGAGCGCATCCACTCGGTCGCGACGTTCAACGCCTCCTCGAACACCTCGTGCTGCTTTGCCTTTCCCCCGGGGACGCGGAACGAATGGTCCCCTCCGGCGATTTCGTGCACGTCCGCGCGGTGTAGCGTGGGGAGAAGTGCCTTGATCTCCTCTGCGCGGCCAAACGCATCTTTCTCCCCCTGGACAAATAGCATCGGTTCGACGATGTCCGGAAGATGGGCATCCCGGCGTTGCTCCGGTCTTCCGGGCGGATACAGCGGGTAGCCGAGCAACAGCACTCCACTCAAGGCTCCGACGGTCTTTTGAGCGGCGACGTGTGTGGCGATTCGTCCGCCCATTGATTTGCCGCCGATGAACAACGGGAGCGGCGCAAACTCGACGCGTGCCGCTTCAACCGCTTCGCGCCAGGCCTGCTCGAGCACCGGCGCGCGATCGGGCACCTTCCTGCGCGCGGTGATGTATGGAAAGTCGAACGTCGCGGTGCTGACGCCACGGCGCGCGAATTCTCGCGCCGTCTGAACCATGAACGAGCTGAGCTGCCCTCCCCCAGCTCCGTGCGCGAGCACAAGCGCTGCGAACGGGTTCTCGCTGCGGTACACTTTGAGATCCATGTTGTCAGTATACGAGCCTGTCGGGATCCGTCCCTTGACGACGCTCGGGACCTCTGAGCGTGTCGACGGGCGAGGTCCGGGATCCGGGAGCCGAAGTCGTCACACGAAACCGGCAATTGAAAACAAAGAGCTGGAAGCCGAGAGCTGATAGCTGGAAGCTGAGTGTAGAGGTCACATGATTTCGCGTTTCTACCGGCCATTCGTCCTGCTGGTCCTTACGTCAACACCAGCCTTCGCTCAGCGTCTTCCCGAGACTGTCGTACCGAGCCATTACGACATTGCGGTGACGCCGAATCTTCAGGCGGCGACGTTCACGGGAACGGAGCGCATCGCCGTGACGTTGAAGAAGCCGTCGTCGACGATCGTGCTGAACGCGGCAGAGATCGAATTCGACAGGGTCACCATCAAAGCGGGCGCCGCGATCCAGGAAGCGCGCGTGTCGCTCGATCCCACGAAGGAGCAGGCAACCTTCACAGTCGACCGCGCACTGGCTGCGGGAACGGCCGATATCACCATCGAGTACCGCGGCACTCTGAACGATCAGCTTCGCGGCTTGTATCTAAGCAAAGCGAACAACCGCCGCTATGCAGTGACCCAACTGGAAGCCACCGACGCGCGCCGAATGTTCCCGTCATTCGATGAGCCGGCCTTCAAGGCGACGTTCACGCTATCGGCAACGATCGATCAGGGCGATCACGCGATTTCGAATGGCGCGGTCGTCAGCGACACGCCAGGGCCGGGGGCCGGCAAGCATACGGTGAAGTTCGACACGACGCCGAAGATGTCAACGTATCTCGTGGCGCTCGCGGTCGGTGATTTCGAATGTCAGTCGGGAGCGGCAGACGGTACGCCAATTCGCATCTGCTCGACGCCAGACAAAAAGGGACAAACGGGATTCGCCCTCGAGGCCGCCGAAGCCATCCTTCGTTATTACAACAAGTACTACGCGGTGAAATATCCCTTCAAGAAACTTGACGTTGTTGCGGTCCCCGATTTCGCCGCCGGCGCGATGGAGAACACTGCTGCAATCTTTTATCGCGAGACGCTGCTCCTCGCAGATCCGAAGAGTGCGTCCACCAGCGTGCGGAAACAGATAGGCGTGGTACTCGCGCATGAAATGGCGCACCAGTGGTTTGGCGATCTTGTCACCATGCGATGGTGGGACGACATCTGGTTGAACGAAGGGTTTGCCAACTGGATGGAAACCAAGCCGCTCAAGACATGGAAGCCCGACTGGCACATGGAACTCAGCGAAGTTCAATCGAACCAGGGCGCGATGTTTCTCGATTCGTTGAAAACGACGCGTCCGATTCGCGCCGAGGCGTGGACGCCGGCGGAAATCAGCGAACTGTTCGATGCGATTGCCTACCAGAAAGGAGCCGCCGTCCTGCGGATGGTCGAAGCCTGGGTCGGCGAGGATGCCTTCCGTGCCGGCGTCAACGCCTATATCGATCGCTTCAAGTACGGCAACGCCCGCGCTGAAGACTTTTGGGGCACGTTGACCGAGGTCACCGGAAAGCCGGTGGACAAGGTCATGTCCGGGTTTGTCGATCGCCCGGGTGTCCCCGTGGTGGACCCGCGCGTCCAGTGCGAGACGAATCGTGGCTCGGTGGCCATCTCGCAGCAGGCTGAGTCGAGCACGTCCGGTACGACGAGCACTTCTCAGTCATCTAGTCCCTGGACGATTCCTGTGTGCGTCAAAACTTCCACCCAGCCATCGGCGTGCACCGTCGTCGCGAGCACTCCCGCGACGATTCGTGCCGACACCTGCCCCACCTGGGTCATGGCTAACGCCGGTGGGCGCGGCTATTACCGCGTCATGTACACGCCGGAAATGATTCGTTCACTCGCTCGCGCCATTGATGCGCTGGCACCGACGGAACGAATTGCGCTGCTCGCGGATGAATGGGCGCACGTGCGCGCCGGACGTCACGAGGTCGGCACGTTCATGGATCTTGCCGCGGGGTTCACGAACGAACGGACACCGGATGTGCTGGTCACGTTGCTCGATCGACTCGCGATCATTGGCGAGGTGGTGACCACAGACGAATCGCGATCGAAGTACCGTGCATGGGTCGCGTCGTTGCTGAAACCGGCGATGGAGGAGGTGGGATGGACGCCCCGTGCTGGGGAGAACGAACCGCCACGAGATCTGCTCGTTTCCGCGCTCGGCGGCACCGCGAGAGATCCGGAAACTATTCAGACCGCCCGTCGGATGGTTCTGGCGCATCTCGATTCGAGCGCCAACGACGCCACTGATCCAACCCTGCTGAACGCGCTCGTCAGCTTAGCGGCGATCGATGGGGACACCTCCTTGTACGATCGATATCTGGCGCGCAGCAAGCAGGCGAGGGATCCGGAGGAACACTACCGATACCTGTATGCGCTCGCCGACTTCAGCGATCCCACACTCGTACGTCGAACCGTGGATTACATCGTCGGGCCTGAAGTTCGCAATCAGGATACGGCCGTATTTCTCGCGCGACTCTTCAGCAATGCCGACGCTCGCCGCCTTGCGTGGGAGTTGCTCCAGGCCCGCTGGGACGATCTGCAGAAGAAGTCAGGCCAGGTGTTTGGCAGTCCGCTCTTAATCAGTTCACTCGGACAGTTCTGCGATACAAAGACGCGGTCGGAGATCGAAACCTTCTTTGCGAGGCACAAAGTGCCAGAGGCGGAGCGCACGCTGCAGCAGGCACTGGAGCGAATTTCTGAATGTGCCGCGCTCGCCGCCTCGCAGTCACCCAAGCTGACGGCGTGGCTCGAGAGTCAGGGACGGTAACTACACCCGGAGTGATCCCGCCGCGATGAGAGTGAAGAGTGCGGCAGATCTGTGAAATTCTGAGAAGGGCTGAGTGAAACCTGTTAGCGCTCGACTAGAGAGACCAAACGGCTTTGTGACACATCACAACTTGCTCCGGCTTCGCAGGATTTGGCCGTGCTGGGGACTGCGGATTTTGGCAGTAACCACCGAAGGCTGTCAAGAGCGTGTCCGGGGCGATACACCTTCCCCGGACACGGCCCTCTCTACTCACTTCTTTTTGGCCGGCGGGGGCGGCGGCGCCGCCGCGCTCTCCTGGTGGAACACTACCACCCACTTGCCGTTGCGTTCGGTCCACACGCTCGAGGCATATGCCGTCGGCGGCAGTGGTTCGCCCTTGAACGTGCCGCTGCCCATCCAGGTGTAGGAGACGACGGCTGTCTTGTCGTCGACCCAGTGGACCTGTGTATCCATCAAGTGCCACGAGCCCACTTTGACGTCGTTCATCGCCTTCACGAAGTCCGCAACCTTCATCACACCGCCGCCGTCAATTGAAACGGCGTCGCTGGCCACCAGGTCGGTAAAGGTTTTGACGTCGTGCTTGGCCACCGCCTCGTTGACCTTGTTTTCGTTGGCGATGAGCGTCTTCTCGATTGCCGCTTTTGAGCCTGCCTGGGCGAATAGCGCGGTGCTGCAGCCGGCCATCAACAGCACGGCTGCGAAACCTGTTGAACGCATACTCCTGCCTCCTCAGTTGCGGCGGATTGTGCCACGGATCTACAGGGATTTATAAACGCCACGAAAAACACGAATCAAACTCGCCACGGAAAAACACGGATCAATTAGCCACGGAAGAACGCGGATGAACACGGATAGGACTCTCTACGGATCGCCTGGTTTCAGCTGGACCTTGGCGCGGGGCACCAAGATCCGTGTTCATCCGTGTTGCTCCGTGGCCAATTTCCGTGTGTTTCTGTGGCGTTTGCTTTAGTCGTATCTATGGATGTAGATTTATAGATATGAATGACTCCGCGGCCCTGTACCGCCTGCTCGGCGACGAAGCCCGGCTGCGGCTCTTGCGTCTGGTGGCGCTCGAGCGGCTGAACGTGACCGAGTTGACGGGCATTCTCGGGATCGCGCAGTCCGGCGTGTCGCGGCACCTCGGACTCCTCAAGGACGGCGGGCTGGTCAGTGAAGAGCGTGAAGCGGGCTACACGTATTACGCGATCGCGCCTGCGGTGCGCGAGGGTGTGAATGGCCATGCGCCGCTCTGGATGCTCTTACAGGATCAATTCGAGCGCACGGCCCGGACCGAGACCGGCCGCGCCGATAACGCGAGGCTCGAGGAGATCCGGCGGCTGCGCAAGGAAAACTTTGATGCCCATTCCGGGCCGGATGCGAAGGAGCGGCAACTGGTGCCGGGAAGGAGTTGGGCGGCGTGGGCGCGCGCGCTCGGCCATCTTTTGCCCCCTGTCGTGGTCGCCGATCTCGGATGCGGCGAGGGCTACCTGACGATCGAAGCAAGTCGATGGGCATCACGAGTGATCGCGGTCGACCGTTCACCGGATGTCTTGAAGCGCGCCCGCGATCTCGCCGCCCGCCGCCGCGTGGTCAACGTCGTCTGGAAACGCGGAACGCTGGAGAAACTGCCAATTCGCGACGAATCGGTCGACATCGCGTTGTTGTCACAGGCGCTGCACCACGCCGACGACCCGTCGCACGTCATGCGCGAGGCGGTGCGAATTCTCGCTCCCGGCGGTCGCGTGCTCGTCCTCGACCTGCGGGAGCATTCCGAGGCCTGGGTGCGCGAGCGTCTCGGCGATCGATGGCTTGGTTTTTCCCCTGCGCGTTTGAAAGCGATTCTCAGTGAGGCGGCTCTGACCGACGTCAAAGTCACGGTCGGCGCGCGTCGTTCCGGCGATCCATTTACGGTCTTGATTGCGTCGGGCGTGAAGCCGGCAAGGAACCGAAAGCAGAAACGGCATGAGTGAATCAAAAACCGGATCCCGGATCCCGGATCCCGGATCCCGACTGCAATCGTTATTGAAGGATCGCATCCTCGTCCTCGACGGCGCGATGGGGACGATGATTCAGCGCTACAAGCTCACCGAGGCGGACTTTCGTGGCGAGCGCTTCGCAAATCATCGCCGTGATTTGAAGGGCGATAGCGACGTGCTCGTCCTGACTCGCCCCGACGTGATCAGCGCGATCCATCACGAGTACCTTGCCGCCGGCGCCGACATCATCGAGACCAACACGTTTGGCGGAACGGCCATTGCGCAGGCCGACTATGGCCTCGAAGAGGCCGTCTACGACATCAACTTTGAGGGGGCCCGGCTCGCGCGCGTGGCCGCCGACGATTGGGCCGCGAAAACACCCGATCGCCCCCGATTTGTCGCTGGATCGATGGGTCCGACGAACCGTGCGCTCTCGATCTCACCGGACGTCAACAATCCGGCGTTTCGCGCGACGACCTTCGATGAGATGCGCACCGCGTATGAAACACAGGTGCACGGCTTGATTGATGGCGGCTGCGACCTTCTTCTCCTCGAAACGATCTTCGACACGCTGGTCGCGAAGGCCGCGCTCGTCGCCATTGAAAACGTCTTCGATGCGGCCGGTTTCCGGTTGCCTCTGATGATCTCCGTCACCGTCACCGATCGCAGCGGCCGTACGCTGTCGGGACAAACCGTTGATGCGTTCTATGTGTCGATCCGTCATGCGAAGCCGTTCTCGGTAGGCGTCAATTGCGCACTCGGCGCGCGCGACATGCGCCCGTACCTCGCGGAACTCGCGCGCGTCGCCGAGTGTCACGTCAGCGCGTATCCGAACGCTGGTCTGCCAAACGCCTTCGGCGAGTACGACGAACAGCCGGAAGAGACGTCGGCGCTGCTCCGCGATTTCGCGACCAGCGGCTTCGTCAACATCCTCGGCGGCTGCTGCGGCACGACGCCGGATCACATCAAGGCGATTGCTGCGACCGTGGAGGGCGTCGCTCCGAGACCGTTGCCGGCAGACTCGTGGGTGAACGCCAGGAGCGAGCAGTCAGGAGCGAGCAGCCAGGAGCGAGCAGCCAGCAGCGAACACTATTCACAATTCTCCGGCCTCGAAGTCCTGACCATCCGCCCCGACAGCAATTTCCAGATGATTGGCGAGCGGACCAACGTGACCGGGTCGGCACGGTTCGCGCGCTTGATCAAGAGTGGCAATTTTGCCGAAGCCGTCAGCGTCGCGGCGGATCAGGTCCGCGGCGGTGCGAACCTGATCGACGTCAATATGGATGAGGGCATGCTCGATTCAGAGCAGGCCATGACCACGTTTCTCAACTACATTGCGACCGAACCGGAGATCGCCCGGGTTCCCGTCGTCGTCGACAGCTCGAAATGGTCGGTGCTGGAAGCGGGACTGAAGTGCATACAAGGCAAGGGCGTCGTCAATTCGATCAGCCTGAAGGAAGGGGAGGACGACTTTCTCCGAAAGGCACGCACGATTCACCGGTATGGGGCTGGAGTCGTGGTGATGGCCTTCGACGAGACAGGCCAGGCGGACACGATTGCCAGGAAAGTCGCCATCTGCCAGCGCGCCTACAGGCTTCTGGTCGAGCGCGCCGGCTTTGATCCATCAGACATCATTTTCGATCCGAATATTCTGGCCATTGCCACCGGCCTCGAAGAACACAACGACTACGCGATCAACTTCATCGAAGCGGCGAAGATCATCAAGGCGACCTGTCCGGGCGTGAAGATCAGTGGTGGCGTCAGCAATCTGTCGTTTTCATTCCGCGGCAACGATGTTGTTCGCGAAGCGATTCACTCGGCATTTCTCTACCATGCCATCAAAGCCGGCATGGACATGGGCATCGTCAACGCCGGTCAACTCATCGTCTACGAGGACATTCCAAAGGACCTGCTCGAGCACGTCGAAGACATCATCTTCAATCGACGTCCGGATGCGACCGAGCGGTTGGTCCAGTTCGCCGAGACGGTGAAAGGTACGGGAAAAAAGCGGGATGCCGATCTTGGCTGGCGTGAGGGGCCGGTTGAGGCGCGGCTGTCGCACGCGCTCGTCCACGGCATCGTCGACTTCATTGAAGCCGACGTCGAAGAGGCGCGACAGAAATACGACGAGCCGCTTCACATCATCGAAGGGCCGCTGATGGACGGCATGAAGACGGTCGGTGATCTGTTCGGCGCCGGCAAGATGTTCCTGCCGCAGGTCGTCAAGAGCGCGCGCGCGATGAAGAAAGCGGTCGCCTATCTTCTTCCGTTCATGGAAGAGCGAAAGCGACTCACAGGAGGATCTTCGTCGCAAGGGAAAGTCCTGATGGCGACGGTCAAGGGTGACGTCCATGACATCGGCAAGAACATCGTCGGCGTCGTTCTCGGGTGCAACAATTACGAGGTGATCGATCTGGGCGTCATGGTGCCGGCGGCGAAGATCCTGGATCATGCCATCGAGCAGAAGGCCGACATCATCGGCCTGAGCGGATTGATCACGCCGTCGCTCGATGAGATGGCGTTCGTGGCCCGCGAGATGGACCGGCGTGGCTTCACACGGCCGCTGCTCATCGGCGGCGCGACGACGAGCCGTCAACACACGGCGGTGAAGATTGTGCCGGAGTACAGCGGTCCGGTCGTGCACGTTCTCGACGCCTCGCGCGCGGTCGACGTCGTGTCGAGCCTGCTGGGCGACGAGCGGTCAGGCTTTGATGCCGCGAATCGCGCATCGCAGAGTGAGATCCGCGAGTCGTATGCCGCGCGGCGTCAGAAGCCGCTGCTGACCTACGAACAGGCGCGGGCCAACAGGTTGCGCACCGACTGGGACGAGCACGTGATTGCCTCGCCATCCTTTGTCGGGCGGCGGTATCTGGATGATGTGCCGCTCGCAACGCTTGCGAAGTTCATCGACTGGACGTTCTTCTTCTCGGCGTGGGAGCTGAAAGGACGCTTTCCGGCAATCCTGGATCATCCGCAATACGGCGCACCTGCCCGCGAGTTGTACGAACATGCGCAGACGCTGCTGCGCCGGATTATTGATGACAAGCTGCTGAAAGCAAGCGGCGTCTACGCATTCTGGCCGGCGAACACCGTAGGCGACGACATCGTCGTCTACAAGACCGACTCACTGCGTGACGAGTTTGCACGGTTGCCGATGCTGCGCCAGCAGGAGGTGATCGCCGACGGCCGGCCGAACCGATCGCTTGCAGATTTCATTGCGCCTCGAGAGAGCCGCGTCCCCGATTACCTCGGGATGTTTGCGGTGACCGCGGGTCTCGGCACCGGTGAGCTCGTGCGCCAATTCGAGCAGGATCACGACGATTACCATGCGATCATGGTGAAGGCGCTCGCCGATCGGCTTGCTGAAGCGTTTGCCGAGTATCTGCATGCACAGGCGCGCAAAGACTGGGGCTACGGCAACGTCGAGCACCTGTCGAACGACGATTTGATCGCCGAGAGATATCGCGGCATTCGTCCCGCCTACGGCTATCCCGCATGCCCGGACCACAGCGAGAAGTTCAAACTGTTCCGGCTGCTTGATGCGGACCGCCAGGGCATCACGTTGACCGACAGCGGCGCGATGTTGCCGGCCGCGTCGGTGAGTGGCCTCTATTTCTCGCATCCGGCCGCCAAGTACTTCAACGTCGGACGGATCGGTCGCGATCAGCTCGAGTCCTACGCTGAGCGCAAGGGCATGTCGATCGAGGAAGCGGAGCGCTGGCTTGGGCCGTACCTCGCATACGAACCAGCGCCGGCGCCGGTCGCGCCGGGTCTTTAGACCCGGCGATCGCCGGGAACTATAATCAACCTCCATGCATCGGGTTCTGCGTTCCGCTCTCGGTGTCTTCCTTGCCGCGCTACTGACGACCCCGCTTCTCGCGCAGAGGCGCGGCGCGCCTGCTCCAGCGTCACAGACACCGACGACTGCCGCGCCGTTCACGACCCCGCTGTCGGCCGCGGAAATGACCAATAAGCAGGCGGTCGTTAACACGACGGCGGGAACAATCGTCATTGATCTGCGTCCGGACCTCGCGCCGAATCACGTGGGCTACTTCATGAAACTGGCGCGCGAGCACGCGTTCGACGGCACAGCGTTTCATCGCGTCATCCGTATGGCGATCATTCAAGGCGGCGATCCGTTGTCGAAAGATCCGGCGAAGCGCAGTCTCTACGGAACCGGCGGCCTGGGGATGTTGAAAGCGGAGTTCAGCGCCGAGCCGGCTACGCGTGGAGCGGTCGCAGCGGTTCTTCAGCCGAACAAACCCGATTCGGCCGGATCGCAGTTTTTCATCTGCGTGACCGATCAAGTGGCGCTCAACGGTAAGTACACGATCTTCGGTCGGGTCGCGGAAGGGATGGACGTGGCACAGAAGATCTCAGAAACCGCCGCGGATGCCGAGAATCGGCCGACCGAGCGGATCGTGATCACTGATGTCGCTATTCGCGAGACGCCGCCGCCCGAGCCGGAACCGTTCGCCAGCGATGCGCCGACCGCGCTTGCGCAGTATCGCGCTGCCCTTGAAACATCGCTCGGCACCATGACCGTCGAGTTCTTTCCGGACAAAGCGCCAGAGCACGTGCGAAATTTTCTGCGGCTGGCCGAGACGGGAGTTTATGACGGCACCGCGTTTCATCGTGTCGTTCGCGGCTTCGTCGTGCAAACCGGCGCGCTCACGTCGCGTGCACCACTTACGGAGAAGCAGCGCAAGTACGTTCACACGCTCAAGCCGGAGTTCAGCGACACGCCGCACGTCAAAGGCATTTTGTCGATGGCGCGGGGCGACGATCCGGCGAGCGCGACCACATCGTTCTTTATCGTGACCGGCAATGCGTCGTCGCTCGACGGGAAGTACACCGTATTTGGCAGGGTCGTGGACGGGTTGCCGGTGGTTGATGCGATCGAGCAGGCTCCCGTAAACGGTGAAACACCCGTCACTCGTATTGAACTCACAAGAGTCCGAATCATTCGCCCATAGCCACGGATCAACACCATGAAACGTTTTGTCATCGTGACGGCAATTCTGTCCCTCTCGACTGTGGCCTCGAACCGAGCGTTCGATGATTGGCCCCAGTGGCGGGGAACGAAACGCGACGGCATCTCGGTCGAACGCGGGCTACTCAAGAGCTGGCCGGCTGCCGGCCCGCCGGTTGCCTGGCGCGCGACTGGCGCGGGTGAAGGCTACTCGTCGTTCTCTGCAGCCAACGGCAGGCTCTATACCCTTGGCGCGCGCGGCGGCACTGAATATCTGATGGCGTACGACGCCAACAGCGGAAAGAAGTTGTGGGAGATCGCCCACGGCCGGCGATTCAACAACGACAGAGGAGACGGTCCACGCTCGACCCCCACGGTCGATGGCGATCGACTTTACACATTCGGCGCGAGCGGCGACATGTCCGTCGTGGAAGCGGCCACGGGCAAAGTCTTCTGGAAAGCGAATCTGCTCGAGAAATTCGGCGGGTCGAACATTCAGTGGGGACTCAGTGAGTCACCGCTCGTGCTGTCGGATCGAATTCTCGTCAGCCCGGGCGGGCGCGGCGCAGCAATTGTTGCTCTGAACAAGACCGATGGTTCGGTGATCTGGAAGAGCCTCGGCGATGAGCCCGGATACTCCTCGGCGGTGCTGCACGAAGCCAGCGGTGTGCGTGAAGCCATTTATTTCACCGCCGAGCGCGCACTTGGCGTTGACGTGGAAACCGGAAAGCTCCTCTGGAGCTACAACCAGGTCGCGAACCAGACCGCGAACATCGCCACACCGATCGTGCGCGGCAATCACGTGTTCTTGTCGTCCGCGTACGGCACCGGGGCGGCGTTGCTCGAGTTGACGCCCGCGCCCAACAAAGTCACCGCCCGGCAGGTGTACTTCACACGCGACATGCGTAACCATCACGCGAGTTCCGTACTCGTCGGCGATCACCTGTATGGATTCTCCGATGCGATTCTGACAGCGATGAAGTTCGATAGCGGACAGGTGGCGTGGCGCGACCGCAGTGTCGGCAAAGGCTCCGTCATATTCGTGGACGATCGGCTGTATCTCTACAGCGAACAGGGGGTCGTCGGTTTGGCGGAAGCGAACCCGGCCGGGTATCGGGAGCACGGCCGTTTTCAGATCCGAGCGGGCGGCCTCCCCACGTGGAGCCATCCGGTCGTCTCGAACGGGAAGCTGTTTATTCGCGACCAGGACAATATCTACGCGTATGACGTCAGGCAGAAATGACTGAATCGCTCATCACTAATCAGTAATCCTGAATCCTTCAATCGCGAATCCTCGAATCCCGCGAATCGTCGGATCGCGGATCCCGGGCACGGATCCCGGCAATGTTCGAGCGCGAATGAGCGATAATGGACGGATGGCCGAGAGCCAAACCCCTCGGTAGGTTTTGGAAAGGGAATACGGAAAGTTTTGCCAGACACACGATTAAAGATTGCGGTTTTCATTGATTTCGACAACATCGAGATTGGGGTCAAGAGCACGCTCGGCGTGCAGTTCGATATCGGGATCGTCCTCGAAGCGCTGCGTGAACGGGGCGACGTCGTTTCGAAGATTGCCTACGGCGACTGGACACGTGCAGGGGATTACAGCCGATCGCTGACCCAGCATGCGACCAAGCTGGTTCAGCGCAACCTGACGCCCGGCGGCGACAAGAACGGGGCCGACATCAACCTTGCGCTCGATGCGCTCGAGATGGCCTTCACGCACACGCACATCAACGCCTACGTGATCGTCGGCGGCGACAGTGATTTCATCAGCCTCGTCGAAAAACTCAAACAGTACGACAAACAGATCTTCGTAGTAGGCGGCCGCTCGTTTACCAGCCTCGTGATGCAGCGGAACTGCCACGAGTTCATCGCCTACGAGAATCTCGTGGGCTCGCGGCGTCCGTCCGACCGCGGCCGTCAATCCGGACCAGTAGCGGCACAGACATCGATCGAGCAGGCGGTGCCGCTTGTGCGCCGCGCGCTGAAGGTCCTGACCGACCGCGAAGTTTCTCCGCAGCT
>Ga0114129_10003460_pt1 | contig 22200 bp, 20 predicted proteins | sample RhiMetdeltSRZDD1_FD_80071 | JGI IMG/M metagenome (GOLD analysis project Ga0114129, IMG submission 80071) | Populus rhizosphere microbial communities from Tennessee, USA - Rhizosphere MetaG P. deltoides SRZDD1 (version 2) (version 2) | ecosystem: Host-associated > Plants > Roots > Rhizosphere >... | reverse complement strand
CTCCTCGCGCGCGCCGGCGCCACGGTCGTCTCGGCCGACATCTCGCCCGGCGCCTCGCGCCGCGCCCGGGAGCGCGCGCGCCGGCACGAGCTCGACCTTACTCCGGTGGTCGCCGACGCTGAGGCGCTTCCGTTCGAGGATCGCTCCTTCGACCTCGTCTACGTCCACGATGGGCTGCACCACCTCGAGCACCCCGAGGCGGGATTGGCCGAGATGGCCCGAGTTGCCCGCCGCGCCGTGTCCGTGACCGAGCCCGCGCAAGCCGCATTGACGCGCGCCGCCGTACGCGCCGGGCTCGCGCTCGAGCGAGAGGAGGCGGGCAACCGGGTCGCTCGGCTCGATCCCGGTGACCTGGCGGAGTTCTTCCGCACGCGCGGCTTCGAGGTCGTCCGAGCCGAGCGGTACGGGATGCTCTATCGACACCACCCCGGCGCGCCGTCGCGCTTCCTCTCGCGGAAGCGCGTCTTTCCGCTCACCGTGGCCGCCTTGGGGGTGGCGAACACCTTCGCGGGCCGTCTCGGCAACAAGCTGACGGTGCAGGCGGTCAGGCGCTGACGGATGCGAGGATGGATTCGAAGCGATCTCCGATCGCCTCGATCTGGAACGTTCGCTCTGCGTAGGCCCGACCCGCGGTCCCGAGCCGGTCGCGGAGCTTCCCGTCCGCGAGCAGCCGGCGCGCGCTTTCCACCAGGCCGGCGGGGTCGTCCGGCTCCACGAGCACGCCTCCGCCGCTCGACTCCACCACTCGGGCCGCGAGGTTCTCGGGGGGCAGCGCAGCGAGTAGAGGGCGGCCCGCACAGAGGTAGCTCAGCACCTTCGACGGCACCGCGAACGCTCCGGCATCCCGCTCGAGAATGACGATCAGGACATCGCTTGCGGCCAGGGCCGCGGGCAGTTCCGCGTAGGGCTGGAATCCGAGCAGGAGGAGGTTCTCGCGCGGGCGCTCCGCGAGCCAGTCGGCGCCGAGCCCTTCGGACGCGACCACGACGCGAACGTCGGCCGCATCCCGGAAGGCGTCGGCCAGCCGAAGCAGCAGGCTCGGATCGTGCTTGCGCCCGAGTGTCCCCGAATACAGGAGGACGCGTTTGTCCCGAAGCCTGTGCTTGCGCATCCAGTCGTTGTCCTTCGGCTCGAGCGGCAACTCCTCGAGTGGGGCCCAGTTCTCGATCACGTGGAGCTTCTCGGCGGGAATCCCCCAGGTGAGCATCGTTGCCCGAAAGTCCTGCGAGATCGTGATCACCGCGGCGCTCCTCTCGAGCAGCCTTCGCTCGAGCCTGACGAACCGCCTCCCGACGAACCTTCCGAGACCGGGAGGCAGTCTCCGCTCGGCCTCGGTCTTCATCGGGAGGCTGTACACGTCCTGGTGCCAGTAGACGACCGGCGCATCGACCCCCGAAATGAGGACGCTCTGTGCGAGCAGAGGAGTGTTGCCCGAGAGCACGACGCCCGGACGTTCGTCCGCGATCCGGGTCACGACCCGCCGCCCGTACGCCCGCTCCTGCAGGATGCGGCGGCCGGGCGAATACTTGTCGAAGGTGCGGTCGAGGCTGACGGAGGCGATCTCCAGGGTGGGCGGATCGTCGTCGCGTCGGACGAGATCCCCTTTCCCCGCGCGGTAGGAAGGACAGTGCAGGTGGAGGACGCGGTGGCCCCGCCGCGCGAGCTCGCGGCTCAACTGAACCGGGAACGGGAAGCCGGAAAAGTCGTGTACTACGAGGCGGAGCGGCACGGCGATGAGCCTATCCTCGGCAGCCGCGAGGAACGCCAGGGCCGGCGGGGCTGACTTACGGATTGTTTACGGGCCGCTGCTAGATTCGGCGCGTGTCGCGTCTCGTGACCGCATCCGCGCTGGCGCTCCTGACCGCGGCCGTGCTCGCCGCCTCGGCGGTCGCCGGAGGTTCGCTCCGCACCGCCGTGGTCGAGCCGTTCGACTACACGCTGGAGAGCGCGCCGCTCATCTTCTCGCGGATTCACGGCGCAGGCGCGAGCATGTCCCGCGTATCCCTGAGCTGGTACTCGATCGCTCCCAAGGCGCTGCCGGCTCAGTTCGATCCGTCCAACGCCTTCGATCCGGCATACGACTGGACGAAGACGGACGCGAACATCCAGGCGGCTTTCGCCGCAGGCGTCGAACCGTACTTCATCGTCGACGACGCGCCCGTGTGGGCACGGCTCGACGACAAGAAGGGCGGTTCGCCTCCCAACCCGGCCGACCTGGGTGCCTTCATGCACGCCGCTGCCGAGCGCTATAGCGGGCGGTATCCCGGGCTCCCACGGATCCGCTACTGGCAGGTCTGGATCGAGCCCAACGTGAACAAGTTCTTCCGGCGCCAGTTCGAGAACGGAAGGTTGCTCCCGCCGAAGCGCTACGCCTCCATGGTCAACGCCGTTGCGGATGCCGTCCACGCGGTTCGTCCCGACAACAAGGTGATCGCAGGCGGTCTCTCTCCGTTCACGGTGTCACGGGGGAAGACGAAGACGATCACGCCGATGGTGTTCATGCAGGACATGCTGTGCATGAAGGCAAACGGGAAACCGCGGCCGTCGTGCTCCCGCAGGGTGCGCTTCGACATCTGGTCGCATCACCCGTTCACGAGCGGTGGGCCGACCCACCGCGCCTACCACAAGGGCGACATCTCGCTCGGCGACCTCCCGGTGATGAAGGCGATGCTCAGCGCGGCATACAAATCCGGTCACATCCTCTCGAGGGGGAAGCCGGGATTCTGGGTGACCGAGTTCTCCTGGGACACGAACCCACCCGATCCGAAGGCGTTGCCGATGAAGCTCGCCTCTCGGTGGACGGCCGAAGCCCTCTACGTCATGTGGAAGGTAGGCATCTCGCTCGTGACGTGGCTCGATATCCGAGACAACCCCTATCCGCAGAATGCGACCCAGTCAGGTCTCTACCTTCGTGGCGCGACCATCGAGCAGGACAAGCCCAAGCAGATCCTCACCGCCTTCCGCTTCCCGTTCGTCGCCTACGCACGCAAGGGCGGGATTTTCGTCTGGGGCCGCACGCCGTGGGGCAAGCCGGGCCGCGTCGCCGTCCTCCAGAGCTCGACCGGCCGCTGGACGCAGCGCGCCTCCCTGAGGGCGAACGCGAGCGGGATCTTCAGCGGGACGATCAAGGGAACGCGCACGGGTGTCCTCCGCGCGCAGCTGGCCGGCGGAGGCAAGACCGCCGCCGGGAAGAGCCTGTCGTTCTCCCTCAAGCAGCCGCCGGACCGTCTGATCCCGATCTTCGGAAGCGGCGGAAACGGATAGCTTCGCCGTAGACGCTGAGCGCCGCCTCGGCGATGCGTGGCCAGGCGAAGTGGCGCCCGGCAACGCTGGCTCCTTCGCGCAAGCGCACCCTCGCGTCCTCGTCGTCAAGAAGCTGCTGCAGGGTCCGTGCCAGGGACGCCGGGTCCCCTGGCGGGACAAGCTCGACATCGCGGCCGCCGACGAGCGGCGCGATTCGCTCCTCGGTGCCCGCGAGCACGGTGGGGACCCCAAGGGTGAGGGCCGCCGCGAGCGCGCTTCGCCCCAGGCTGTTCCGGCGGTAGGGGAGGACGCACAGGTCGACCGCGGCGAGCGTCTCCGCCGCCTGGCCGGGGCCGAGCCAGGGAGTCCAGAGGACGGCCTCGGCGAGCCCGAGCCGCTCCGCCAGCGCGAGGTACACCTCGTAGCGCGCGCTGTCGGCGGCGCCGATCATGATCAGGCGCACATCCGATCCGTCGCGGCGCATGTCAGCGAGAGCCTCGAATAGATCCTCGACCCCCCGGGTGAAATCGAGCTGTCCGAAGTAGCCGAGCAACGGCACCTCCCGCAGCCCGAGCTCGCGGCGGACGGCGTTGGGGGACCGGCGCGTCTCGAGCCCGATGTTGGTGCCGACCGGGAGCCAGCGCACCGGTTTCACCCCCCCCGCGATCCGCTGGAGGGCGCTCAGGTAGCCCGGATCGTGGCTGGTCAGGACGCTGCTCCGACCGAGCAGTGCGAGCGCCTCGAGCTTGATCGAGACGGGCGAGCGGCGGCCGAGCCCGAGGTTCCAGAAGGTCGTCACGAGCGGCTGCCGGCGCAGGCCGATCGCGGCCGGAAGCTGGTAGCGTCCCTGCAGAACGGAGTCCGGAAAGAGCACGTGGACGACGTCGACACCCTCGCTCCGCAGCAGCTCGTTCATCCTCCGAAGCGTCCCCCGTCCGTTCTCCGACAGCGTCCAATCCTCGATCGCCCGGTGAACCGTCACGCCCTCGCTCACCGCCTCGCGCTCAGGTCCGCGGCCGATGGACGTGAGCACCAGCACCTCCGTGCCGCGGCCGGCGAGCGCGGCCGCGAAGCGAGCGACGAAGTCGGCGCCGCCGTTTCGCTCGGGCGGATAGGTACCGAAGACGACGGCGACGCGCATGGCGGCCGAGTCTAAGCGCCGCGTCGCGGTCGTCTCGCCCGAGCCGACCCCGTACCGGGCACCGCTGTTCGACGCGATCGCCGAGCGGCCGGAGCTCGAACTGACGGTGATCTACGCCGCCGAGACCGTTGCGGGGAGGACGTGGACGGTGGAGCCGCACCACTGCGCCGTTTTCCTGCGCGGTCCCGGACTGCCAGGCGCTCACGCGCTGCTGCACCACGACTACCCGATCACGCCGGGAATCCTCCGAGTCTTGTCGGAAGCACGGCCCGACTGCGTGGTCGTCTCGGGCTGGAGCACGTTCGCGGCACAGGCGGCGATCGCCTGGTGCCTCGTCCGGAAGGTCCCATACCTCCTCATCGTCGAGAGTCACGACGAAGGGCCGCGGGCCGGATGGCGGAACCTGGTGAAGGGAACCGTCGTCCCGCCCATCGTCCGGCGCGCGGCCGGCGTGCTCGTCACCGGTACGCTCGCGCGCCGCTCGATGCTCGCGCGCGGCGCACGCATCGACCGCGTGTGGGTCTTCGCCAACACGATCGACGTGGAGGCCTGGCAGGCGCGGGCCGCCGGGCTGAGCGGCAGGAGGGACGAGCTGCGCGAGTCGTTCGGGTTCGAGCCCGACGAGGTCGCGGTGCTGTGCGTCGCCCGGCCGGCGCCGGAGAAGGGGCTCGACACGCTGGAGGCGGCCGTCGCCGCCGCGGGCGACCCTTTGCGGCTGTTCGTCGTCCACGACCTGCCGCACGACCGCGTCATCGAGGCATACGCCGCCGCGGACGTCTTCGCGCTTCTGTCGCGGCGAGAGCCGTGGGGCGTCGTCGTCAACGAGGCCGCGGCCTGCGGCCTGCCCCTCATCCTGTCCGACCGCGTGGGCGCCGCGCCCGACCTCCTCCGCGACCACGAGAACGGCTACGTCGTCCCGGCCGACGAGGTTCCCGCGGCGGCCGAGGCGTTGCGGAGGCTGATCCAACCCCAGGCGCGCCGCCGGATGGGCGAGCGCTCGGCGGAGCTCGCGCGCGGCTGGGGCTACGGCCCGAGCATCGAGAACTTCGTGGCCGCGGTGAGGGAGGCGCCGTGATCGGCATCGCCATGGTGACCCTCCGCCCGGGTCAGATGGGTGGGTCGGAGACCTATGCCCGCGCCCTCCTGCGCGCCCTCGAGGAGCACGGCGAGCTCGACTACCGCCAGCTCGTCCGCGGCGACGCCGATCTCGAGGGGCTCGATGCGATCCACTACCCGTTCACGATCGCCTATCCGCGAGTGAAGGTGCCGGCCGCGGTCACCGTGCACGACGTCCTCCACCACGAAGCGCTCCCGTCCCCGCGCCGCCGCCTGCGTCGGTGGACGTACGACCGGTCGGCGCGCCGCGCACAGCTGGTGATCGTGCCCAGCCAATTCGTTCGGCGGCGGGCGAACGAGTCCGTCGGTCTCCCGCTCGCGCGCATCCGCGCCATCCACCATGGCGTCGATCACGACCGCTTCCACCCTGGGGAGGAGGAGCGCGAAGGCTTCCTCTTCTATCCGGCCGAGCCGTGGCCGCACAAGAATCACCGGCGGCTCTTCGAGGCCTTCGCGCGGGTACGGCCGGAGCGGCCCGGGCTGGAGCTCGTTCTCACCGGCACCGGTTTTGGCGAGCTACCGCCGGGGGTCCGCTCGGTCGGACGCGTCGACTGGGACGAGCTGCCGTCGCTGTATCGCCGTGCGGGAGCGCTCGTCTTTCCCAGCCTGTACGAGGGCTTCGGTCTGCCGCCGCTGGAGGCGATGGCGTGCGGATGCCCGGTCGCCTGCTCGACCGCCGGATCGCTACCGGAAGTCTGCGGCGAGGCTGCCGTCTACTTCGATCCGACCTCAGTGGAGGCGATGGTCCAGGCGATCCGGGAGGCGCTCGAGGGCGAGCTCGTGCCACAGGGCCTCGAGCAGTCGGCTCGATTCACCTGGGCGCAGTCCGCGCGCGGCCACGAGGCGGTCTACCGCGAGTTGTCTGAAGGCGGCTGAAGCGCAGCCTGGCGGAAACCGGCCGAAGGCCGACGTAGGACGGCGGCCGCGCCCGGAAGCGTGGCGATGGCGAACGCCGACGCGGCGAGCAGGGAGACGAGGGTGGCGTCGGTCGCGCTGATCCCGACCGGATCGAGCAGCGCGATGAACGAGCCCTCGCGAACGCCCAGCCCGCCGATCGAGATCGGAAGCGCGGAGAGGATCAGAACGGAAGGTGCAACGACCGCGAGCACGAGGAACGGGATGTGTACATCGACCGCCCGTGCGACGAGCCAGATGCCGACGACGGCAAGGGCCTCGTAGGCGAGGCCGAGCGCTGTCGTCTCGCCGAGGACGCGCGGTTTCGAGAGCGCGGCTCGAGCGGCCGGCAGGATGTCGTGTCCGAACGCTGCGAGCTTGCGCGGGATGCGGTGTCGGAACCGCGCAGCAGTCAACGCTGCTGATGCCACGACGGCGATGCCGATGAGATAGACGGCGAACGCGACTGCCAGTGTGACGACGAGCGAGACCGGTACGTCGCCGGCATCTACCGCTGCCGCGATGCCGCCGACGACGAATGCGCAGCCGAGAATGCTTCCGCGGTCGACGAGGACCGTCGAGAACGCCTTCACACGCGCTCCCGGGCCGCCGCCGAGCCAGGCGCGGACCGCATCTCCGCCGAATGTCGAAGGTAGGAAGTTCATGGCGAAGACCCCGGCGAAGTACGCCTCGAGCGTCACCCACCAGCCACGCCGCAGCCCGGCGGCGTCGAGGAAGGCATGCCAGCGGACGGCGCCGAGGAGGAAGGCTCCGAGGTAGACGCCGCACGCCGCCGCAAACAGGCCCCAGTGGCCCTGCTTCAAGCGATCGAACGCCGCTTCGAGGTCGATCTGCGTGAGGACGACGGCGAGGAGGCCGGCGCTGACCGCGAGCCGAACCCACCAGGAACCGACCGCCCATTCGAGCGCGGATCGGAGCCACGACGTCCGCTCGCTCATGACGCGGGGACGGCTTCCTGTACACCGGGCTTGCGGGCGACCCCGAGCAGGCAGGCCCCGCCGCTCGTGCCGTTGCGTAGGCCGATGGCTCCCGCGAAGCCGATGCTCCCGCCAACGACCCGCAACCAGCGGGGCGGCTTCCCGCGCTTGAGCCCCAGCCGCCTTTGCGCCTCGATGGGGGAACCCTGGCCGCGCAAGACGCGGAGCGCGACCCCGGCCGTCGCGTTGGAGAGCGTCTCCCAACGCCGCACCTCAGGCGCGCTCAGGTAATGGGAGCAGCGCTCGAGCCGCAGCCCGGCCTCCACCAGCTCCTCTCGCCACCGCTGCTCATCCCAGAGTGTCACGTGCCGGAGGCGGTCGTCGAGCGCGGCGAGATACGCGCTCCGTGTGGAGGCGCCCGTCGCGAACCGTCCGAGGAGGCCGGGCCCGCCGAGGAACCGATGGATGCTCGGAGTCGGGACGGTGAAGACGAATGTGCCCTCAGGTCGCAGAAGCCGGCTCACCTCGCGCAGCACAGGTCGAACATCCGCGATGTGCTCTAGGACGCTGTTCGACAGAACGGCGCCGAACGAGGCGTCGGGCTCTGGCACGTGCTCGCCCTCCGCCACGTGCAGCCGCCGGTAGATGCCGGTCTCGCGGGCCAGATCGACCTCGGCTGGATCCGGGTCGACCCCCACGAGCTCCCACCGCGCGCCGAGGCGCCTACGAACCAGGTCGCTGATCCTGCCGTCTCCGCACCCGAGGTCGAGCAAGTCTCCGTCCGCCGGGAGCGCGCCGCTCTCGAGCAGGTGGCCGAGCTCGATGGCGCGCCACAGGCACGTCGCGGGCTGTTGAGGGGCGACGCGCAAGTTCTCCCGCAGGAGGGAGCGGTCGAGCACGGCCTAGCGCCCCTCAGCCCTGGCCGTGCCGGCGTAGGCCGCGGAGACCGCGTCGAGCGAGGAGGACAGCGACAGCCTCGCTGAGTTGCGCCTGAACCAGTCGGCCGTGGAAACGCGCAGCGCGCGACCTGCGCGGTGGATGCGCGCGATCGCCGCAGCCAGGTCGTCCGCGGAGGCCGAAGTGGCCACGAAGCCATTGACTCCTTCCTCGATCAGCTCGACGGCTGCATTGTCGGCGGCCTCGACGACGACACTGGGCGTCCCGTGCGATGCAGCCTCGACGACGATGAGCCCATAGCCCTCGCGTCGTGAGGGCAGGACGAGGCAAAGCGCCCGGCGGAGCGCTGCGTCCACCCGCTCCGCGTCGACGAAGCCAGGTGCCGCGACGACGTCCTTCAGCCCCAGCTCGGCGATCGAGCGGAGAACCTGGGCACGCTGGGGACCGTCACCGTAGAGCTCGCAGCGGAGCTCGGGGATCCGCTGTCGCGCCCGCGCGACCGCCGAAACGATGGCCGGCACGCGCTTCTCGTCTATGTGGCGTCCCGCGAAGACCACGACCGGATCGGCCTGTGCCGGCTCGCCCTCGTTCACCATTCCGGCGTACATCCCTTTGAGGACGGTGAGGTTGCCCCGGAACCCGTACTCGAGCAGCCGCCGCGCGTGGAGGCGTGAGAAGCAGAACGCCTCCTGCGGCACCCGCATGCACGCGGACTGCACCGCCCAGCCGACCCATCCGCCCTGCCTCCCGAGGTACTCGCGCCAGTAGCCCCGGCTCCAGACCTCGAGCCAGTCGACGACGAGCCGGTAGAGGCCCCGCCGTCGCAACAAAGCTGCCGCCAGCAGGGAGAAGTAGGGAAACGACGCCGTGTGGACGGCGTCGTATCGCTTCCCGTGCCGGAGGAGGTGCGCAAAGACGCCGGCGCCGAAGACGAGCGGCGGCAGGATCAGTCTCCGCCCGTCGCCGTACAGGGCCATCCGCGGGCCGACGGCAACGACGTCCACGCCTGGAATCTCGCCGCGCGCTCCGCGTTCCCACTGCCGGAGGGTGAGGTACGTGACCTCGTGGCCGTCCTCGGCCAGCCGCTCGGACAAGCCCCGGTACCAGCGCTCGCCTCCTCCGATCGTGTACGGGTAGAGGCAGTCGTAGACGATGCAGATGCGCACGCGGGGAGCCTAGCCCCGCGCCGCCTCGGCCACGAGCGCGTCGCCCCGGCGGAAGACGTCGGACAGGCGGCCCGCCGGCGCGACGAGCAACCGGCGCCCATAGCGCCCGGAGAAGCTCTCCAATTCGAACCGCCCTCGTCGCGCGTTTCGCCACGCCGCGGTCGACATCAACAACCACTCCCCCGGTGTGATGGTGCGGATGCTCCTGACCTGGAGGTCGCACTGCCCGAAGAGCTTCCGGAGCGCGCGGTCCGTGAAGTGGTGGAGGTGGAAGGGGACGTGCCAGTGCACCCAGTGGCGTCCGAACACGTGTCGCCAAACGCTTTCTGCGTTCGGCACCACGACGTAGACGATGCCGCCGGGGCGTACGGTCTCCCGAACCTTGCGCAGGAGTTCGTGCGGGCTCTCCACGTGCTCGAGCACCTGGGAGAGGAGGACAGCGCCGAACCGCTCGGGGGACAGGTCGGCCGCTTCGATCGGCGCCTCGATCACCTCCAGGCCATACGCACGCGCCACCTCGGCGGCCTCTGGATTCGGCTCGAGCCCGACCACCGCAAATCCCCGCGAGCGGAGTGCGACCAGCGCCTCGCCCGTGTTGCAGCCGACGTCCAGGACCGGGCCGAAGCGGACGAGATCGGTGAGCGGAAGGCTCCCGTTGACGGCGTGCCAGAGGCGCGCGAGCCCGTCCGTGCGCGGGACGCGGCGCTCGGCGTCGCCGACGTAGCGGTGCTCGTACAGCTGCTCGAGCTCGGCCCTGTCGGGCGGATCGAGCGTGACGCCGAGCCCGCACACAGGACACCAGCCGATGTGCACCGAGTGCGGGAGCCCCATCCGGTTGTCACGCAGCGGGCGGTCATCCCGCATGAGCGGTGCGCAGCCGAGCGGGCAGGTCACTGCGCGAACGTGAACTGGAGCCCGAGCGGTCGCGGGGGCGTCCCGGCCGGCACGGACAACGGAGGGGCGGGATTGATCGTGAAGTCGAGCCTGCAGACGCCGCCCTGCCCGCTGAGGGGAAACCGCGTCCTCAGCGGCCGCGAGGGCAGGACGCGGAATCGCGTCACTCTGTCGCCGGTCCTCGCGGTCACCATTTTGGGGGCGTCGAAGATGATGGGGTCGCCCGTCATCGCCACTCCCACCGATCCCCCGGAACAGTCGTAACGCGTGTACGTGACATGACGGCCCGACCAGGTCGAGTGCCGATAGATGCCCTCGACCAGCGTCCCCAGCCGCAGCTCTCCGGGCAGCCGCGCGAGTTTCGTCGCGCCGGCGGTACCGAGCGGGGCGCCGGCGAGCTGCGTCGGGCCGTCGGAAAGCCCGTATTCGGCGTGGACGGCGCCTGTGCCTGCCGTCAGAGTGCCGGCCAGCCCGTCCACAGTCAGCAGCGTCTCCGGCAGGGCGCCCGGGGTCGGCTCACCCGTGTAGTAGACAGGGCCCACGGAACGGTTCCAGAACTCGGTCTCCCAGACTGTGAGCGGGCTCCCCTCCGCCGTGTAGACGAATGCGACCTCTGCCCCTTCAGGGACGGTGCGGTCCACCCAATCCGGATCGGGACGCGCGATGGCTGAGCGGAAGCCGGCGGACACCTTGTGCCATTCCCGGGCGGAAAAAGCCGTCACGGTGAGGAGGTAGACGAGGACGAGGCCGGGCACGACGATCCGATAGCGACTGGGGAGGAAAAGGAAGAGCGCTCCCGCCGCCAAGCAGCCCACTACCAGCAGCATCCTGGTCACGCCCGAGCTCCCCACCGCGACGTCGAGTCGCCACCATGGGATGAGCGCGAGCGTGTCGGAGACGACGCTGACGTTGAGCATCCACGAGAGGGGGAGCACCGCCGGGAGGGCTGCTGCGGCCACCGCCGCGCCCGCTACCGCCCACCCCGGCCGCCGCGGACCGCGCTCGATCCAGATGAGGAGCGCGATGAAGAAGAGTGGTGCGAGGTAAAACATGTTCCGCTCCTCGACGCGGCTGACGTACTTCGTGTACGTCTGGGCAACGGCGGCGACGGCGAGCACGAGCCAGAAGGAGGCGGCAACCGCTGCCGCTGTGAAGGCTTGCTGGCGCGCGGTCAGGCGGCGCGCCAGCACGACGAGCAGGATCAGCGCCGCGAACGGGACGATTCCGACGAACAGGTCGAGCTCGGAGACGTGATAGACGAACCACTTGAGGACGGTGCCGAACGGGTAGGACTCGCTGCCGACGACGCTGTACCGTCCGAACAATCCGGTCACAGGTTGTCCGCGCGCGAGCTGGACGATGACGGCCGGCAACAGGACGAGCGCGCTGACGGCGTAGAGCGGCCAGTAGTCCCGAAGCCCGCGCCACCCTCGCCGCCCGATCAAGACGAGGAGAACCGGCGCGCTCAAGATCGCCGGGATCAGCGCGACCGCCTGCGCCCGCGTGAGGAAAGTCAGGGCGAACAGGCCGATCAGCAGGAACGAGCGGAGGACGGTCGGGCGCTCGAGCACGAGAACGAGCGCGAGCAGCGTCGTCACGAACAACGGATAGAAGGCGTTCTCCGTCATCAACGTGCCCGAATAGAGCATCGACGGGATGGCCGCGCTGAGCAGTGCGCCCACGAGGGCGAGCGGCCGCGAGACGACGCGGCGCGCGAGGAAGTACGCGGGGACAGCGGTGAGCGAGATGACGAGCGCATTGATCGCCTTCGCCGCCACGTACGCGTCTGGGATCGCCTTGAACAGCGCCCACGCCGGGCTGATCACGATCGGGTACACGAAGCCCGGCTGCTGCCAGCTCTGGTCTCGCGTCAAGATCTCGCCGGACGCTGCGAAGCTCTTGGCCGCCTCGGAGTAGATGAGCTCGTCGGTGAGGATCCACGGCGCGGCGATTCTGCGCCCGAGGGCGTAGTAGCAGAGCGCGGAGAGCAGGACGATCGCGCCGACCCAGGCCCACGTCGGGACGCGAACGGCTGCGCGTACCGCCACGTTCTCTCGCGCGCTGACCGCCATGGTCGGAAATCGTAGGCGGGGCCGCGGAAGAGTCGCGCGAAGACGAGCCGGCCGTTGAATCCTAGGATTGAGCCCGTGAAGCGGCTGCTCGTTCTCAATCAGTACTACTGGCCGGGCCCGGAAGCGACAGCCCAGCTCCTCACCGAGCTCTGTGAGGGGCTCGCGGGCGCCTACGAGGTCACGGTCGTTGCGGGGACGACGCGCGGAGCCGGACCCGGGACGCGGGAGCGAAAAGACGTGCGGATCGTCCGCGTCCCATCGTCCGCCTTTTCGCGCGCCCTTCTGAGCGCGCGCGCGGCAAACTACCTGAGCTACGTGGCTCTCGCGGCCGTCCGCGGGCTCGCGCTGCGGCGCCCGGATGTGGTGCTCTGTCAGACCGATCCGCCGTTCGTCGGTGACGCTGCGTACCTCGTGGCGCGCCGCTTCGCCGTCCCGCTCGTCGTCGTCGTCCAGGATCTCTACCCGGAGACGGCCGAGGAAACCGGGAAGCTCACGAGCCCGCTCGTCCTGCAGGGCCTGAAGACGGCCGTGGACTTCTACCTGCGGAGGGCGGAACGCGTCGTTGCGATCAGCGGGACGATGCGGCACCGCCTGGAAGAGCGCGGCCTCGAATCGGAGCGGATCGCCGTCATCCCGGGCTGGATCGACACCGAGCAGATCCATCCGGTCGACGTCGACCGGAATGGGTTTGTGGTCATGCACTCGGGCAACGTCGGCCACGCGCAGGAGCTGGACACCTTGATCGAGGCGGCTGCGCGGGTGGAGGACGTCGATTTCGAGATCGTCGGGACCGGAGCGCGACGCGCCGAGCTCGAGCGGCTCGCCTCGGGTCTCCCGAACGTCTCGTTTCATCCCTTTCGCCCCCGCGCCGAGCTGTCCGAATCGCTGTCCTCGGCATCGCTGCACTTCGTCGGGCTCGCCCGCGGCCTGGCGGGCTTCGTCGTCCCGAGCCGCATCTACGGCGTGCTCGCCGCCGGCCGGCCGGTGCTGGTCGCCGCCGACGAGACGAGCGAGGCCGCCCAGCTCGCGCGCGACTCCGGTGCCGGGATCGTCGTCGCGCCGGGCAGGCCGGACGAGGTTGCCGCCGCCATCCGAGCGGCGCGGGACGGTGAGTACGATCTCGACGACATGGGCCGGCGCGGCCGCGACTACGTCGTCTCGCGGCACGGCCGCCATGCCGGCATCGCCGCCTACCGCGACCTTCTGGAACAGGTGCTCCGATCGTGATCGTCTTGAAGGCACTCTTCTGGGGCTCGGTCGGTGCGCTGGCCTGGACGCATGCCGGCTATCCTCTCGCGGCGGCGGCGGCGGCCCGCCTCCGGCCCCGCCGTGTGCAGGCGCGCGACGACCTGCCGTCGGTCGCGGCCGTGGTCGCGGCGCACGACGAGGAGACGGTGATCGAGCGGCGCCTCGAGAACCTTCTCCAGCAGGACTATCCGGCGGACCGGCTCGAGGTGGTCGTCGCCTCGGACGCGTCCACCGACGGGACGGATGACCTCGTTGCCGGGGTCGCCGCCCGCGAGCCGCGCGTACGGCTGCTGCGCTGCGAGCGGGGAGGAAAGGTCTCGGCCCAGAACCGGGCCGTCCGCGAGACGTCGGCCGAGATCCTGGCGTTCACGGACGCCGCCACCGAATGGGCTCCGGATGCCCTTCGGAAGCTCGTCCGCTCGTTCGCCGATCCCGACGTCGCCTACGTGACGGGGGGGCACGTCTACCGCGCTGCGGATGGAACGAACCGCGAAGGCACGTACTGGAGGTACGAGCACTGGCTGCGCCAGAACGAGTCGCGGCTCGGGTCCATCACCGGCGGGATCGGACCTATCTACGCCGTACGCCGCGAGGACTACGTCGACGTCGATCCCCGTTTCGGACATGACCTGGCGTTCCCGTACCTCATGGTGCAGGCCGGCAAGCGCGCCGTCTACGACCCGGAAGCGCTCGCGTACGAGAAGCCGTCCCGCGACCTGGGTGACGAGTACAGGCGCAAGGTGCGGATGCTCGAGCACTGCTGGCTGATCACGCTCCGCGGAGGAATGTTGCGCCGGCTCGGACCGGTCTACGCGGTGGAGATCGTCTCGCACCGGCACCTGCGCTACGCGAGCGGGGTGCTGCACCTGATCGCGCTCGGGACGAACGTCCTGCTCGTGCGAGAGGGAGTCCTTTACCGGGTGATCCTGGGCGGGCAGCTTGCCTTGCTGGCGGCGGCCGCGGCGCGGGTCGGGATCGCGCGCTACTACGTCCTCGTCACGTGGGCGACCGTGCAGGCGCTGGTGAACTACGTGCGCCGCGGAGTGCCTGCGACCTGGGCTCCACCCGAAGGGACCCGGTGAAACGGGCCCTCGACGTCGCCGCCTCGTCGCTCATGCTCCTCGTGGCCTCGCCGGTGCTGGCGGGATCCGCGGCCGCCATCGTCCTCGAGGATCGCGGCCCCGTGCTCTACCGGCAGCGCCGCGTCGGCCGGGACGGCGTCGAGTTCGAGCTGCTGAAGCTGCGGACGATGGTCGTCGGGGCCGAGAAGATGGGTGCGGGGCTCGCCGTCAACCAAGGCGATCCGCGGATCACGAAGGTCGGCCGTCTGCTGCGCAGGCTGTCCCTGGACGAGCTGCCGCAGCTCTGGAACGTCCTGCGCGGCGACATGAGCCTGGTCGGGCCGCGCCCGACCCTCGCGTACCAGGTGGAGCGCTACACGCCGCGCCAGCGACGGCGGCTGCAGGTGAAGCCGGGGATCACGGGCTGGGCTCAGGTACACGGGCGCGCCAAGCTTCCCTGGGACGCGCGGATCGAGCTCGATGTCTGGTATGTGGAGCACCGCTCGTTCTGGCTCGACCTGAAGATCCTGGCGAAGACGCCAGGGGCGCTGATGAGCGGTACCTACAAAGGCGCGACGGGCGGCTGGCGCTCATAAGCAAAAAGCCCCTCGCGACCGTGCTGGTCGTGCCGTTTCCCGAGGCGGAGCCGCTGATCGGGAACCTCCGGCGCGCGCATACCCCGAGCGGGCGTGATGGGATGCCCGCGCACGCGACGGTGATCGCTCCATTTCCAGAGGTGTTCGACCCTGACGTCATCCGCAGGGCGCTCGCTCCGTTTGGAGCGTTCGCCGTGACGCTCGGCTCATTCGGGGTGTTCGAGCACATCGGCTGCCTCTACCTTGAGCCGGAGCCGCCCGAGCCGTTCGTGGCGATGTCCGAGGCGGTGCTGGAGGTCTATCCGGAGATCGAGTTTCCGACGGACGGCGCGACCGAGATCGTCCCGCACGTGACCGTAGGCGGACACCTCACGGACGAGCAGCGCGAGCGAATCATGCGCGAGCTCGAGCCTCAGCTGCCGGTCCGTGCACTAGCCGAGCGCGCCGTAGTCTTCGCGCGCCGTGCCGACGGCCGCTGGGCCGAACGCGTCACTTTCACACTCGCGGCTTGACGCCCTCGATACAGATCCCGCACTCGTCGATGACTCTCTTGCGGAGCTCGACGCTCTCGATCCCCTCGATTCGACTCTCCAGGTAGCCCATACGTCGCACGTCCTGGAAACCGGCCTTCTCGAGTTCGGCCGTGAGAGACTCCTCGTCGTACATCCACTTGTGTGAGTGGAAGTCGTGCAGGGCGGCGTAGACGCGGTAGGGGAGGCTGCCTGCCGGCGGATGGCGGTCGCGGAAACCCAGCCGTTCGTTCAGCCTGTCGGCGGCGGGCAGCGACGCCTTTTCGTCCGAGTCTCCGAACGGCCTCGCGCCCAGGTATTCCTCCACCGCCGCACGAGCGTCCGGCACGACGAGACGCAGGATGCCTCCGGAGCGCAACACGCGGTTGCATTCCCGTAGCAGCGCCTCCGCCTCCACGAGGTAGAGGTGCTCGAGTAGGTGCGAGCCATAGATCGCCTCCGCAAACCCGTCGCGGAACGGCAGCGGCTTGCGCAGGTCGTGGACGAGGATGTTGTCCGGCCATTTCGTCTCGGTGGCCCAGTCCGGCAGGACCCCCGCGGCCTGGGCGAGGCTGTACAGCCGAGGGTGCTGGGACAACCATGCATTCCAGGAGCCGTCGATGTTGATCCAGTCCCGGGGTGCGTGTGCCCACGAACCAAGGTTGATCTTCGGACCGTCTGGCACCGCCGGACACTATCCTCACCATCCCATGACCGCCGTCCTGTTCACGTGCGCCGGCAGGCGTGTCGATATCGTCACCGCCTTCGGCCGCGCCGGCGCGACCACCATCGCGGCCGACGTCAATCCCCTTGCACCCACGCTCTACCACGCGGACGAGCACGCGTTCGTCCCGCGGGTGGACGATCCGGGCTACGTCCCCAAGCTGCGCGAGGTGATTGCCACTTACAACGTAATCCTCGTCGTGCCGCTGACCGACCTCGACCAGGAGATCATCGCCCGCGCTCGTGACCACGGCGAGCTGGGCGCCGAAGCGCTCCTGCCTCGCGCCGAAGTGGTGGAACGCGTCAACGACAAGTACCACGCCCACCAGTTCTTCGAGGAGAACGAGATCGCCTCGCCCACGAGTTGGCTCCCCGAGGAGCTGCCCGAGGACGTCGGGTTCCCCGTCCTCGTCAAGGCGCGCAAGGGCTTCGGCGCGCAGCACATCTACCGCGCCGAAAGCCGCGGGCAGCTCGACTTCTTCCTGCGCTACACGCAAGCCGACTCGTTCGTACAGAACGTCTGCCAAGGGGAGGAGTTCTCGATCGACGTCTTCTGCGACCTGGACGGGCGTTGCCTGAACGCGATCCCGCGGACGATGATCGAGTCGCGCGGGGGCGAGTCGATCAAGGGCATGACGATCAAGGACTGGGACCTCATCGAGTACGGGGCGCGCGTCGCCGAGACGCTCGGGCTCGCAGGACCCGCCACGATCCAGTGCTTCCGCGAGGACCATGACCGCCACGAGGTGACGGACGTCAATCCGCGCTTCGGCGGCGCGTTCCCGCTCCCGCTCGCGGCCGGCAGCCGCTATCCGGAGCTCGCGATCGCCCTCGCCGAGGGAGAGCGGCCCGAGCCAAAGCTCGGCGACTTCCGCGAGGGCGTGATGATGACGCGCTTCCTCTCCCACCTGACCTTGACGACCGCGGCCGACGGTACCCTCGAACCGTTCTCCGAGGACGTCCCCGAACCGATCGCAAGCGAGCCCGGCGAGGCGTGATCCGCGCTGCGCTCGTGCTGGCGGGCCTGGCGGCCCTGGCCGCAGGCTGCGCCGGCGGCGGGGGGTCGCGCAGGAGCAATCCGCCCCCGCCCCCACCGCCTTCGACGCAGCAGGAGCAGCCGGCGGCCAAGCGGAAGGGCCCGCTCGTCTATGTGTCCGTGTTCGACGGCGACACGCATCGGACGGTCAAGCGCGCCGTCGTTGCGATCGCGGGCCGCAAGGACGCGGTCAGCCGGCGGGGGATCGCCAAGCTGCGGATCCGCCGCGCGCGCCCGCTCCCGGTGACGGCATGGGCTCCGAACTACCCGAAGCGGACGATCCGCCTCGCCTTCAACAAGCGCAAGTGGCGCACGCTCTACCTGTATCGCCCCTCGCTGCAGTGGCCGATGTACGGCGTCGATCCCGCGCGGACGCAAGTGCAGGCGAGCATCCGGCTACGCCCGCCGTTTCGCATCGCCTGGTCGCGCGGCCTGGGGAGCCTGATCGAGTTCCCGGCCGTCGTCTCCGACGGCGTCGCCTTCATCGGCAACGCGCGAGGCGTCATCCGTGCGGTCTCGATGAGGACGGGGAAGGTGGCCTGGCGGACGGACACGGGGGACAAGATGGCCGCGTCGCCGGCGATCGTCGGCGACCAGATCGTCGCGCACACGATGAGCACGGGCCGCATCTTCGTCCTAGACCGCTACAACGGCGCAATCGTCCGCCGGTTCACGATCGGCTCGCCGATCGAGTCCTCACCCGTCGTCAGGAACGGGGTCGACTACTTCGGCGCCTGGAACGGCGTCGTGTACGCCTTCGACCTGCGCCGCGGCCGCTCGAAGTGGACGTACACGTCCGGCTACAAGATCACGTCGAGCGCGGCGCTCTACGGCGGCAAGGTCTTCATCGGCGACTACGGCGGCAGGCTGCTTGCCCTGAACGCCGGCAACGGGAGCCTTCGCTGGTCGGGTTCCGTCAACGGGCGGATCTACGGCACGCCGGCGGTCGCTTCCGGGCGCGTCTTCGTCCCCTCTTCGAGCGGAGGATCGCTCACGGCGTTCTCCGTGACGGGCCGGACGCTGTGGTCACGCTCGACCGGCTCGTACGTGTACTCGTCGCCGGCCGCCTGGGACGGGCGCGTGTACTTCGGCTCCTACAACGGCCTGCTCTACTGCCTCTCGGGCTCGTCCGGCTCGACGCTGTGGACGGCGAATGCGGGCGGACGGATCTCCGGCGCGGCCGTCGTCGTGGGCGGCATCGTCTACGCCGGGACGACGCGCCGCATCATCGGGGCCGACGCCCGTTCCGGCCGGATCAGGTTCACCTTCGCGCACGGTGAGTACGTGCCGGTGTCCGGGAACGGGCAGCGGCTGCTCTTCCACGGCTTCTCCCGCATCTACGCGCTGGAACAGAAGCACCGACAGGCGTGAGAAAAGCCCTGATCGGGGCCGTCGTCCTCGCGCTGCTCGCGGCCGGGGCCGGGGCCGCCTACTACTTCTACAAGCGTCACGAAGCACGCGATATCCGCGGCTCGTCCTCGGTCGAGTTCGTGACCACGGCCGGGCCCGAAAAACCGGTTAAGAAGGAGCGTGGAATCGACTGGCCGATGTACGGCTATGACGAGCAGCGGACGCATGTCGCTCCCAGCTTGCTGCGCCCGCCGTATCGCAAGCTGTGGTGGTTCGGCGCGCGGAGCCTGCTCGAGTTCCCGCCCGCAATCGGGCACGGGCGCCTGTTCTTCACGAACAACAAGGGGGTCACGTTCGCAATCGGCGCGCACAACGGCGGCCGCGCGTGGCGGCGGTTCTCCGGACGCTGCGTCGCCTCCTCGCCGGCCCTGTCCGGACGCCTGCTGTTCCAGGTGTTCCTGAACAAGCGCCCCTGCAACAACACGTCGCCCGGCCTCACCGGCCGGGTCGCCGCGTACTACGTGGGCTCCGGGAAGACGCGCTGGAGCAGGACGATCGGGCCGAGCGAGACCTCTCCGCTCGTCGACCGTGGACGCGTCTATGTTGGCGACTGGAACGGCGTCGTCTGGGCGTTGAACGGCAACACCGGGCGAGTGGCGTGGAAGTACCGCACCGGTGGCAAGGTCAAGGGCGGGATCGCCTCCGCCGCCGGCCGCCTCTATGTCGGCTCGTACGACCACCACGTCTACTGCCTGCGTGCGAGCGACGGCAAGCTGCTCTGGAAGGCCTCTCCCCAGGAGCGGCTCGGCTCCCCCGCAACCTTTTACTCGACGCCTGCCGTCGCTTACGGCCGCGTCTACATCGGCGGTACGGACGGGAAGGTCTACTCCTACGGCGCAACGAGCGGGAAGCTGCGCTGGTCGCACGACACCGGTGGGTACGTCTATTCCTCCCCGGCTGTCTGGCGGCAGCACGTCTTCGCCGGGTCGTACAGCGGTAACTTCTACGCGTTCGACGCTGCCACGGGCGACGTCCGCTGGCAGTTCGATGCGCACGCCTCGATCTCCGGCTCGCCGACGGTGCTGGACGGGGTCGTCTACTTCGCGACCCTCGACAAGCGCACCTACGCCCTCGACGCCCGCACCGGCAAGCGCATCTGGTCTTTCCCCGATGGCCAGTACTCCCCCGTCGTGGCCGACAAGAAGCGCCTCTACCTGGTCGGGCACGCGCGCCTCTACGGCCTGGTTCCGAGGCATAAACGCTAAAGTCGGCGCCCGTGACCACTACCCGGGAACGGGAAGCCCCTGACTTCGTCGACCTAGACGAAGAGCGCGAGGTCGACCTCCGCAGCTACTGGAACGCGCTCGTCGTTCGCTGGTGGCTGCCGGTCATCGGGCTGGTCGCTGGGCTGATCGTCGGCTACCTGTTCACGCTCGGCGGCAACCAGGTGTACCAGGCGACCGCACTCGTCTCACTCGGAACGCCGTACTCGGGCACGTCTCCGATCCAGGGCCTGCCGACCAACACGACCTACGTCGACAAGCTCGTCCACTCGGAGGTCGCAGCACGGATCGCGGGGGCGAAGGCGGGGCTACGACCGGGCCAGGTTCGAAACAACGTCTCGTCGAAGGCCGTCAGCGCGGGTAGGGGGACGCTCCGGGTCGGCCAGACGCCGCTGTACGAGATCACACTCACTGGGCCAGTGCCGAGGAAGGTTCAGATCGCAACCACGTCCCTGGCGGACCAGATCATCAACCAGCTCTCGCCCTACGTCGATACGAAGATCTCGGGTTACGAGACGCTGCTCTCGAGCCTGAACGCGCAACTCGAGTTGAACCGCCTTCGGATCACAACCCTCAGGCGTACGCTGGCCAATTCGAGGAATCTCTCCCAGCTCGACCAGCTCGTGATCGTCACCCAGCTCGACAACGCGGTGCAGCAGAGCGGAACGCTGACCGAGAACAAGACGAACACCGAGCAGCAACTTTCACTCGCGAAAGACATCGAGAAGCCGACGATCATCGCCCCGGCCGTGCCGACCAAGACAACCGCGCGCTCCGCTCGCAACTCGATGCTCGTGGGCGGTGCGATTGGACTGATCCTCGGGATCATCGCCGCACTGCTGTGGGCGCCGGTCGCACGACGAGTCCGCACGGCCTAGGCGGATGCTCGAGGGCAAGACCGTCGCGGTCGTGGTTCCCGCCTACAACGAGGAGCCGCTGATCGGGACGACGCTGGCCGGTATCCCCGACTTCGTCGACCGCGTGATCGTGGTCGACGATGGCTCGAGGGACGAGACGCGTGAGCGTGTGCGCGCGCTCGCCGACGGGCGGGTCGAGCTGGTCGAGCACGAGGGCAACCGCGGCGTGGGAGCGGCGATCGTCTCCGGCTACCAGCGGGCGCTCGACGAGCGGGTAGACGTCACCTGCGTCATGGCCGCAGACAACCAGATGGATCCCGCCGACCTGGCCGCCATCGTCGAGCCGGTGGCGCGCGGCGAAGTCGAGTACGCGAAGGCGAACCGTCTCTTCACCGGCCGTGCATGGGAGCTGATCCCGCGCCACCGCTACCTCGGCAATGCCGCGCTCTCCTTCCTCACGAAGATCGCGTCGGGCTACTGGCACGTTGCGGACTCCCAGTCCGGCTACACGGCGATCTCGCGGGCGGCGTTGGAGGAGCTCGATCTCGAGCGCGTTTACCCCCGCTACGGCTTCCCCAACGACATGCTCGTGCACTTGAACGTGTACGGCGCGCGTGTGCGCGACGTGCCGTCGCGCCCGGTCTACGGCGTCGGCGAGCGCTCGGACATCAAGCTGTGGAAGGTCGTCCCGACCATTTCCTGGCTGCTGCTCAAGGCGTTCCTGTGGCGGCTGAAGACGAAGTACGTCATCCGCGACTTCCACCCGCTCGTGTTTTTCTACGTCCTCGGTTTCCTGCTGACGGTTGCGGGGCTCGGTCTGGGCATCGCGGTGACCGTACTGCGCATCCTCGGCAACGGCATCACGCCGGCGACGGTCGTGCTCGTCGCGCTCCTGCTCATCTCGGGAATCCAGTTCCTGCTCTTCGCCATGCTGTTCGACATGGAGTCGAACCGGGACTTGCGCTAATTGGGCCCATTTGCAGGTATTTTGTGACGCACGACGGCGTTGATTCGATCGCAAGTCGAACCGAAGCCTCACATTGGCGCACGTTGAGAACCGGCATTTTTGTGCGGCCTGACAGGGATCGAGCAGGCGTATCGGAACGCTGGGGGTAGCCGCTAGCGTGCGCGTCGATCCGCGAGGGGTTCCCCGACATCGCGCTTGTCGTGCTTACG